>OLNW01003746.1_pt1 | contig 11416 bp, 9 predicted proteins | sample 1672121 | NCBI WGS metagenome assembly OLNW01 (sample SAMEA3136648, study PRJEB25190) | human gut metagenome
GGATGGGTGAGACAGCGGGAAGACTCGCGGATTTTACGATCCTGACATCCGATAATCCAAGGTGGGAAGATCCGGAACTGATCTTAGATGACATTGAGAGCGGGATAAAGGGTACGAGCGGGGCATACATACGCATTGCTGACCGGAGAGCAGCGGTGGCATATGCATTCGATCATGCCAGGGAGGGCGATATTATCGTCCTCGCAGGAAAAGGCCATGAGGACTATCAGGAGATCGGTGGTGTCCGTTATCCGATGGAGGACAAAGAACTGGTAAAGAAAGCAGCAGAAGGACGTGGCAGATAGAAAGAAAGGCATGGAAATTGGAATGGCAGAATATGCAAATATCATTGTGGATATTTATCAGGGAAAATTAGATAAGACGTTTCAATACCGGGTGCCGGAGAGACTAAAGAGTACAATCGCAGTTGGTATGCTGGTAGCAGTTCCGTTTGGATCAAGAAAAATGCAGGGTTATGTGATCGAGCTGACGGATGTCTGCGAGTATGAGGAAGATAAGATCAAAGAGATCCTTTCGATTGTAAAGGGCGGTGTCCTGATCGAGTCGCAGATGATCGCCCTTGCAGGATGGATGAGGGAAAACTATGGCGGCACCATGAATCATGCCTTAAAGACAGTACTGCCGGTCAAAGAAAAAAAGAAGGCAAAAGAACAGAAAACGATAAGACTTGCACTGCATCCGGTCGAAGCGAAAAATGAGCTTGCGGAATGCGAGAGAAAGCATAAAACGGCAAGGGCAAAACTTCTTGTGGCATTGTTAGAACAGCGGGAGTTAGAGTGGGAGACGGCAACGCAGCAGATGTCTGTTTCCGCGTCCGTGATTCGTGCGATGGAGGAAGCCGGTATTGTAAAAGTGGTGAGTAAGACCGCATACCGCAATCCGGTCGGCGGTCTTGATCCGTGCGGGGAACAAAAGAAGCTGAATGAGGAGCAGCAGAATGTCGTCTCGAAAATTACGATGGAGTACGATGCAGGTGAGCGGAAGACTTACCTGATCAAGGGTGTCACCGGAAGCGGAAAGACGGAAGTCTACATGGAACTGATTGCACATGTGCTTGCGCAGGGAAAACAGGCGATCGTTCTGATCCCGGAGATTGCGCTGACCTATCAGACGGTGCGGCGTTTTTACAACCGTTTTGGTGCACAGGTATCCATCATCAATTCAAAACTTTCGGCCGGGGAGCGGTATGACCAGTTTGAACGCGCAAAAAACGGAGAAATTTCTGTGATGATCGGACCACGTTCGGCACTTTTTACACCATTTCCGGCGCTGGGAATCATCATCATAGACGAGGAGCATGAGGCTTCCTATAAGAGTGAGACCGTGCCAAGATATCACGCGAGAGAAACCGCAATACAGCGGGCAAAAATGACAGATGCGGTCGTGGTGCTAGGCTCCGCGACGCCTTCCCTTGAGAGTTATTATAAGGCAGAAAATGACGAGTACTGCCTGTTGGAATTAAAACACAGGGTACAAAAGCGCCCCATGCCTTTGTGTGAGATCATCGACCTGCGCGAGGAGTTAAGGAGGGGCAACCGCTCGATCTTAAGTGACCGTCTGAGTGAGCTGATGGAGGACCGTCTGAAAAAGGGAGAACAGACGATGCTTTTTATCAACCGGCGCGGTATGGCAGGCTTTGTCTCTTGCAGAGCCTGCGGTCATGTGATAAAATGTCCGCATTGCGATGTTTCACTGAGCCAGCATGGAAGCGGCGCAGCGACACGTCTAGTCTGCCATTACTGCGGATATACGACGATACAGCCCGGTTTGTGTCCGGTCTGTGGCTCTAAGTATATCAGTGGTTTTAAGGCGGGCACGCAGAAAATAGAACAGGTGGTAAAGGCGCGTTTCCCACAGGCGCGTGTGCTCCGGATGGATATGGATACCACCAGAATCAAAGATGGGTATGAGCAGATATTATCTGCATTTTCAAATCACGAGGCAGATATACTGATCGGTACACAGATGATCGTAAAGGGACATGATTTTCCGGGGGTTACGTTAGTGGGTGTGCTTGCGGCAGACCTTTCACTTTATATCAGTGACTATCGTGCGTCAGAGCGGACTTTCCAGCTCCTGACGCAGGCGGCAGGACGTGCCGGCAGAGGTGACATTCCCGGCAATGTCATCATACAGACGTATGATCCGGATCATTACAGTATCACGACTGCAAAAGAGCAGAACTATGAGGCTTTTTACGGGCAGGAGATCGAGTACCGCAAAATGATGCGGTATCCGCCGGTGTGGAACATGCTTTATATTTTGTGCGCGTCGAAAAACGAGGCGGCAGCAAGTGAGGCGGCGGTAGCATTGATGGGGAAAATCGATCAGATAGTGAGAGAAAACAGTGAAAAGATTTTTTCAATCGGGCCGTCAGATGCACCGGTTGCAAAAATTTCCGATGTCTACCGCAAAGTGATCTATGTGAAAACCCGAGAGTATCAGACACTTGTCATATTGAAAGATGGTCTGGAAGCTTTTATAAAAGACAACCGTCTGTATCAGAATGTAGCAGTAGGATTTGACTTTAACCCGGTCAACGGATTTTAAAATTGTAAAATACAAAATGGAGGATAAAAAAAATGGCACTTAGAACAATCAGAATACAGGGAGATCCTGTACTTACCAAAAAATGCAGAGAAATCACCGAAATGACACCAAAGATCAAAGAACTGATCGACGATATGCTTGATACCATGTATGAGGCAAACGGAGTCGGACTTGCAGGACCACAGGTCGGTGTTTTAAAAAGAATCGTAGTCATCGATATCGGGGAAGGCCCGGTTGTTATGATCAATCCGGTGATTCTGGAAAAGTCAGGCGAGCAGACCGGGGATGAGGGCTGTTTAAGTCTTCCGGGAAAAGCAGGTACCGTTACAAGACCGAATTATGTGAAGGCACACGCGTTTGATGAAAATATGGAAGAATATGAGATCGAGGGGACCGAGCTTATGGCACGTGCAATCTGTCATGAGTTAGACCACCTTGACGGACATATGTACACGGAGATTGTAGAAGGACCGTTACATGATGTAACTTATGATGATCCGGAGGAATAAACAATGAGAGTAATTTTCATGGGAACACCGGATTTTTCGGTGGGGACATTAGAAGAGATCATAAAAGCCGGTCATGAGGTTGTGCTGGTCGTTTCGCAGCCGGATAAAGCGGTGGGAAGAAGTAAGGCATTAAAATATACGCCGGTGAAGGAATGTGCCATCGCACACGGCATTGAGGTCTATCAGCCGGAGCGTGTCAGGGACAGCGCATGTATCGAGTATCTGAAATCGTTCCATGCAGATATCATGATCGTGGTGGCTTTTGGACAGATTATACCAAAGGCAGTGTTAGACATGCCAAAATATGGATGTGTGAATGTACATGCATCGCTACTGCCAAAATATCGTGGCGCAGCACCGATCCAGTGGGCTGTCATCAACGGCGATCCGTATACCGGAGTGTCCACACAGCGCATGGACGAAGGTGTTGATACGGGAGATATCATTTTAGAAGAAAAAGTGGAGATCCGGCCGGATGAGACAGGTGGAAGTTTATTTGACCGCCTTGCAGAGGTTGGAGCAGAACTCTGCGTAAAGACGATCGAAGCAATCGAAAATGGAACGGCTGTTTACACACCACAGGATAACAGTAAAGCCACACATACAGCAAAGATCCATAAAGAGTTGGGAAGTATTGACTGGACGAAGAGTGCGAAAGAGATCGAATGTCTGATCCGCGGTTTAAATCCGTGGCCAAGTGCATATACGAGACTTGACGGAAAGACACTTAAGATATGGAGGGCAAATGTGCTGCCGGATGAAAAGAAAGCGGCTCCGGGATGCATCATAAAAGCGGAAAAGGGAAGTTTTCTGGTACAGACAGGAGACGGTGTCTTAGAGCTTCTTGAGGTACAGTTAGAAGGAAAAAAACGTATGACCACGGATGCATTTTTAAATGGCTATACGGTGGAAGAGGGAACTTATTTTACACGTGGTTAATGAATGGAGGTAACCTGATATGCCTTATTACTATTATGGTTTTGATCCGACTTATGTTTTGGTTCTGATCGGCGCAGTGATCTGCCTGATCGCATCTGCAAGAGTAAAGAGTACTTTCAATAAATATTCCCGGTACCGCAGTATGAGCGGTATGACCGGGGCACAGGCGGCGGAACGTATTTTAAATTCAGCCGGTATCTATGATGTGACGGTCTGCCATATATCGGGAAGTCTGACCGATCACTACAATCCGTCAAAAAAGACACTGAATCTGTCTGACTCCGTATACGGAAGCAATTCTGTTGCAGCGATCGGTGTTGCAGCGCACGAGTGTGGACATGCGATCCAGCATCAGAAAAACTATGTGCCGCTGACACTCCGCACGGCGATCGTTCCGGTTGCAAACATTGGATCTACACTTGCATGGCCGTTAATTCTGATCGGTCTGTTTTTTAACCGCTCAACCGGTGCAATACTGATCAATCTTGGAATCTTATGTTTTTCATTTGCAGTATTATTCCAGCTTGTCACTCTTCCGGTAGAGTTTAATGCTTCACGCCGGGCACTCCATATTTTAGGTGAGCAGGGAATTTTATCAGACAGTGAACTGCCTTATACCAGAAAAGTATTGAAGGCTGCGGCATTGACCTATGTTGCAAGTGCTGCGGCAGCAATCTTACAGCTGTTAAGGCTGGTTCTTTTATTTGGAGGACGTAATCGTGATGACTGATACCGTAAATACAAGAAGACTTGCACTTGATGTTCTGCTTGAGGTGACGGAACATGGGGCATACAGCAATCAGGTGCTCCGTGCCGTGCTCGAAAAATATCAGTATATGGAAAAATATGAGCGGGCGTTTCTGACAAGACTGGTGGAGGGAACGATCCAGCACATGATCGAACTTGATTATGTGATCGACCAGTTCTCAAAAGTGAAAGTGAAAAAAATGAAACCGGTCATCCGCAATATTTTAAGAATGGGTGTGTATCAGATACAGTATATGGATTCCGTACCGGATTCGGCAGCCTGCAATGAGGCGGTAAAACTGGCAAGAAAAAGCGGTTTTTCCACACTGAGCGGTTTTGTGAACGGAGTGCTTCGAAATATTGCAAGAAACAGTGGTTCCATCCGGTATCCGGATGAAGAAAAGGAGCCGGTTCTGGCGTTAAGTGTGCGTTATTCCATGCCGGAGTGGATTGTGGAAGAATGGCTTAACGCCTATGGCATGGAGCAGACAAAGGCAATTTTAGATGCTTTTTCAAAGGAAGCACCGATTACGATCCGTACCAATGTGACCAAAATTACGCCGGATGCGTTAAAGGAACAGTTAAAAGCCGAAGGCGTGACGGTGCAGACGTTAGAAGAACTTTCTTATGCCGGACTGCCATATACGGATGCATATCACTATGCATTTGCAATTTCAGGTTTTGATCATCTGATGGCACTTCCATCATTTCAGGACGGTCTTTTTTATGTGCAGGATATCAGTTCCATGATGGTGGCTGAGGCCGCAGCACCGGAGAAAGGCGCACATGTGATCGATGTCTGTGCGGCTCCCGGAGGCAAGAGCATTCATCTTGCTGAGATGCTGGACGGCACCGGAAGTGTGGAATCGCGTGACCTGACAGGGTATAAGACCGGACTGATCGAGGAAAATATCAGCCGTTACCAGATAAAAAATATGACGACAAAAGTGTGGGATGCCACGGTGCCGGACGAGAGTGCAGAAGATACAGCGGACGTGCTGGTCGCAGATCTGCCATGCTCCGGTCTGGGGGTTCTGCGCAAAAAGACAGACATCCGCTATAAAATGAGCCGGGGGCAGCAGGAAGAGTTAGAAGCACTTCAGCGTCGGATTCTAGATACGGTCTGTTCTTATGTCAAAAAGGACGGGATCATGGTATATTCTACCTGTACGATCAACCCGGGAGAAAATCAGGAGAATGTCGCGTGGTTTTTAGGAAAACATCCTGAATTTGAACTGCTTGATATGGAACAGATTTATCCGGGAACACAGGTGGGAGATGGATTTTTCTACGCCAGATTAAGACGTATCTCATAGCCACCCGGAAAGAAAATGGAAAAGAGGAAATTATGCAGCAGGAAAAAACAGATATCAAATCCATGAATCTGGAAGAACTAAAATCATATATGGAATCTATCGGGGAAAAACCGTTTCGTGCAAAACAGCTGTATCAGTGGATGCATGAAAAACAGGCAGCATCTTTCGATGAAATGACAAATCTGTCAAAATCCCTTCAGGAAAAACTTAAGAAGGAATGTCATTTTGTAAGTTTAAAGCAGGAGTCGGTACAGGTATCAAAGATAGACGGTACCAGAAAATATCTGTTTGCATTAGATGACGGAAACGTGATCGAGAGCGTTCTGATGCGATATAAACATGGCAATTCAGTCTGCATTTCCTCGCAGGTCGGCTGCCGGATGGGCTGCCGGTTCTGTGCATCCACGTTAGACGGACTGGTGCGGGGACTGACGCCGTCAGAGATGTTAGACCAGATATACCGGATCACAAGAGATACCGGGGAGAGGGTTGCAAATGTTGTTGTGATGGGAACCGGAGAACCGATGGATAATTTTGACAATCTGCTCAAATTCATCGAACTTCTGACAGATGAAGACGGACTGAACATCAGCCAGCGGAATGTGACGGTGTCGACATGCGGTATCGTACCGAAAATGAGAGAACTGGCGGATAAAAAACTGCAGATCACGCTGGCACTTTCGCTGCATGCATCTTCGCAGGAAAAGAGACTTGAACTGATGCCGATTGCCAATAAATATGAGATACATGAAGTAATTGAGGCATGTCGTTATTATTTTGAACAGACAGGAAGGCGTGTCACATTTGAATATAGTTTAGTCGGTGGTGTCAATGATACCGATGAGGATGTAAGAAGGCTTGCAGACCTGATCCATGGCATGAATTGTCATGTAAACCTGATTCCGGTCAATCCGATCAAAGAGCGTTCTTATGTGCAGCCGGATCATGAAGCAATTCTTAATTTTAAAAATAGGCTTGAAAAAAATGCGATTAACGTTACAATTAGAAGGGAAATGGGCAGGGATATAGACGGTGCATGCGGACAGCTGCGCAAACGTTATATCAGCCATGCAGAAAGGTAGGAAGTAGAGAAGATGAAGACGTTTTCCATGACGCACATCGGGCAGCGACGGGAAATGAATCAGGATTATATGTTTACATCAGAGACCGCTGTGGGAAATCTGCCGAATCTTTTTTTAGTAGCGGATGGAATGGGTGGTCACGCTGCAGGTGATTATGCTTCCAGATTTACAGTTGAGAAACTTGTGGAACTGATTGGTAAATCGGGTGAAAAAGAACCGGTGGCGATTATGAAGAGTGCTGTTTCCATGACGAACAGTCTGCTTTTGACAGAGGCACAGGCAGATCCGGCCAAAAATGGAATGGGTACAACGATCGTTGCTGCAACGGTGATCGGGAATACACTCTATGCCGCAAATGTTGGAGACAGCAGGCTGTATGTGATCAATCAGGAAGATATTACACAGATTACAAGGGATCATTCTCTGGTTGAGGAAATGGTTCGTTTAGGTGAAGTGAGAAAAGAAGATGCGAAAGATCATCCGGATAAAAATATCATTACACGGGCAGTCGGTGTATTGCCGGAGGTGACAGCTGATTTCTTTGAGATCAGTTTAAAACCTGGGGATGAGATTTTGATGTGTTCCGACGGACTGACAAATATGATTGAAGATGATGAGATCCGGCATATTGTGTTGGGACAGAGGGACATTGTTGAGAAAGCAGAGAAACTGATTGAGACTGCCAATCGAAATGGTGGTAAGGATAATATTACGGTTGTATTGATAGAACCATTTTCTGATGAGGTGAAAGAATGTTGACAGAAGGTATGTACATAGCAGACCGCTATGAAATTTTAGGTAAAGTTGGCGCTGGCGGAATGTCAGATGTATATAAAGCAAAAGATCTTACACTGGGAAGATTTGTAGCAATCAAGGTATTAAAGGCAGAATTTTCCGAGGATATTAATTTCGTAACGAAATTCCGTTCCGAGGCACAGGCAGCTGCAGGGTTAGAGCACCCGAATATTGTAAATATTTATGATGTCGGCAGTGAGAATGGCCTGCATTATATCGTGATGGAATATGTGGAAGGAATCACATTAAAGACCTACATTGAGAAAAAAGGACAGCTTTCTTTTAAGGAGGCAGTCAGCATCGCAATTCAGGTGGGCAGAGGTATTGAAGCCGCCCATAATAAAAATATCGTGCATCGTGATATCAAACCGCAGAATATCATGATCTCCACTGAGGGAAAAGTAAAAGTAACAGATTTTGGTATTGCGCGGGCAGCAACATCAAATACGATCAGTTCGGATGTGATGGGATCCGTACATTATTCTTCTCCGGAACAGGCGAGAAACGGATTTGTGGATGGCAAGAGTGATATCTATTCACTGGGTATCGTGATGTATGAGATGGTGACAGGACATGTTCCGTTTGACGGAGATACGACAGTTGCCGTTGCAATCCAGCATCTGCAGGAAGAGATAGTACCGCCAAGTGTTTATGCACCAAATCTTCCAATCAGTATGGAAAAGATCATCTTAAAATGTACACAGAAAAACCCTGACAGAAGATATGCTTCCATGACAGCGCTTCTGGCCGATCTTAGAAAAGCACTGATCAGCCCGAACGAGGATTTTGTTGTGATGGTACCTCTTGCAAATCAGGATAAGACGAGGGTGATCGGAGCAGATGATTTAAATCAGATCAAGAAACAGACTGCAAACGTCTATATAGATCCGGCGTCGATCAAAATACAGGAGCCGGTGATCGATGATGATGACGAGGACGACGATGATGATATTGATGACGAGGATGGTGATATCAATCCGAAGATGGAAAAGGCAATCACGATCATGGGAATCGCAGCAGGTGTAGTGATCATTATCATCATTATTTACCTGTGCATCACGTTAGCCGGGGGTATGAAGTCTAACAAGAACAATTCTTCGAATACAGAAACAACAAAAACGGAAACACAGACGGGAGACAGTCAGAGTACCCAGATCAAGGACGGTGTAGTAGTACCTTCCCTGACAGGAAAAACCATGGATCAGGCAAAACAGGAGTTAAACGGAACCGGACTCGGCATCAGACAGGCTGGAACCGCATCCTCTGATACCGTAGAAAAGGGACAGATCATAAGCCAGGATCCGGCAGATGGTAAGACTGTTGAAAAGAATACAACGATCGAAGTTATCATCAGCAGCGGATCTGCCGCCGGAACCAGTGAGAATACGGTCGAAATACCAAACGTTGTGGGACAGAGTGAAACTGATGCCAGTGCGGCATTGACGGCAAAGGGATTTCAGGTCACAAAGACAACTTCCTACAGTTCCTCCGTTGCGGAAGGATATGTAATTTCCCAGACACCAAATGGGGATACCCAGGGAAAAGAGGGCGATACGATCACACTTGAGATCAGCCTTGGCTCAGAGAAGATTACAGTACCTGATGTATCGACAAGCTATAAGTCAGAGGAACAGGCGAAAGAACTTTTATCACAGTTTAATGTTTCAACGGTCACAAAATACAGTGATACGGATGCCGGAATCGTAATCGGACAGTCACTTGCGGCGGGAACACAGGCAGATCCGGGAGCATCCATCACGATCACAGTCAGTCTTGGACCGGAACCGGCACAGCAGATCACCACAAAGACTTATAAGCTGAATGTCAGCCTGCAGCTTCCATCAGATACATCGAATATCTCCGGTGCAGACATTGTTTTATATGATGATCAGGGCAATGTTTTACAGACCTGGTACGGCAAAACGATTGCAGATTTTGGTACTGGCGGACTGATTCTGACAAAGACCGGTATTCTTTCGGACAGTGGTAAAATCGTAGTTACCTGGCTGGACTTAAATGGAAATGATTTAAAAGACCAGACGATTGATGTACAGTTCCAGGAAGAATAAAGACAATAGGAAGATTTATGCAGGGAAAAATTATCAAGGGAATTTCCGGATTCTACTACATTCATGCAGCGGGATCCGGAATTTATGAGTGCAAGGCAAAAGGCGTATTCCGAAACCAGAACATCAAGCCACTGGTGGGGGACAATGTCGAGATTGCTGTGTTAGATGAGGAACATAAAAAAGGAAATATTGAAAAGGTCCTGCCGAGGGAAAATGAGCTGATTCGTCCTGCGGTTGCAAATATCGATCTTGCGCTGATCATTTTTGCGGCGGCAAAACCACAGCCTAATTTTAATCTGTTAGACCGTTTCCTTGTTATGATGGAATATCAGAATGTACCGGTTGCAATCTGTTTTAACAAAACAGATCTGGTTACGGAGGAGGAACTGCATGCGTTTGCAGACATCTATGCGGCGTGCGGCTACCGGACACTCTATGCCAGTGCAAAAGAGGAAAAGGGTGTGGACGAGCTGTTAGAACTTTTGAAAGGAAAAACAGCGGCGGTGGCAGGACCATCGGGAGTTGGCAAATCTTCTCTTGTGAACCGCCTGCAGCCGAACATCACCATGCAGACAGGGGAAGTCAGCCGCAAGATCGAGCGCGGAAGACATACCACACGTCATTCTGAAATCATACCGATCGGCGGGGATACTTATATTATGGATACACCGGGATTCTCCACACTTTACATTCCGGGAATGGAAAAAGAAGACTTAAAAGGGTTTTATCCGGAATTCCGGAAATGGGAACCATATTGCAGATTTCAGGGATGTAATCATATCAGTGAGCCGGACTGCGGTGTAAGACAGGGGTTAGAAGAAGGAAATATCAGTTTGCTGCGGTATGAAAACTATAAATTGCTGTATGAGGAATTAAAGGCTGTCCGAAAGTATTAAAATAAATGACTAAGATTACGGAGAAAAAAATGAACTGTTTATCGCCATCTATATTATCGGCTGATTTCAGCCGTCTTGGAGAACAGATAAAAGAGCTTGATGAAGCCGGGGCACAGTATGTCCATATTGATGTTATGGACGGAATGTTTGTTCCGAGTATTTCATTTGGAATGCCGGTCATCCGTGCTATAAGAGCATGTACAGACCGTATTTTTGATGTTCATCTGATGATTGAGGAACCGGGACGCTATATTGATGAGTTTGCCGAGGCTGGTGCAGATCTTATCACTGTTCATGCAGAGAGCTGCAGACATCTTGACCGTACTATTGAAAAAATCAAAGAAAAAGGACTTTTAGCAGGTGTTGCCATCAATCCTGCAACACCAGTTTCTGCAATATCCTGTGTCCTTGAAAAAGTGGATATGGTTCTTGTTATGACGGTAAATCCGGGATTCGGAGGACAGAAACTGATTCCCTATACGGTGGAGAAAG
>OLNW01003752.1_pt1 | contig 11405 bp, 6 predicted proteins | sample 1672121 | NCBI WGS metagenome assembly OLNW01 (sample SAMEA3136648, study PRJEB25190) | human gut metagenome
TTTCCAAGCTTTATTCCGGTTCGGGTATCCATAGCCTTCCTGAATTAAATCCCAAATTAATTCCGATACTGTGTATTTTTATTACTGCAGCTGGCTCAGACGGCTGCGGAGTACAGGTCCGACGATGATCGCAATGATAATCTTCACTGCGTCACCGGCAAGATAAGGAATTACTCCGACAGAAAGTGCTGCAACGAATGACATTTTCAACTGGATCGCAAGCCACTCTGTACCGAAGATATAAGTGACTGCCATACCGATGATCATACCGACAACTGCCAGGATTCTGTTCTTTGGAAATTTATCAACGAACAGTCCGGAAATCAGTGCAAGGAAGATGAAACCAATCAGGTATCCGCCGGTAGGACCTGCAAGTTTTCCTAATCCACCGGTAAAACCGGAAAATACAGGGAGACCGACAAGACCAAGTAACAGATATACGATGTAACTGATGGTTGCATCTTTAAAACCAAGTACATAGATACTGATCATGATCACCAGGTTGGTAAGACTGATCGGTACCGGGCTGACCGGAATCGGAATCGCCATAGGAGCGAAGATACAGGTGATTGCAGTCATCAAAGCAATCAGAACCAGTTTGCGGGTGGAAAGCTTTTTCGTTGTTGTGCTATTTACTGTGTTGTTCATAGTGGTAATTGTCTGCCATATGACATGGCAGAACTCCTTTCCTTTAGTTTTATATCAAAAATATAACAGAAGTATAAAATAAACAGGATAAAATGTCAACTGCAAAAGATGACTGGTTAACAATTGGACATGCGCAAGCGTATGATGTTAACAAAAGCATACGATTTGAAAATGTATAGTATTGTGTAAACATTAAAATAAATAAAGAAAAATCAGATAATTTAACTATTAAAACAAAATAATGGAAAATAAATAAAATTAATTGTAAAAAGTATTGACAAAATAAAAGCCGAATGATATTATATAATCAATCCAAAGGAAATCCAAAATAAACAAAAAAGAATTCCTGACGAGAAAGGGAATCTTGAAAATTGAATATCACATATTTTATAAGATGTATTTTTATTATAAATTCTCAATTCGTTTAAGAATCGAAAAATACAGGATATAGATATGAAATATCTGGTAAGGCATCGGATATCAAATATCGTAAAGTATATTGTAGAGAAAGAGAATGGATGAATAACGATTATAGAATGGTATCAAGGGGATATGGATCATAATCGTAGAAGAGATGAGATAATAAATTCCAGCTTATATCTTAAGTGATAAAAGAAAAGTTTATCAAGGATGAAGAATATTTCATATGTCGGTGAGATATCGTTGATTGGAAATTTATGAAAAGGAGGCTTAATCCAATGGACACAGTAGAATCATCGAATCAATATGTTAGTGGTATGGCAGGTAGAAGTTCCCAGAGAATAAGCCTTTATTATAATAGATAAAAGGCCGGTAGAGGAGATTCGGAAGAATAGAACAGACGGAGAAAATATACACCGGACGATAAAAAGAACTGCAGACATATTGAACAGAATACCACATATTTAAAGATATTATTAATATGTGTAAAGAAACATGAATAGTAGATTTGAATGAATGTGCAAAGAAGATGAGTAAAAGATCATCGGAAAGCATACAAAGGCGACAGGGAATAAGAAATAAAAATTAAAAATCATTCTCCGATATAAAAATTAAATATGATAAAATTGAATATGTAACAGCCATCATAGGAAAGAATATGATGGCTGTTTTTTACGTTGATATCAAAGAGCAGCCGGCAGATATTTTACAGGGATAAAAAAATTGTAATTTTTGTAATATTTTTTTAACATATTTGGCGGGATATTTTGACAATAAACAGGTCATATGATAAACTTATATAAGTAAAATTGTAGGGAAATACGCTTTTTTAAAATAAACATTTGAGGTGAGAAATATTGGATAAATATGAATATAGGGTGAAGACCGAGCAAATGCTTGATCATCTAGAAAAGAAGGAGTACCAGCAGGCAAAGGAAATTGCTGATGGTATAGACTGGCGAAGAGTAAAGAATGCGTCAATGCTCAATACAGTCAGTGAGATTTATGAATATAACGGTGAGTTTAAGAAGGGGAGAGATATACTGTTCCTGGCATTTGACAGAGCACCGGGAAGCAGAAAAATTGTATATCGTTTAGGCACACTGGCATTGAAGATCAAAGATATCAGAGAAGCAACGGATTGTTATGAAGAGTTCGTAAAGCTGGCACCAAAAGATCCGAATCAGTATATTTTAAAATATAAGATTCTGAGAACACAGGGGGCATCGCTGACAGATCAGATTACAGCACTGGAAGAATTTAAAAAAGCGGAATATATTGAAAAGTGGGCATATGAACTTGCCAAATTGTATGATGAAGCCGGAATGACAGCAGAATGTCTGGAAGAATGTGATGATCTGATCTTGTGGTTCAGTGAAGGAAAATATGTATACCTTGCAATGGAACTGAAGATGAAGTATAAGCCACTGACACCACTTCAGCAGGAGAAATATGACAGCCGTCCGGGAGCGGTTAAGAAGAAACCGGAACCGGAGAAACAACCGGAATCAACACTGGAAGAAGTGGATGACGAGAATGAATATAATGAAAGTACAGAAGAGACTGTTGACGTACAAGAAGAGCCGGTCAGAGAGCCAGTGACAGAAAGAGTTGATGAATCTGAAGTTCAGGAAATTCCTCCGCAGGAAGTACCGATGCAGGAAACTGTTGTACAGGAAGAGATTCCACAGGAAGTACCAATGCAGGAAACTGTTGTACAAGAAGAGATTCCGCAGGAAGAAATTGTAGAAGAAGTCGTGGAAGAAGAACCGGTATATACTGAACCGGAAGAGGCTGCGGAAGAACATGGATCAACGATCAAACAGGTTGTGACGGGAGCTACTTTGGAGGAAGCTTTAGCGCAGGGCATGGCGGTTGCCAATGGCATTACAATTGAAGAAGAAGCAATGAAAGAGCGTGAAGATGAGATTCTGGCGAATGGTCAGATGATGATCGATGATATTCTTCAGAAATGGGAAGAAAAACAGAAAGACCACGAAGCAGCAATCGAGAAGCAGAAAGCAAAAGATGAAGAGCGTCTTCAGAAAGAAAGAGAACAGGCTCGTATCCGCCAGGAAGAAGAACGCAGAGAAGTTGAGAGAAAAGCGGCGGAAGCTGAGGCAAGAAGAAAAGCCGAGGAAGAAGAGGCAGCAAGAAAGGCGGCCGAAGAAGAGGCAAGAAGAAAAGCCGAGGAAGAAGCAGCAAGAAAGGCAGCCGAAGAAGAAGCAAGAAGAAAAGCCGAGGAAGAAGCAGCAAGAAAAGCGGCCGAAGAAGAAGCAAGAAGAAAAGCCGAGGAAGAAGCAAGAAGAAAGGCCGAGGAAGAAGCAGCAAGAAAAGCGGCCGAAGAAGAGGCAAGAAGAAAGACCGAGGAAGAAGCAGCAAGAAAGGCGGCCGAGGAAGAGGCAGAACCGATAAGCAAGACACAGAGAATTCCGGATGATATTGTACGTCTGATGGAAGAAATGGGAAATGAAGAGTCGGAAGAAGAACTCTATGAAGAGGATTTTGAAGATGGTTCGGAAACGGAAGAAGACTTCATTGAAGGAATCGAAGAAGAACTTAGCGGAATCGATATGAGTGGAAGCAGTTTTGAAGAAGCCGATTTCGGTGATGAAGATTTTGAAGAAGCTGATTTCGAAGAGGAAGACTTTGAGGATGAAGACTTTGAAGAGGCTGATTTCGAAGAGGAAGACTTTGAGGATGAAGACTTTGAGGATGAAGACTTTGAAGATGAGGACTTTGAAGAAGCTGATTTTGAAGAGGAAGACTTTGAGGATGAAGACTTTGAAGAAGCTGATTTCGAGGATGAAGACTTCGAAGAAGAGGACGAAGAAGAAGCTGATTTCGAAGAGGAAGACTTTGAAGAGGAAGACTTTGAAGAAGCTGATTTTGAAGAGGAAGACTTTGAGGATGAAGACTTTGAAGAAGCCGATCTTGAAGAAGAAGACTTCGATGCTGATTTTGCGGATGTAGATGACGAAGAAGAAGACTTCGACGATGATTTTGCAGATGTAGACGATGAAGAGACAGATTTTGATGACGAAGACTTAGAGATTGAAGACGATGAAGAAGCGGATGAAGAGTTAGAAATCGAAGAGCCATCAGAGGAAGAGATTCAGGCAAGAATCAAGAAATCTAAAGGCGGTGTTCCGTTCGATACAGGATTTGTTGTAACCGGAAGATATGATCTGAGTGCTACGAGTGAGATCGGTCTGAAAGCCGGACTTACAGAAGAACAGAAGAAGCTGTTCTCATATTTTGTACCGGTGAGAGGAATGAGCGAACAGATCGTTGAAGTACTTGATAACGACAGAAGGGCACAGAGAGAAGGAACATCCAAGACAGGTAACCTTCTTGTGATTGGTAGAAAAGGATCTGGTAAGACAGTCCTTGCGGTTGATATTGTAAAAGCAATTCAGAAACAGAGAAGTCTGAAACAGGGTAAAGTAGCAATCGTTACAGGTGAATCTCTTAATAAGAAAGAGCTTACGAATATTATTCAGAAGCTGCGCGGCGGAGCGATCATCATCGAGCATGCAGGAAAATTGAATGCGAGAACTGTAAAAGAGTTAAATTATCTGATGGAGAAGAAGACAGGAGAATTGCTCTTTGTACTGGAAGATCAGAGAAAACCTCTGGAGCGTCTGATGACAGCAAACCCGGAATTCAAGAAGAAGTTCAGTTCTAAGCTGGAGCTTCCGGTATTCATCAATGATGAGCTGGTAACATTCGGTCAGACGTATGCGAAAGAGAATGGATACAAATTGGATGAGATGGGAATCCTTGCACTGTACAGCCGTATCGATGTAATGCAGAGAGAAGATCATGCAGTATCAGTTGCTGAAGTAAAAGAGATCATGGATGAAGCAATCTCACATTCACAGAAAGCAAATGTAAAACATCTTGCACGAAGAGTATTCGGCAAGGGAACCGACGATTCTGACAGAATTATTCTGAAAGAAGAAGACTTTAGAATTTAACAAAAACGAATACCTGTAAGAGGCTGTCGAGAACAGGATTTACAGGTCGGATTTTGAAAGAGTTTTGACAAACTAAACGGTCAAAGCTCTTTCTTTTTGCCTGTTTGTAAAGTATAATGTTCTTATAAATATGCAGCAGAATGCGAGGGGTAATTATGGCTGAAAAAAAGAAAAAACCATATGAAATAGGTGAATTGGATCAATACCTTTTCGGACAGGGCAATCATTATGAGATTTATGAGAAGCTGGGCGCACATCTGGTACAGAACGGAAAACAAAAAGGTGTGTATTTTGCAGTGTGGGCACCGCATGCGCAGGCGGTATCGGTAGTCGGAGAGTTCAATGAATGGGACACAGAGGCAAATCCGATGAAGAGAGAAGAGCCGCTCGGGATCTATACCTGTTTTATACCAGGTGTGAAGAAGGATCAGATGTATAAATATTGTATCGAAACTTATTCGGGAGAACAGATATTTAAGGCAGATCCATATGCCAATTATGCGGAGTTAAGACCGGGAACAGCATCCAGGGTCACAGATATTGAGAATATCAAATGGACAGATACAGAGTGGATGACACGTAGAAAGACCTGGAATCATAAGCACGAGCCAATGTCTGTCTATGAGGCACATATTGGTTCCTGGATGCGTCACCCGGGAAGGGAAGATGAAGGATTCTATACATATAGAGAATTTGCCAGGGCAATTACCAAATACATAAAAGAAATGGGTTACACACATGTGGAACTGATGGGAATTGCCGAGCATCCGTTTGACGGATCCTGGGGATATCAGGTGACCGGATACTATGCACCGACATCCAGATATGGGTCGCCGGAAGATTTTGCATGGATGATCAATTATCTGCATAGAAATAAAATCGGTATCATTCTCGACTGGGTACCGGCACATTTCCCGAAGGATGCACACGGACTGGCAGATTTTGACGGAACACCGACGTACGAATATGCAGATCCAAGATTGGGAGAACATCCGGACTGGGGAACGAAAGTATTTGATTTTGGAAAGAATGAAGTAAGGAACTTCCTGATCTCAAATGCGTTATTCTGGGTTGAGAAGTTCCATATAGACGGATTGCGTGTGGATGCGGTTGCTTCGATGCTGTATCTGGATTACGGACGAAAGGACGGAGAATGGGTTGCAAACAAATATGGCGAGAATAAGAATCTGGAGGCGATCGATTTCTTCAGACATCTGAATTCTGTTGTACTTGGAAGAAACCCGGGAGCACTTATGATCGCAGAGGAATCTACGGCATGGCCGCAGGTTACCGGAGATGTAGAAGAAGGTGGATTGGGATTCAGTCTGAAGTGGAATATGGGATGGATGCATGACTTCACAGAATATATGAAACTGGATCCATATTTCCGAAAGGATAACCATCATCTGATGACATTTGCCATGAGTTATGCATACAGTGAGAATTATATTCTGGTATTGTCGCATGATGAGGTGGTACATCTCAAGTGTTCGATGTTGAATAAGATGCCGGGACTTGGATTTGATAAATATGCGAATCTGAAAGCCGGATATGCATTTATGATGGGACACGCAGGAAAGAAACTTCTGTTTATGGGACAGGAATTTGCACAGCTTCGTGAATGGAGTGAAGAACGGGAACTGGACTGGTTCCTGCTGGCCGAACCGGAACATCAGCAGATGAAGATGTGGGTAAAAGACCTCTTACACCTGTATAAGAGGCATAAGGCAATGTATGAGATGGATCAGAGCTGGGAAGGATTTGAATGGATCAATGCGGATGACGGATACAGAAGTATCTACAGCTTTATGAGACATTCGAAAGGTGCAAAGAAGAATCTGTTGTTCGTCTGCAACTTTACGCCGATGGCAAGAGATGATTACAGAGTCGGAGTGCCGAGAAAGAAACAGTATAAACTGATCCTGAACAGTGATGAGGAGAAATACGGCGGAACCGGAGCAGATCGTAAGAAGATATACAAAGCGGAGAAGAAAGAATGTGATGGAAGACCGTATTCATTCGCATACAAATTGCCGCCTTACGGAGTTGCTGTATTCGAGTTTTAATTATATGAAGTCAGTGGCAAAAAACTTTGATGCCTGCGGATAAAAATGCCGGGAAGTGTTGAAACTTCCCGGCATTTTTCGTTTTACTATACATCTTTATTAATGACTGTATTTAGTTGGAAGAACTGTCGGCTGAGGAATCAGAAGTATCGGAACCAGAGGCATCGGATTCACTACTGTTTTGTGTGTTGCTCTGGTTATCAGACTGGTTATCTGTACTGTCATTCAATGAAGAATCATCAGCAGAGTTGTCTGTTGTGCTGTCATCTGAAGAATCAGCATCGTTGTTCAGAGAATCGTTCTGTGTGTCGCCAGACGGCTCATCAGTGTTATCAGAGTTATCTTCTGTAATGGCATCATCGTTACTCTTGTCTGTGTCGTCTTTCTTAGAATTGCTTCCACCGAACAGATCTTTGAAGAAATTCTTGATCTTGCCCCAGAACCCGCTGTCATCACTGTTGTCATCCGAAGTATCATCCGAAGCGGCATCTGAACTGTCTGTGCTGTTGGAAGAATTGTCGGAAGAATCCAGTGTACTGTTAGTTACGACATCATCACCGAGTGCGCTGTCATCCGTGCCGTTAATGATTCCGCCATCGGAACTGTCATCGCCACCGAAGATACCTTTGATAGAACTCCAGAGGTTGGAGAAGAATCCGCCACTCTTTCCGTCAATGTTATCTAATGTATTCTTCAGAGCTTTGACATCATAGTCATACTGGGAAATGTTTTTCATCAGATCGGAGATCTTGTCGATCTGTTCCTGTGTCAGCGTGACGTTGTTATCCTTGGCAGCGTTTTCAACTGCATTCTGAATGTCATCTGCATCCGTTAATCCGCCCTCGATCACATCTTTTTTTACATCGTTCATGACACTTTCCGCTTTGTCCTGGCCGATGTCATTGGCCAGGTCTCCTGTGGTGACAAGTTCATCGGTCGCAGCTGCTTTCTGATCGTCATTCAGAGTTGTTCCGGTGGCTTTTTCATAAGCCATCATGATACCTGTCAGTGCACCGGTTCCGGATACTTCGATCGGAGAAGCGGCAACGACATTACAGTTTTCAACACCGGATGTCAGAAGCGTACTGGAGATCATAGAGCTTGTAACATAAGTTAAGTTGGAAACCTTTACCTGGATTCCGCCGCTTGTGGTCGGTTCTACATAAGAACAGCTGTAGGTACGGGTACCGATTTGTTCGTCGGGAGCGACCCCTTCCAGATATTTTCTTTCATCTGCATTGGTAACTTCGATGACTTCTGCTTTGTCAGATGAAGTTCCGAAATACTCATACATAGAATTCTTCTGTGAATCAGTCAGATTGGCGCCAAGTGTTACAACTTTGGATGAATCTGCTCTTACAACCAGTGGTGCCGCAGTAGATCCAAGTACGATTGCCATGGCAACTGGTAATGCTCTTTTAAATTTTTTCATAATGCGTGGTGTGTTCACCATGCCCCCTTTTTATTAAATATTTTTATCCCTGTTACTTTTTTAATATAACATAAAACAGTGTGTTTTCCTAGAAAATATAAATTAACTATTTCTAAAGATTTTCTGTAGATTGCGTCCGCATCTGCACAGTCAACAACTTTTGCAGGCGTGAGTCCAGCTCCTTTTGCGGTATCATTCCCTGCATGGTGGCAATCAGTTCTCGGTCTTTGAAAATGAGAAATGACGGAAGAAGAGCGGTCTGATATTGCGCAGCAAGAAGTGCGGATTCAGAGGTCTCTACTTCAAAAAAGCAGATGCTGCCGAAATATTTCTTCTGATATTTCTTTTCCAGATCTTCTATGACAGGGCGCATCATTGCACATTTTCCACACCAGACAGCGTAGAACATGACTACAGCCAGTGTGGGATGCTCCGGTCCAGCCTTTGTCGGTGTATCGGAAGAAAACTGCCAGTGGTTCATCCGGCAGATATCAAAGTTCTGTGTCGTCAGATGTAACATAAGCTTCCACCCTTTCCCATAAGAAACAGGAGCATAAGATATGCTTTCTATTAATATATGAAAGGAAAGGGAAGAAGTGCAGGCAGACAGGATCGGTATATAAGTTCGGATATTGCAGCATGTTATCTGCGCTTTGCGATCAGTTTACAGATCGGATTGCCCATAGAAGAGAACTTGGCTTCATATTCAGTCATAATATTGCCCTGATTCATCGTACTGTCGTTATGAAGATCATAGGATAGCTGATCCAGAACGAAAAGTTCGGAAGTTTCGAGTTCTTCTACTGAAAAGTCAAAGAGCGGCCGGTTGTCGGTCTTGAATTCTACCGTTCCATCTGCGGTCAGGACTTGGTCATAAAGCTTGAAGAATTCATTGGAAGTCAGTCTTCTTCTTGCATGGCGGGCTTTCGGCCACGGATCGGAGAAGTTCAGGTAGATACGTGATACTTCTGCCGGGGCGAATACGGTTGGCAGGTCATTTGCATCCATACAGATGAACCGGATGTTGGCAGGAGCTTTCCCCTCCGCTTCCAGTTCCTGGAATTTCTCAACGGCACGCAGCAGAACGCTGGAATAACGCTCAATGCCGATGTAGTTAATTTGTGGGTTTTTGGCTGCCAGGGTCAGAAGAAACTGACCTTTTCCCATGCCGATCTCGATATGCAGGGGCTGCTCTTTTTTAAACGTCTGGTTCCAGTTTCCGCGTAAGCTTTCCGGATCTTTCACAACTTCTTTGCAGGCTTCGAGAACGCTCTCTGCACGTGGTATATTTCTAAGACGCATACGTGTATTCCTCCTTATAATCACTGGGTTTGCAAATCGTTCTTAGTTTATCGTCTGTGCAGGAAAAAGTCAATGGAAGCAGAAATTGTCAGAAGAATTGAGAAGAAATAATACAATATATACAAAATAATTGTGGTAATTTTAAAAAATAGGTGTATTATTATAACATGGATAAAAAAATAACAATTATTTGTTGTGAAATGTGCAAAAAGGAGGGCGGCTTATGAACTCTGTAATTGAAAAATTGGCTGAAGTAGAGATGACGGCGGAGACGATCGTAGAGCATGCCAGACAGCAGAAGAGTGAAATTGAAAGACAGATACAGGAAGAAAGAGATCAATTTGACCGGGATCTGGAAGAAGAGACACAGAAAAAACTGGAGAAGATAAAAGAAAAGTCGCAGCAGGAAGTAGAGAAGGTCCTGGACCGGGAACGGAAGAAGAACCAGACTGCAATTGATGCGCTGAAGCAGGAATATGAAGAAAATCACGAGATTTATGCAGAGGAAATCGTAAGACATATGATCGAGGTGTAGTGTATGGGAAATGTGATGGCTTACAGTGGGATTACGACAAAGGTACGTGCAATGTCGGCAAAGCTTTTGACAGCGGAGGATTATGACATAATTGCCGGACTTGGGACAGTAACGGAAGCAATTGAATATCTGAAAGACAAGACGGCATATGCACCTTATGTGAACCGGATGGACATTTCGCTGTATCACAGGGGAAATGTGGAGAAGATCCTGTATCAGTCTCTGTTCGATGATTATTCGAGACTCTTCCGTTTTGCCGGAATGAAACAGAAGACATTCTTAAAATTATACTGGAAACGTTATGAGATTGATCTGATCAATTATTGTCTGAGAATTGTGTTCAATCATTATGACAAGCCGTTTGACCTGGAATATAAGAAAGAGTTTTTTGACAGATATTCACAGATTTCCATTGACCGGTTGATAACTTCGAAAAATATTGATGAGCTTGTGGATAACTTACGGGATACGGAGTATTATGATGCACTTGCCAGAATTAAAGATTCCGGAGCGGGAACGCTTTTTGATTATGATCTGGCACTGGATCTGTATTATTTTTCCACCATGTGGAAAAAGGGAAAAAGGGTTCTGAAAGGACATGAACAGAAGATATTTTTAAAAGATTACGGGACGAAGATCGACCTTCTGAATCTACAGTGGATCTACCGTGCGAAGAAGTATTATCATATGCTTCCGCCGGACATTTATTCGATGACGATCCCGATTCATTACCGGGTTCGTGTGGAAGAGTTCAAGAGCCTGGTAGAGACTCCGACACTGGAACAGTTCGAAACCGAAGTGGGAAAAACGTACTATGCGGGAAAGTATGATTATATGCAGGCAGATAAGACACTGGAACAGATGTACCGTGACTGTCTGCGGAAATTGTACCTGACCGATAAAAGGAATGATCCGTATTCGATCGCGATCGTCAATACGTATCTGTTCCTGAAAGAAGAAGAAATCTATAAACTAACGACAGCCCTTGAGTGTATCCGTTACGGTTTGACGAAGGGAGAGAC
>OLNW01003757.1_pt1 | contig 11394 bp, 9 predicted proteins | sample 1672121 | NCBI WGS metagenome assembly OLNW01 (sample SAMEA3136648, study PRJEB25190) | human gut metagenome
TGCGACCTCCTGGTCCCAAACCAGGCGCTCTAGCCAAGCTGAGCCACACCCCGATGTGTTGTTTGTTTTGCGTCTTGTCCTTAACGCAAGATTTATTATAGACTAAGTTTCCTATAATGTCAACACATTTTTTCAAGAATTTTTGTTTTTTCGTGACAAACTATTTGTTTATTTTTCAGATAATTATCTTTTTCTTTCACTTATACAGCATGAATTTTCTGTTTTTTTCATACATTAGATATATTTTTGCTCATAACTACATTTTCCGGACGAATCCATCTCCATCATCATATAACTGCATTTTCTTCCTGCCTGACGTGGAAAAGAAAGGCTTCCCGGATTCAAAACAGTCATCCCATCCTTCTGATATAAATATGGCTTATGCGTGTGACCAAACATAACAATGTCTGCTCCGCGTGATTTTCCTTCTTCTATAATTGTCTCTATATCCATTGAGACATAATAATAGTGACCATGTGTAATAAATACATGGTGTGGACCAAGATCAAATTCCAGCTCCCGAGGAAGATCAGAAAAGAAATCATTGTTGCCACGTACGATCCGCTTCTCGCAGTCTACTACCGCATCGATATAATCTTCTCCGTCTTCTACGTCTCCCAGATGTATGAACAGATCAATCGGGCCTGTCGCTTCCAGTGCACGGTCAAGTCCCCCATGTCTTCCATGTGTATCGCTGACGATCAATACTCTCATGCTTCTACCTCTTTGAGTTTTTCTTCTAATATCTTTCTCATGGCACGCAGTGCTTTTCCTCGATGGCTCAGTTTGTTTTTCAGATCCGGATTCATCTCCGCTGTTGTACATTTATATTCCGGCACATAAAAGATCGGGTCATATCCAAATCCATTCTCCCCGCTGATTCCGTGTGCAATCTGTCCTTCAATCGTTCCTCTTACTACATTGGAAGTTCCATCCGGAAATACTGCTGCCAATGCACAGACAAATCTTGCTGTTCTCTTTTCATCCGGCACGCCTTCCAGACGATCCAGAAAAATTCGGTTCTTAATATCATAAGAAGTATCTTCTCCCGCGAATCTGGAGGAATAGATTCCCGGTGCTTTATCCAGATAATCAATCTCCAGTCCTGAATCATCTGCAAGTACGATATCTCCCGTCAGCACTCTGGATACAGCTCTCGCCTTGATTTCAGCATTTTCCTCAAAGCTCATACCATCTTCCACAATTTCTTCATTGACTCCGGCTTCTTTCATAGAAAGAATCTCCATGCCAAGATCCGCAAGGATCATGCGGATCTCCTTCATCTTATTTTCATTTCCGGTTGCAAATATAATTCTTTTCTTCATTATTACTGCCCTCTTGCATATATATTAAATCTATCCCGAAGTGTCTTTTAAAACTACTGCTGCTTCTTTCTCGGCGGCTTTGGTCCCTGGAACTGGTAGAAATAGGTTTTCAGCATACCATTGTAAATCTTTCGGTTCTTATCCGCTTTTCTTCCAAAATAGCGTTCTGCATCTTCATAACTTGTGATCATATATGCGGACCAGCTGTCCAGCTTCTTAAAGCTCTCGCCAAATTCTTTGTACAGTGCCGGAAGCTTATCTTTCTCTTCCAGGCGTTCTCCATACGGTGGATTTGTAATGATAAAACCATATTTCTTTGGATGACTTAAATTGCTTACCGGACGTTCCTGGAAATGAATCAAATGAGAAACCCCTGCATTCTCTGCATTCTCTCTCGCCATTCTTACTACACTTCCGTCAATATCATATCCCTGAATATCTGTCTCAATCTCATCATCGATCAGATCATTCGCCTCATCGATTGCTTCATACCAGTATTTCTTTGCAATCAGGTTTGACCATGTCTCGGCGGTAAAAGAACGGTTCATTCCCGGCGCAATATTCGCTGCCATCATAGCTGCCTCAATCGGGAACGTACCGCTTCCGCAAAACGGGTCCACAAGAATTCTGTCTTTTCTCCAAGGTGTAAGCATGATCAACGCTGCTGCCAGTGTCTCGGAGATTGGTGCTTTACCTGCTGACGGACGATATCCTCTCTTATGAAGGGAGTCTCCTGATGTGTCGATTCCGATTGTTACGATATCCTTCATTAAAAATACACGCAGTGGGTAAGAAGCCCCATCTTCCTGGAACCACTGGATGCGATATTTGCTACGTAATCTCTCTACCATGGCTTTTTTCATGATAGACTGTATATCAGACGGGCTGAAAAGTTTGCTTTTTACAGAGGAAGCCTTTGCCACCCAGAATTTTCCATTCTCAGGTATGTATTTTTCCCATGGCAATGCTTTTGTCTTCTCAAACAGTTCATCAAATGTCATTGCCTTAAAACTTCCTACTTTTAATAAAATACGTTCTGCCGTGCGCAGGAAAATATTGGCTCTGCATGCTGCATCAGCACCGCCATAAAATGTTACCCTGCCATCTTCCACCTGTGAGATCTCATATCCCAGATTCTGAATCTCGCGCTTCAGCACAGATTCCAGACCAAAATGACACGGTGCGATCCACTCCATTTTTTCCATATATTTCTTCGTATAATCCACTTCTTCTCTATCTTTTATTTTCTATATTATGATATAGGTCTTTTGCCACTCATTTAATACTCCGGATTACTCCGCAGCTATGCTGCTCCCGCAATCCTCCATATTATAAAGAAGCTATGGATTATTCTCCTTTCTCCCGATTCCGGGTATTACCTTGTTACTGTTCACTCCCATGTCAATCACTCCGCTGATTGGCATGGAGGATGCACGTATTGTCTTGAATGTATCTCGCCCATCGCCAAAGGCGATTCTAAATGGCGAGATACGTTACTGTTTACAGCTATGCTGTGAACAGTAACATTACCTTTATCTCTGTAATGAGTTAAATAGCATTCTGATTACAATATCTCAATAAACATGATACTATAAATCAAAAGCAGAGTAAAGTTGAAACTTTACCCTGCCGTTGTTCTGATATCGTTACGTGTTACTGTTCACAGGTAACCTGCAAACAGTAACGTATCTCACTTAGCCTGCAACTTAATAGCGGTCTGTTGAATCATATGCGTTTTTATTCTTTCCGCAGTCTTTTATATCATCTGAAGTTTTGTTTGTGCCGCTTTTATTGGTTGTCTTGTTGTAGCTCTTATTTGTACTGTTCGTACTCTTGTTAGTACTTCTGTTTTTGCTCTGTTCATCTGCATAAGATGAATAAGCATCCTCCTCTGCATTTCTTGTTTTGTTGTTTACATTGCTATAATTCTTTGCCATGATTAATTCCTCCTGTTATTTGGTACACTGTTATTATCTCTTCAGAAGGAGTTTTTATTCCATTTTGGAGCAATCCATATTTTAAATATTTTGCTTGCTTTTTCCAAATGCATATATTATACTATCTCATGTAGGGAGAATACTCTCTACAACCCCTTATTAATTATTTATACTCCCCTCAAAAGACCGATGGCTCCCCCATCGGTCTTTTACTTTTTCATCTTCTTATCAATCTTGCTTTCACCGCTTGCTTCCACCAATCAGTCTGACGATCAGCATAATAATAATCAACGGAACCAGAACCGGTGCCAAAAGACTGATCAAGCCACTTACAATTGATACAACCACAAAAATCACCAGTACAACTGACAAAATCAGCAGCAGTTTCTTCCACCATGTATCAAATCCAAACACGTGCACTGAATGATGGAATTCACCCATATCAGGACCACGATTTGTTCCATATCCTGTATAGTCGCTGTTTCCAGAATTTGCACTATATCCATTCTCACTTTCATACACAATCGCATCATCCGTTCCATCACTGGCATCTACCAGCGTTCGCGCAATTGCCCACGGATCTCCCAGGGTATTCAAAACTTCCTGTTCGCTTTTTCCCTGCTGCATCTGTTCTGTAATATATCTATTATAATAATCTACATTCTGCTGAATCGCAGCTGCATTCAGCTTACCCTCTAATGCTTCCCTCAAGCCCTGTAAAAATTCTTCTCTGCTCATCTATACCTCACCATCTTTCTACCTACTCCATAGCAAATTTTTCTTATCAAATGAAAGAATCCTTCACTTCAAAATCCCCAAAAAGGGCATCTGCTTCCAGAATCTGTCTGAAAAAGCCTCCAGCTTTCTCGTATCCCCCATCACATGTAAACATCTGCCGAATACTTTCTACAGGTAGAATAGCACATTGTTCTTCATTTTACAAAGCAATTTTAAGCGTTCATAATTTGTTCATTTATCATTAAAATTTTTTTCACTTTCTCATCATCTTTTCTTCATTTCTCTCACATATACTATAACCATCAAAAGAAAACAAACACAAACAATTAAATAAGACGTCACAAGTTATTTTGAATAAACTTTTTCATAATACATGCCGGGAATCGCGTAAGCGGTTACCCGGCATCCTCCCTTTTATAAGACATCCTTTCATTCTGTTAATATATAGTATACCAATTCCCTATATCAGATATAATCAAATAGTTCTGTTAATTTACATGTTAATTAACATGTTTATTTATTGTTATACAGATTTTTTCTAATAATCACTGTGCCAACACTTCCTAACACAACCACTATGAATAACATACCCATTATTTTTATCGTCTTGTCTTCCCCTTCCTCTACCACTTCACTCTGTTCTTCCATATCACTATTTTCTTCCGTTTCAGGTAAGAACATTTTTTTAACTGGTTCAATTACCGGTGAAATCACTTTTTTAACAATGCCTTCTTTTTCTGTCACCATGAATTCCATCTGCTCCGCTCTGCTGTTTCCTGCCAGATCATCTGCCAGAACTTTCACATGATACGTTCCGTTGTCAATCACTTCATATTGATACATCTGACTGTTTGGACTTAATTTCTGTTTTTCTCCATTGATCAGAATCTCTGCGATTCTCTCATCCTTCTGATCTACCCAGACACTTAACATCACTGATTCCTCATAAGATGCTCCGCTTTTCAAATCTCCCCAGTGAATTTTCGGCGCTGTATGATCAATCGTGAAAACAGCCTCCGCAGACGATTCATTACCGGCTGCATCCTTTGCTTTCACCTGCAACAGATGCTTTCCTTCCTCATTCTTACGTTCTCCTGGGAAATAGCTCTTCCCATCAAACTGCATCTGATATGTATACTCCGTAAAGTCGATGATCATCTCATCTCGTCCATAATTCCACTGAAAATAAGGGAAATACGAGCCTTCCAGCTGATTTACATATTTAATCATCGGATTCGTCTGATCCAGGATTACATGCATCTTCTGTTCTGACTTATGTCCCGCACAATCAATTGCTGCAACAACGACCTCATAGGTTCCATCCTTCTCACATTCAAAAGTCACCATCCTCTTATAGTCTTTTTCCGTAATGGCAAGAAGCTCCTGATCTAGTACTTTCATTTTTTCAACTTCCGGTGTTGTGTAAATTACAGTCACTTTTCCCGCCTGCAGACAGTTTTCTTCTGTAATATCAATTTCTGCTTTCAGCTTCTCTGCTGTAATCTGCTGATCATGAATTCCTTTAATCCGAATTTGAGGGGACTGAAGATCTATATAAAGTTTTTCCCTCTTTACCGCTGCATTGCCTGCGTTATCCACAACACGTATCATAATATCCACAGGTTTCCCACCCTGAGATGATTTTTCTACTGTAAAACTACTGTTCTTCTCTTCTGCCTCTCCTTCTTTTCCATACATTCTGCTATAAACCTGCTCTCCATCCACATAACCTGTAACCTGAGCAACTCCCGTACTGAAACTATATCGTTTCTCCAGATCTTTCACAAGCACCTGAATCTCCGGCACCTCTGTGTGCCACCCATCAAATCCACCTTTCGTCTGAAGTGTTATTTCCGGTGCCTCATCTTCACACATAACAGTTCTGGAAGTCGCTTTTTCACTGCTGTTTCCGGCAAGATCCACCGCATAAGCTGTTATTTTTCCCCGATATCCTAATGGCAGAATCACCTTTCCTGTTCTTCCTGACAGTTTCTTCACTTCTCCATCTCCAAGGCTATACACAAGTTCTCTGATACCTGATATCTTATCTGTCGCTGCTATCTCCAATGTAACGGGTGAAGCACTGTAAATGGTTTCTCCCCCTTCATTTGATCCATATTTAAATATCACTTTTTCCGGCACACTCAAATCGATCTTAACCTGATACTCCCTTCTGTAAACTTCTTTTTTTGAAGCAGTTTTTCCCGAATTTCCGGAGTTATTTTTAGCTGTATCTTCCTCAACATCCTCCTTCAACTCCATCCACACCTGTAATGTATTAACACCTTCTTCAAACACTTCTGCATCCAAAACTTTCTCTACAGGTTGCGGCTCTTTATCCGGGGTTTCTCCTGGATTTTCAGGTGTCTCTGAAACTTCCGGTTGCCCTGGTATTTCTGGCTGTCCTGGATTGTCCGGTCGCCCTGGTACTTCTGGCTGTCCTGGATTGTCCGGTCGCCCTGGCACTTCTGGTTGTCCTGGAATTTCCGGTTGCCCTGGCACTTCTGGTTGCCCTGGATTATCCGGTTGTTCTGGCACTTCCGGCTGTTCTGGAACTTCTGGCTCTTCCATTTCCAGAACTCCTTCTGTTTTTTTACCGGATGCACTGATCAGACGGTATTTCATAACGGTTCTTTGCTCACTGTGAATCAGTTTCAGCTTTGGCTTTTTACCGTACCATTTTTCTGAAAATGACTGTTCGCCATCCAAGAGAGCAGGTGCTTTATATCCAGACTCTTTTGCTCCTTTTTCTGCTGAGAATACAACCACTTCCGATTTCCAGCTAAAAATTCCCATCAATAAAAACAAAATTCCGCATAAAATAATCACACTATTTTGACTTTCCTTCTTCTGCATCTGTATTCTCCTTTCCTTCTGCCTGATTCCTGTATTCTGTCACCAGTTGTTCCACTTCTTCAGATTCCTCTACTCTTTCAAGCACCGCTTCTCCGGTTAATACCGCTTTCGCATACTGTCCTCTGTCTGCCTCCAGTTTCATCTTGCGGATTCCTGCCTGACAGATCAGCTCATCCTGCACTTCCACTTCAAGCAGTCTTCCATAAGCCTGAATCGCCTCATCTGTCTTTTCTTCTCTCTCGTAAGCAGATGCAAGCGCACGCACGACATACCGTTCCATTTCTTCTCCCAGGACAAGTACTGTCTCATTTCCTTCTTTTGTATTCGACAGAATCTCTTCTTCCATTAGATTTTTTACCTCTGTAAGGATTTGATACTTCTCTTTCTTCGCTTTTATCTCTTTTGCTTCTTCTGTTTCTTCTCTTTGGGTCTCCAATTCTCTAAAAAGCTCACTTGTTTCTTTTGTAAGCTCCACAATACTTTCTCCTTCTTCCTGCTTTTTCTCAACCCATCCATTTATCGTCTGCTCTCCTGCAAGAATTGCCTGAGCATCCTTCGTAGCTTCTGACAGTTCTTTAGCTCCCGATTCAGCAGCAGCTTCCCCTGTAAATCCTGCTGCTTTCCACACATAACTTTTCAGATGTACACCAATCGCCAAAACACAGATTCCACCCACTGCAATTCCTGCGATCAAGAAAATTTTCCGTAATTTTGATTTGGAACCAGATTTTCTTCCCGTCTGCTTTCTATTCCCCGACGGGAGCTCTTTCATTATCTGTCGCACTTCTTCATAAGCATTCTTACCTTCTCCGGTGCATCGTTCTATGATTCGCATCATTTTCCGTTCTTCTGCGCTTGTCAGTTCCGGAGTCACTTCCACATAAGCCAGTACAAACTGCATAATTTTCCCAATTCCAAACAAATCTGCCTTTCGAAACGATGATCCTTCACTCGAATCTGCAGACTGCTGAAAATGCTTCCGCACCGCTTTCTGCTGCAGTTTCCGGATCACAAATTCATTCTCATCTGCATCTGGATTTAAAAGGAGTACTTCCCCTTCTTCCGACACCAGAATACTGTACGGAGTCAGACACCGATAATTTTGTCCTCTGGTGCTTTTCTGGTACTTGTCTACCTGAATACAGATCTGCCTGAGGAAATCCCAAAGCCTCTGCTTTTTCATTTCAGGCTGTTCCTGCAAATAGTAAATAAGCAGCTTTCCTTCCAGACAGTCAATTGTCTGCCTGCAATCTACGCCCTGATCCACAAAACGCAATACTTCGTACATTGTCTCCATATGCTGTTTTCCTGCAAATACCTGTAGGCCATCCCCATAACCTAACCATTTGCAAATAAAAATTATAACTGTTGATATTTGATCAGATCCTGATCTTGAATCTTATTTCCTGAATTTCAAATTTGTATTTTCATCTGTATCGAACGTTCAGATGGTTTCTTTATCATAATAGAATCCCCGAAAAAAATCAAGTTATTTTTCCGGGGATTTTTTAATTTACGTAACACTTCGTTACTGTTTGCAGCTTTGCTGTGAACAGTAACAACACTTCAGCCACAGAACTCAAATCCACTATTTTGTAGCTACTTTTCGCTTGAAGGTGAAACTATTACAAGTTTACATCTCTTTCAGTTTTGCAAGTGCAGCAGCGACAACCTTGTCCATATCATAATATTTATAATCTCCAAGACGTCCGCCAAAGATTACATTCTCTTCTTTCTCTGCAAGCTTTTTGTATTCCTCATATAACGCTGTATTCTTCTCATCATTGACCGGATAGTATGGCTCCATGCCTACACTCCACTCAGAAGAATATTCGCGAGAGATAACTGTCTTTTCCTGTTTACCGAATTCAAAATGCTTGTGTTCGATAATTCTTGTATAAGGAACTTCTCTCTCTGTGTAGTTCACAACTGCATTTCCCTGATAGTTCTCGCAATCCAGAACTTCTGTCTCAAATCTTACAGAACGATACTCAAGCGCGCCAAGCCTGTAATCAAAATATTCATCAATCATGCCTGTAAAGATAATCTTCTCCGCAATATCCGGGTTTTCTTTTCTAAATTCAAAGAAATCTACACCGGTGCGTACTTCAGCACCTTCCAGCATCTTCTCAACGATCGCTGTGTAACCTCCGATCGGAATTCCCTGATAACGGTCATTGAAATAGTTATTATCGTAAATAAAGCGGAATGGAAGTCTCTTAATAATAAATGCAGGAAGTTCTGTACACTTTCTTCCCCACTGTTTTTCTGTGTATCCCTTGATCAGCTTTTCGTAAATATCACGACCACCAAGGAACAGAGCCTGCTCTTCCAGGTTCTTCGGCTCTGTGATTCCAGTCTCCTGTCTCTGCTTCTCAATGATTGCCTTCGCTTCTTCCGGTGTGCGGATTCCCCACATCTTGCTGAAGGTATTCATATTGAACGGAAGATTATACAGTTCATCTTTGTATACAGCAACCGGAGAATTGATATAATTATTAAATTCAGCGAACTGATTTACATAATCCCATACTTCTTTATCCGATGTGTGGAAAATGTGAGCTCCATACTTGTGTACATGGATTCCTTCAATATCCTCACAGTAAATATTTCCTGCAATGTGATCACGGCGGTCGATCACCAGACATTTCTTTCCTTTTTTCCCAAGTTCGTAAGCCATCACAGCTCCGTACAGACCTGCACCAACAATCAGATAATCATATTTTTTCATCTTTTACCTCTTTCTTTGACAGTGCCTTTTCGATCCTTGCACTGTTTCTTTGTTTTTCGTTGTATCAGTGTTACTGTTCACTCCCATGTCAATCACTCCGCTGATTGGCATGGAGAATGCACGTATTGTCTTGAATGTATCGGTGTGTTTATCATACCACACTTCGTCCTTTTCTTGCAAGGTGTCCCATGATAGGCTATACTAAATGTAATGTCAATGTGTTACTGTTTGCAGGTTACCTGTGAACAGTAACATATCAATATTATCACAGGAGGATTTTATTATGCTTATTAAAAATGGATTTCTGATAGACCCTGCATCCGGAATTTCTAAAAAAGCGGATCTTCGTATCGCAGATGGAAAGATTCTGTCCATCGCAGATGCCGAATCTCTCTCTGCTGAAAAGGATGAAACTATAATTGAAGCGGAAGGATTTGTCGTTGCTCCGGGACTGGTTGATACACATGTGCATTTCCGTGACCCTGGATTTACTTATAAAGAAGATATTCACACTGGTTCTCAGGCTGCTGCCGCCGGTGGATTCACTTCTGTCATCTGTATGGCCAACACTTCACCGGTCATTGACTCCGTTCCGGTTTTAACAGAGCTGAAAGAGCGCGAAGCCAAAGAAGACATCCGTATCTTCCAGGCTGCTGCCGTCTCTCATGGATTAAAGGGAGAGACTATGACTGACATGAAAAAATTAGCCGAAGCCGGAGCCTGCGGATTCACAGATGACGGAATCCCTCTGAAAGATGCCGCTTTCCTGTACAAAGCAATGCAGACAGCAAAGGAACTGGATCTCCCGATCAGTCTTCACGAAGAAGATCCTGCTTTTATCGAGACAAATGGAATCAATCACGGCCCTGTCTCCGACCAGCTTGGAATCTATGGCTCACCAGCAATCGCAGAAGAATCTCTCGTGGCAAGAGACTGCCTTCTTGCTCTGAATTCCGGCGCTGACGTTGTGATCCAGCATATCAGTTCCGGGCGTTCTGTAGACCTTGTAAGAACTTTTAAAGCAATGGGCGCGCATCTGCATGCAGAAGCAACACCTCATCATTTTACATTAACAGACGAAGCTGTTTTAAAATACGGTTCGCTTGCCAAGATGAATCCGCCGCTTCGTACAGAAACTGACCGTCTGGCAATCATCGAAGGACTTGCTGATGGAACAATTGATGTCATTGCAACTGACCATGCGCCTCACAGTAAAGAAGAAAAAGAACGCGAAATTCCATCTACTCCAAGCGGAATCATTGGTCTGGAAACATCTCTCGCACTTGGCATTACTTCCCTGGTTCGCCCGGGGCATCTTTCCATGATGCAGCTACTGGAGAAAATGACTGTGAATCCTGCAGCTCTTTATCACCTGAATGGTGGAAGAATTACAGAAGGCGGCGATGCTGACCTTGTAATTTTTGATCCGGAAGAAAAATGGATCCCTGAAGCTTACGCATCCAAATCTTCCAACTCTCCATTTACAGGCTGGGAGCTTTACGGAAAAGTGAAGATGACTATCTGTGATGGGAAGGTAATTTATACAGACTAATTCTTTATAATTGAAATATAAAGAAGATTGGAAGAAATGCTTTTAAGATATATTCTGGCGCCTGCGGCATCTTCCCTGCACGCCACAGCGTACATGCTCGCGGAGTGTTTTTATATATTCTGAAAGAGCTTTCCTAAAATAAAAAATTGCTGACTGCCAAATACCACAGTCAGCAATTTTTTATTTTAAATTTTCACATTCAACTTATATGTAAATCTCTTACATCAGTTTTCTAAACAGATCTTTCAGATCTTC
>OLNW01003765.1_pt1 | contig 11376 bp, 9 predicted proteins | sample 1672121 | NCBI WGS metagenome assembly OLNW01 (sample SAMEA3136648, study PRJEB25190) | human gut metagenome
ATGTCATGTCTATGTATGCGCCCTTACTGTCCTTGTACATAAAATACCAGCCGTCATATCCCTGCTGTCCATTACATTTTCCTATTGATTCTGCCATTTCGTATCTTGTCTTCTTCTCAGATACTGATGTTTCGTCTGCTGATACACTCACTATGCCACCCATACATTGCACTGCAGTGACAACAGTCACCATAATCGTTACTGTCTTTCTTAATAAATATCCTTTCAAGATTCATTCACCTCACTCATAAACAACTAATATTCTTGTGTTATTGTTTGCTCCCACAGCTGCAAAAACACTATTACCTCTTTCTATATCATTAAAATTAATTTTTTCATACTGTCTTCCTGTCCATTTGTATATAGCTTCCGATGTATTTCCTATATATTTACATCCTTTTGAAGTGGGTCCCGAATATTCATCTGGCTTTCCGCTGACAATAACATTTGATTCTGAAACAAATACAGACTGTCCATAAATACATCGCTGACTACTGTTAGCTGTATCAAAATCTATAAGAACCGGTGAATAATAATCTGTATCTTCCAAAGAATGCTGTATCCACATATCATCACATCGTCCCTTGCTATCCCAATGCACCTGAACAATATCTCCAGGTCTCACCTTCCGTAAACTTTGCAAATCATAATTTTTTATTCCTTTTTCTTCATCCACTATTGCTATTTTAGCGTTTATTGTTGACGCTTCTGATAATTTAATAGATTTAAGCTCACCTCTTTCATTCCAACCCTGTATCTGATAGTTTTCTTCTCCTTCTTCCTCGTCATAAAACATATCTACTTCGTTAACTGCTATCATTTCGTGACCTGCTCCAATAAGATTACCACCAGTACTATAGGCATATCTTATTAAAATATATTTGACTCCGCCATTTTCTGCAACATCATATAACGATACCTCATAATTATTTTTATTTGAGACAAAATCCGATTGTAAAACCCATAATAGTCCATTATTGTTCATTATTTGTTTATAACTATCATCTTCTTTGGATATGTTTGGTATATAGAATATTTTTGCATCAGGCTCTACAAAATATCTATCATCTAAAACTTTATCATGAGTACACAACATAGTACGTTCATCATCCAACGAAAATTTTTGAGCATCATATCCCTGCTCCGGTAAAATTAATTCTTTAAGTTCACCATCTACTTCTGAATACTTAATAAGCCCCTGCATATTTAATTTTTCTTTTATTTCATTGCTAATATTTTGTATTTTTATCTTTTTAGAATTTATACGTATTGAATCCTTAACCTCAAACTTTTTAAATTTCCTTTGTTCATCAAACAACTTAATCCAAATAGCATCACTTCCATCATCCTCTGTGTATATTGAGCTATCTATAAGAAATGCAACCTGTTCTCCTCCGCTACGGCTATCTAAATATGCAATATTCCCTCTTGAATCAAGGTAAAACACTCCCGATATTCCTGCTTCTATCTTAGGAATTTTGTTTTTACTTTCCAGATTCTTGCAATAGCTGCTTGTTATATATTCTTTTTCTCCAATAATTACACGACATTTATTCTCATTGGAATCATTATGTATTGATTTGACAGCGCCTTGTATGCTCTTAGAATTTATTCTGCATTGTATTACTTTCTCGTCATCCTCATTTTCAGATATTGCTATCAACAAAACATCGCCTTTGCTTATATCGCTTAATTTTACTTCGCCGCTGTCATTGTAAATACGATAAAAGCTATCACTCAATTTCAGTTGCTTTTCATCGAATTGGAATGATATTTTCTCCTCTTCTTCATTTACTGAATATGCAACCCGAGTGATATACTCTGTAACAACAACAACTTCATATACATTATCGTCATCATTATCAATAAACTTTATATCAGCCATATCTAAATACGGCAATCGCTCCAGCTTTTCGCCACTTATATGGTCAACCGCTTTGCCATTATAAATCATATCATAGGTTACATCCATATTAATATTGCGCTTACGATTATTTTGATCATAATATCTAACTTTGATTTCATCAACATCTATAATATCTTCATCAGTAACGGTTATCATCTTATTTTTTGATGTTTCTTGAATATATAATATTTTGCCTACCGAGTCTCCTTTTGGAATTTCAACATAACATTCCACATTACATCCCAAATAATCATCTGTCAAATGTTTATCATCACAATGTATTTCTGTTCCAATCTTTACATTTCCTTCTCCAAGACCGTTATCACGATTAAGAGATGTAGCTTCATTTTGACTAATAATACCTTTTACTCGATAAATATTACGTTTTTCAGTTAAAAAAGTATATCCTTCAACTGTTTTATAATTTATATTATTTCCTACGGATCCCGCTATTTCCAAAACATCTGCATGTAATGCTGTATATATTATATTTGCCACATCTATACGACGGGAAATATTTTCATTTGCAACAGCCTTTCCTTTAAGTAAACCAAGCATATTGCCTATGGTTATATATCCACCCGGATAGCCACCTTGAGATTGTGCGGCAGCATCTCCGCCTAAAGCAGTTACAAAGGTTTTAATAAGCTGTATATTAGTAACATAATCATCAGGTCCAAATTTCTCATTATCATAACCTGACATGTAACCGTTACGAATCGCTGTCTCAATATATGCACGGTCATAATCACTTACATCTGTAAAATGAGGTGAAGCATCTTTTGTTTCGCTAATATTAAACATCTTACAAATAATTTTTGCAAGCTCGCTCCTTTTAACTGGCATTTCATCCCAAAAAAATCCGGTTTCTGAATCAATCTCCATTAGTCCAAGTGCTTCTAAAAGTTTAACTATTTTTGTGTCTGCGCTGTCTTTAAAAGTTTCTGTACTATTTGCTGCTTCTATACGTGGGACAGATATCATGGAGATTAGAAGCAAAACTGCCATACAAAATGATAGTAATCTATATTTCATTTATTTTCCCTCCCTGATTATATACCGAATTTTTCCATACACCTATGAATTATGACTGCCGCTTCTGCACGTCTTGCATTTTTCTTAGGCGCAAACATATTATCACCAATACCACTTATAATGTGGTTTCCCGAAAGCACTTTTATTGGATATTTTGCATATTCGGATATGTCATTATCATCTGCAAAAAGCTCTCCAACATCTGATATTTCAATGCCCATTTTTTCTATCGTCCTATATACTATTGCCGCCATATCTTCTCTTGTTATATTAATTCCAGCTCCAAACTCGTCATCTGATAACCCATAAATAATTCCCATTTCTACTGCACAGCAAACATATGGTGCAAACCAATCTCCTGAATGTACATCATTAAATGACACACTTGCTTGGTTAGTGCCAAGGTTGAAGGCTCTGCAAATTAGTGTGACAAATTCCTCTCGAGTTATATTTCTGCCTGGTTCAAATTTTTCATTAGAAATTCCTTTGACTATTCCTTTTGCATTAAGCTCCTTAATTGCATCGGCAGCCCAATCATATCCTGCAAGATCATTAAAAGTATCACTTTTATTATCTTTAATGTTTCCTTGAATTAAACTGTTGTTAGTTGCAGAAGGAATAGTTATCTGAAATCCCGTTCCTGAGCTACTTCCTCCACTTGAGCCACTTCCTCCACTTGAGCCACTTCCTCCTCCAGAACCATTTCCTATACCAGTTCCGCTTTTTGCTTTAATTAAAGCATCATTTACAACCTGAATAAATGTTTTTATGTCACTAAAATTTGTTTGGGCTGACTGCCTTTTAACGTCGGCCATTGCTGCATCTAAAATATTAATATTGGTTTCATTTTTAAGTTGATTCATTTCATTTTCCAAAATATCTGTATTTGATAAAATCAGTTCGTTTAATTCCATATAATGAGTAGTGTTTGCAAACCTTAAAAACATACTGTTTCTGATTGCTTTATAGAATTCACCATAGTCATTAAAGCCTCCCTTAGGCATGTTTGAATATACATTTGTAGCTATCCATTCCTGATCCTTAGCACTTAGTTTGCTAAATCGTTCAGTATTTGCTATCGCATTTTTTTTGACAAACAAAGCTTTTGAGTTAATATCGAACTCATATATCAAATCTTTTAATTCTATAGCATTTGCCCTATTTGCGAGAACTGTATAAATTGAACCATTAGCAATTTCAACCACATTTTCTGTCGTTACAGAAGACTTATAACTATTTGCAGAAATATTAATTTTATTCTTTGTTGTCAAATCCTGTTTATTATATAAGTCCAATTGCACACCCATATTATTATATATTTTTATTGAATCCTCATCAGATGTCATAAAGTCCAAAATTCCCTTACTACTTTTAATCATTTCATTTATACTTTCAGTTTTCTTTGTCTTATTGAAGTACGGCAATTCAAACGAAACTACTGGCACATCTTCATCAGCCTGAAATAAAACTTCCATTTCAAATAAATCGGCAGAAATTTCTTCATCATAGAATTTAATATTGTTTCTGAAGCTACCCTCTGCATCAGGTGTAATAATCCTCATATATCTTATGTCTAAAGGATTTTCCTTGTTTCTCGCCATAATCGTAATCGGTCTTTTATCAGAAAAACTTCCTTCATAAAATAGAGTCTGATCCTTTATTTCACATCGGGAAATGTTTAATTTCGAATCGGCGGAATACCCTAATGCTTGAAAAGGCGAAAAAATCAATAATGACGTTGATATTAACATAGTTAACACAATCAATCTTTTTGTTGACATACTCATCTTTAATAGTCCTCCCTATTTATTTTAGTACATATTCCCTAATTGTACCTTTAAATCTATATATTAATTATAACTTTTTAACAGAGAATACACAAGTGATAAAAATATGGTGTTTGGGGGGGTAATTACATAATACTGCTTTTAGTAAAATATAAACAACTTTGAATTTCAATAGCATCTATTCTCTTAAATCCAAACTACCGTTTGGGTGAAACTACGCTAATGCAAGGATACTATCTGTATTTTTAAGCTTTTTCTACCTATTTATTGTTATTGAATATTACCCATATATAAATTCCAATCGCTATTACAATAGAGAGTGCAAAAATTAACAGAATCCAATATATCATACTAAAATCCTCCTTGTTCAAGAGCAACAATTTTTACAGGGAGAATATCCTGAATTTACAGCGTCCGCGCGGCTTTTAAATTAAACACGGTTTTTCTCTGCCGGAAGTGTATGACAATCGGGACGGTGAAATTTCTTTGAGTTTTTATTGCCGATATAATTTCCCTCTTCATATTCTACCGCCGTTTCGTTTGTCTATATATCCTCATTCTTTACGGTGGTAACAGTAATGTTATCGCCGTCGCTTATCATAATTATATCGCCTTGCAGGTCTGTTCTGTACACCTGCACATCTGCGTCCCTTAAACGGCTCAAAACGGCTTCCGTAGGGTGTCCGTATAAATTATCTTTCCCGACGGATATAACCGCATATTCAGGCATTACCTCGCGTAAAAACGGATATGATGTTGATGTGTCCGAGCCGTGATGACCGACCTTGAGAACATCAGATTTTAATAATCCTCTGTCTAACAGCGTTTGTTCTTCCTCACGCTCCGCGTCGCCCGTAAATAGAAAAGACTTATTTTTGTGCGTTACCTTTAAAATAATTGATGTGTTATTGAGATTATCCGCATTATCAGGGCAAGCAAGAATTTCTACCCTTGCGCTTCCAAACGGAAAACTCTCGTAATTTTCAGGGTGCATTATTTCTGTATTTTGGTCTGCCGCCTTTCGCTTGAAATTCTGATATGCCTTGCTGTCCGCCTCCGCAGAAGGAGCATATACTGCGCTAACGGGCATATATGTTTCCCTGTCAGCGAACAACTGAGGGTTATATTCAGCCACTATACTTATAAAGGCAGATGCATTCTGTCTTGTAGGATTTTCAATATAGTCCTCGTATTCATAGCTGTCCTTTGCATCTGGACAGAGTTTCAACAGTTCATTTATATATTCCTTTTGCCTTTCGGTAGCCTTTAAGACGACTACCTGACTGCTTAAAGATTTATCAACTCCGCTGCGGTTTGCGATATATTCTACGAATATTTCCGCTGATTTTGCCGCTTTGATATGCAGAATTTTAACCATTATTTTCGGCATTATTCATCGTCCTCCCTGCTCTTATATGGAAACCGTATCGCTCCGTTTATTGTTTTTACTTCCTCCACACAATCTAAATGCAGGTCATTGACATCCTCCGGATTTATATTAAGTCCGCGAACCACAAGCCAGAACACCTTCGCAGTTTCCACTGCCTGCTTGAACATCTGCCGGGCCATACGCTTCTCAAAGCTGTTCATTGTACTCTGGAATGTATTCATCAAAGTCTTGCCGATAAAGCTCTCGTTGACCTGATTATGCAGATAGCCGTTATAGAAGTCTATCGCCGCTTCTATGAACTCGCTTCTGTTCTTCAGCTTGGCTATTTTTATATTCGCATCGGATTTTTTTAGTATATCTTCATCTATCCATAAGCTAATGTGTTTCTTTGCCATAAATCCTCCTTTCTTGCTCAAACACCGTCAAAAACACCACCTAAACCGCCATTTCATCGCATTTTTTCCACGTCCGACATCAAATCAGCACCACACCCCCTCAAACAGCACCATCCCGAACGGCTCTGCCGGTCGGTGTTTAAGGCAGTGATGTCGGCTTGCCGACACCACTGCTTTTTCCTGCTTCAAAATATTCCTGCCGTTTTCGGCATAGAAAAAGGACGATGTTTTCCGCATCGCCCGTCTGATACTTTTGTATTATATAATTTAAAATTACCATAATCCTAATTTCACAATGCTTTCAGATATTCCTCTGCATTTATATATTGTACACCGTTTTCCGCTATATAACTTTCCCCTTGGTATATAACAACCCTTTCAGTAATTTTACCGTACTTATTCTCACAAGCCAAACACTTTTTCTCATCAAACAATTTTATGTACTTATGATGAACAACTTCTCTGCTATACTGTATATCATAAATTTTACATGTATTTGTTTCACTGTCATACACAACCATATCAAACTCATCCGCGTCAAACTGCAACCGGAATACTTTTTTCGTTCTTTTAGCTTTAGAAGTTTCAAGCAGGACTATATCCTTCATCATTCTTCCGCGCACTGCGTCAAGTATTCTGCCGATAATATCACACTTATCATATTCGCTGATTTCAGAAAATGCATTGTCATTCATCAAAGAATATACCAACACTTGTGCCTGACAATATCTTATTGACGGCTGTGTGAATATAATATTCTCGTATGGTTCTGTACCGGCTGCAGTAGTTTCAACGGGACCGCAATAAATCAGGTCAAGCGCTTTTAAGTATTCCTTTATTTCCTCAATATGAGTTCGAGTGATACCAATTTTCTGCGCATCTCTTCCGCGTATTTCCAATCTATCTGATAACCTTTTGATTACAGCATCAACAACTTCTGCGTGTTTTTCAGAATCGGACTGACTTCTCATATTTTTCTCTGAAAGCTTTAAGTCATTGTGTATAGATTCCCTTGTCAGAACTTCAAGTACAAACTTATAGTTCATATCTTCTATAACTCGGTTTATTGCCCCTGTAAACTCCTTTGCTTCATACAGAGTATACAGATGTCTGAACTGTCCGCCGTCCTTACAGCATACAAGGGAATGCTGAATGTTTTTACTTACAGCCGTATCAATGTATCTCCTCATCCATTCGTTGATATTGAATACAGTTTCTTTTGCAGGCAGTTCTTTGTTGTCAAAATCAATTTCTTCGGCATGCAGAATGCCGCCGTATCTGATGTACTCATCAATACTGTCCGTGTGCAATAACCTCGCATATTCTCTAAACGAAATAAATGTTGTAGGTATCATTTTGACTCTGTTATACAACTCTTCGTTAGCGGCAAACCAAAAGCCAAGAGAATCAGCTCCTGAAAGAACTATTTTCATTCCCATTGCACAATATACATCCGATAACACAGCCGCTGCATCTATAAAATCCTGCATCAGTGTTATTTCATCAATGAAGATATACTTATATCCTTGATGACACAGCTTTTTCATATCGAAATTAAGCTTTGCCATAGTATCAGTTGGATTTATTTTTATATATACGGTTTTTGAAATATCCTCTGAGCTCATATTCTGAATCAAGTGACGAATCAATGTCGTTTTGCCTGTTTGTCTGAGTCCGTAAAGTGCGCACACCTTATCTTCCGTTTCCCCGTACAAATATTTCTCAAGCATTCCGCAGCAGTCCCGCTTTTCATATTTCAATGCCGTATTAGCAATATCATACAGACTTTTCCCTGTTGTTATATTTGTTGAATATTGTATCTCGCCTTCAATACTTTCCGGCACCAAATTTTGCAGTTTGTTTAATTTACTTTTTAATTCATTTATCCTCTCCAAAAGTTTTCTGTTATCCAAATCCATCACCTCACATTACCATGTTTCTATATTATATCTTCTTTTTATTCTCTTGTAAATAAGTTCAAAGCAAGTTTTTACTTTAATTACTATTACATTTATTGTCCTTCTCAAAACCGATCCAAATCCCTTTTATACTTGTTCTGCCATTACTTCCCTCATCATTTATTTTAACTCTGTAAAAGCCCCCATACATCGCCTCATACGTCCTATTAAACTGAATTATTATATATCATTTTCATTTCCCTTGATTACTGCATAAGAAATGCAGAGCATACCGTATCTGCGATATGCTCTGCATTGCTGATTATCTTACACGCTTTATCATTATTGTTTTAAGCGCAGCAATGATATTTTTAATTCTTTCAGTTCTTTTAGCAAGCTGTTCATTCGTCAAGTATATTGTATCTGTGTTCATCAGTTCGTCCGGCTGTTCCTGTAATGGGTCTGCTTCCCACTTAGCATATACTACTCCGTCCTGGTTTAATATGTACTCCTCTACCCTGTTATCCTTTGTTCTTGAATCGGTATGCCATCCTTTGAATATATATCCTGTCTTTTCAGGGACATATTCTGTAAGGTCAAACGTTTCGCCGTATAATGCAGTTATGGGACGTATATACGAACCGCCATATGAGGCGAATTTCAGCGTATATGTGCCTGTTACCGTCCAATGTGCATACAGCGTTGTATTGCTGTCGTATACACAATCCTCTGTAACCATCTCACCGCCGTCCGGTTCCGTATACCAGCCATCCCACTGATAATCTGATGTATTCTCAGATATGGGAAGCCTTTTAATGCGGTTCTTATATGTTTCAACCGTTTCTGTTTCCACATATCCGCCGTTTGCATCAAAGCTGACTACAAAATTCCGTATATCTGCTATGATTTCATCCCTGACCTCACCGCATTCGCAATAATACCTGTTGGTGGTTTCATCTGAATTTTTAATATCGTCAATCCAGACATGTTTGTGTTCTTGTGTTGCCATAACGCCTGTCTGCGACAGAAGCATTGCAGCAAGGCTCATGCATAAAACTTTCTTTTTCATGATTCGTTTTCCTCCTTCATTTTATTTCTTTGCCTTTTGGCAACACAAACATACCACCTATTCCGTTTGAAGTCCATATACATACTGCATAAAAGTTCAGAGTATTATTTTATATATAATTCACTATCACAAAAATAAAAACGGTATCCATATGATACCGCTTCTGCTTCTACATATTCAATTCAAGCTCTTCTCTTAGTTCTGAACTCATTTACATAATTTTATTCAGAGAAAAATCAAGTATATGTTCTTTTCTCTCAGATAACATTACTTTATAAAAATCCTTCTGGAGTTCTGTTATTAATGGAGTGCTGTCTATAATCTCAAAAATTTTCTCCATATCTATACGGCTTGTAATTCTTTTCAGTGCCTCATTGCATTCAGCAAATTCTGCCGCAGATATGAATTTAAAGTAGTTTATTTTCTTGCCATTATAAGTAATGGCAGACAGCGGCATATCGAAAACTCTATGATTTAATTCGTTTTTATCATTTAAAACCGCTTGCATAATGCTCTCATCTGCCTGTGGATAAAGACTGCTGCCGCAGTCAAAAACCGGAGCAAGCGATACCTCATCAGTATTTGCATTGTACAAAAATCCCCAGTTTCCATTATGTCTGTCCCAATTTCCAATAAGCGCATCAACAATAAACATATCCCAAAATCTTGTTTTTAGCAATTCAGAGTCAATTGAAGTTTGCGCCTCAATTGTTGAAAGTATATCAGCAAGGTCTGTACCATAGCCATTTCTTTCAGAATCTATAATCCTGTTTTTCAAAGAAGCAAAATCCTGAATAGTAATACCGGGTTTTGTAAAATCCTTGCATGCAACAACGATTTTTGTTTTTCCATTGCTTGTATATGTCCCAAGTATCGTTTCCTGAACAGGTATTCCGACAGACTCAAAAATCTTACAACCAATATATTCACTGATACAACTGTTTGTATAACTTATACCTTTATTTATAGTTGGAAATGGCGGAAACTTGAGCATATACTGTTCTCCGTTATACACAACTGCAATTTTACTGCCATTTGCCCCTGCATAAGCTTTATTTTTCTTTATTGAATTTGTAAAATCAATCATACATTATCCTCCTTTTTCATTCTTAAATATTTGCTGCGCAAATACCATGCTTGCTCACTTGATATAAGGTTCTCAACCTCCGCATAGTTTATGTCCGCATTAAGTTCACACCAATATAAATCCCAGTGAATATCGTTTTTGCCGCTATCTACAATTTCCCATGATTTCTTCATATTGTTAATCGAATTCTTCAAATCTTTTGGTAATCCGCACTCATAATGTGCCTCATTAATTGGCATGCCTGTATCAGGATGATATTCGCTATTATCAAGCCTCATTATTTCCTCCATAGAACGGTTTAAAGCTCTGGCAATTTGCTGTATTGTCTTTGCATTACATTTTTCAATGGTTGTCTTGCCTGAGCATATATCTATAACAGTAGTCTTCGGTATACCACTTGCTTTTGAGAGCTGATATTTTGTGATGTTTTCCAGGTCAAGTAAATTTTGCAGCGTCATTTTCTAATCATCCTTTCAATACTATTGCTATCTACAAACATTATATCGGAATACCGACTGAATGTCAATATATTCAGAATCTTTACGTGCATACTATAAATACAAAAAAACAGATAATCTCATCACAGAAATCATCTTTTATATATTTCTATTAAATTGTCCGCAACAGTTTGAGTCCTGTACAAATACCCCTGACAGTAAATGAAACGCCGGTTATTCAGAGGGTATCCGAAACCCTCAAAAACCGCATAAGAAAGCGTGACGAGCTTACTGACAGTAAAATCGTCACGCCGTTTTGGTACGCCATATTTATTAATATCCGAATTTTTGCAACTATATATGTACAAAAAT
>OLNW01003769.1_pt1 | contig 11369 bp, 5 predicted proteins | sample 1672121 | NCBI WGS metagenome assembly OLNW01 (sample SAMEA3136648, study PRJEB25190) | human gut metagenome
CCCAGCAAGCAATTTTGACTGTTCGGGCAAGGGACCTGAACAGCGCAAAATCCGCAAGCGGGTACTCGCTTGCTGTGCTTGCTGACTACTTCGCATCCCCGTATTTCCCCCTCTACCCATACTACAAGCTGAACAAGGCGTTTTGGCCAGTTTCGGAGGGTTCTTTCAAAAATAATCTATGGCAACACCGCACAATTAAAGCTGCGGCGCTTTGTGGAAATTCTGCGCCCTGATGTCGCCCGGATTTCTTGCAATACGGCAAGTATTGCTGCAAAACCGCGCCTAATCAGCACACAAAATTTGCTTACAAATCGCTCTTATCCAATTACGCGGTATTGCCCTATATATTTTGACATCCGCACGCTGGGACCGTTCCGGGAAGGGCTGCGGTCTCTTGGGGAAGCGACTCCCACACGCAGGAATCTCCCGGAAAATCTCAGGCAGCGCCCTAATATTTCGGCAGGACCAGCCGCTTTTCCACTACCTCGGCCACAAGCTGCAGGGTGTTCAGGCAGCCCGTTTTCTGCAAAATATTTTTGATGTGGTACTTGACGGTGTTCGGCTTAATATCCAAGTCCGCCGCGATCTCTTCGTATTTCCTGCCCTGCGCCAGTTCCCGGATAATGTCAAATTCCCGACTGGTAAATTCGTGGCTGTCGCTGCACCCGATGCGAATTATGGGTGTGTCCTGGGGGTAGACCTGCTCGCCCGCCATTACCCGGTCGCAGACCTCTATCAGGGAATCACTGCCAAATTCCTTATACCAAAAGCCGTCGCAGCCACAGGCTTTCGCTTTCTGGATAAAGGAGTGCTCGGGCATGGAGGTCATAATGATAATTTTGATTTTGGGATTGTACTGCTTGATTTTTGCCGCGGCTTTTAGCCCGGATTCTTCCTCAGCGGTGCACACGTCCATCAAAATCAAATCCACGCACCCTCGGAGGCAGGCGATTTCTGCGTTGGCCGCATTTTCTATGGAGACATACAGGGTATATTCCCCCGACCTGGCAATCTGACGTTCAATGGCGTCTCGGGTAATTCGGGAGTCCTCCACTACTAAAACCTGGGTCATACCCGGCCTCCTTTCTGCGGTCCGTCACAATCCATGGGAATCTCTACAAGCAGGATAACGCCGCCGTCACAGAGTTCTTCCAGGGATGCTCCTTCCTGCTCCAGCTGTTGCCGCAGCGTACCTAAGCCGTTGCCCTCTATGATTTTTGAAACGGGTAAGCTGCCATTGTCGGATATTTTTATATGGTACCTTTGCCCGTTTGGACTTATCTTTACCGTCAGTTCGGTAGCGTCCGCGTGGCGTACCGCGTTGGTGAGTCCTTCCCGGATGGCGGCGTACAGCAGCTGCAATGCCTTGCGCTGGGTGGGTTGTTCCCCAATAAAGGTCACCTTGCAGCCAATTAGTTCCGCCACCTGGATCAGTTCGGATTGCAGGGAGACGCCGGGCTCTGTCCGCACCGTAGGGATGTTGGAAAAATCCCGGATGGTGTTGCGCCAGTTTTCCCGCAGCGTGCCGGTATTTTCCGCAAGGCTGCCCTCCGCGGCAGCTCTGGTGGTGGCCAACAGGCAGTGGCCCAACTCGTCGTGAATCTGCATTTTTGCGGCGAGGATTTCTCTGCTCAGGTTGACTTCCACAATGCTGTCCAACAGGTCTTCCTGCCGTTTCTGCATTTCCCGGAGCCGCAGGGTGTTCTCATACAATTCTTCGCTGAGCCGGTAGAACTCCGTAATTTCCGCTGCTTCCAGTTGCATGGTGTCAGCGTCAAGAACACGCCGCTCAAACCGCCAGACCGAGCCGTCCGAGATCCGGAAGAACATCTGACGAACGCGTGCATCTCCGCTGCCCGGCTCCTTCGGCAGCCAGGACTGCTCCAGTTTTTTCACACTGTTTTTATCGGACAGACTTGCCAGCTCGTCCCATATGCCGCTGGCGTTCAGAAGGGTGTGTCCGGTCAGCTCCAGCATCAATCGGTTCATCTTTTCATTGACCAGGATGACCCGCCCGTCCAGGGAAAAGAAACAAATTCCACCGGGATAGGAATCGATTCCTCTTTTGATCATCTTGGCCGGTATTTTCTTTTTCATGATGGGTCCGCCCCTCCTTCCGGCAAAAGTAACAGCCGGTAGCCGTCCTGCGTTTTTTCTGCCAGGAGCCTGTATCCATCCTCCGGGGACGGGGGGACAAACTCCTTATCTGTACCGGTAATCTCAAAGCAGGCTATGTTGTCCACCCGGATTGTCAATGAGACCAGGTGGAAATCCGCCTCTTCTAAAATTGCTTCCAAAGTTTTCATAATGAGAAGGATGAGCCTGGGTCCTAACTCCTGCGGAGGACAAAAGTCCAAGCTTGTCCGTATGTTGAGATTTTCCAGACACTTGGCCATGTCCTGTAAACTGATAGCCAAATCTTCATTGGGAATCATCTGCCTTTCCTGGCAGGTGAGCTGTAAGTTGCAGAATCGCTTTATGTAGGTGCCAATCAGGCAGACGCGGTTCCAGTCGTCCACTGAAAGGGTTTCCTTCGACAAAAGCGACGTCAGCAGGGCCAGTTGCACGGACACCTCTGAGGACAGCTTATCATAAATATCGTTGCGGGCTTGGACGCTGGCCTCGTCGGAGCGGACCCGTATCTCCTGTGCCAGCAGGTTCCGCTTTTCTTCCAATTCCCCGTACAGGCTTTGCAGTTCCCGCAGAGTCTGGTGGAGCTGCGACAGGTCCGTCTGCCAAATCATGTACCCCCCGGGGATCTGGTGCAGGTTCAGGATGCTGTCCTCCGTGATGGGGTATTGCTGCTCCCACCGCAATGCTTCCCACATAGCGGGCGTGATTTCCACTGCGGTTTCCGATAACGCGATGGCCTCCCCGTCTGGAGAGAGGAACTGCATGGCTACCGTGGACCGCTGGAACACCTCGCCGTACTGGGTGTTGATGGGGATAAGCCCGGTCAGGATATAGAGATTCCAGCACAGCACCAGAATGAAAATCAGGCCCGCCGAAAACTCCACAAGCTCAAACCTTACCACATAGGCCGTGGCCGCATAGGGGAGGCTGAATAAAAGCAGAAAAACCGGCTCGTAGAAGGGAGCCAGCTTCCGGTAAAAGGGAGCGGAGCCAGCCGTGCCGCTGCGCCGGTAAATCACATATATCTGATATACGATCATGCTGAGTGCCCATATATAGACGATGCCAATGCCGATGTACGGATGGAAATACAGGTTTGGTTGGGCCTCCTCCGGTACAATGTAAAAGAAAAAATGGCGCAGGTCGTCGGTCAGCGCCAGCACACTCAGCAGGCAGGCCGGGATCAGCAGCAGGAGCCATCTCCTGTTGATCCGGTAATCCTCGCCCTTGCCCAGATAGAATGAGGCGTACAGACCGAAAAGCGGTATAAAAACCACTGCAGTTACAATAAAATACCCGGTAAAACGCATCCATGAAACATTGATATAAAGAAACGCGTCCTGAACAAACCGCACCGTCAGGTACAGGATACTGACAACGTTTTGCGCGGTCAGGTTGACGCGCATACGTTTCTGGGTAATTTTCGTGTGGATAACGCGCTGCCAGTCAAAGAGCAGCAGCAGGTACACCACCCAGACAATATAGGGCCGCAGAAAATCCCAGGGCCAATACCGCATACTGAACAGCCGGTAGGCGGAGACAAGGAGCAGCAGAGCGGCCTCCGCGGAAATCCTGATAATGGCCTTTTTACGGTCGCTCATAATGCCTCCTCCTTACGAAAATACAGTTTTCACTAACCATTCATAAAAATTATAACACAACGGTCCGCCATCTGCCCCACACAAAAGGACAATTACGCAAAAAAACAGAAAAAATTTTCCCATACTATCCTTTTGTGTGGGGCGTCTTCCCGTGATCCGCGATACAATAAAAAGGCCGGGGCCGACCTTTGCCCCCGGCAGGCGCAGGGAGAATATTTTTCATACGGAGAGGCAGGTCAAAATATGAAAAAAGCAGCTTTCGAGAGGATCACGGTTATGGCGCTGTCCGTGGCGGTCCTGTTTGGCATCATACAGGTCCCCGCGCAGGCCTACGATGTGGCGCAGTTTCCCGGGGACGGTTATTCCCTCTCTACCACGGCCGCTATCGACCAAGCGAATAACCTGTGGGTATGGGATTTCAACATCTACGACGGGTCGGAATTTTCCGCATCCCCGGAGAAGGTGTTGACGGACGTGGTTTCCTACAGCCGGGGCGGCGGAGGCACGTGCGGCGCCATCAAATCGGACGGCTCCCTGTGGATGTGGGGGAATAACAGGTCCGGGCAGCTGGGGAACGGGACAAAGACAAACACCCGCGTACCCGTCAAAGTGATGGATCACGTGGCGGCTGTTTCCTGTTCGATAGACCCAAGTTATGGATTTACGGCGGCTATCACCAAAGACGGCTCTTTGTGGACATGGGGCCCGGACTACAAAGGGCGGCTGGGGACCGGAAGCAGGAATTATAATACGGAGCCTGTGCGCCCGCAGAAAATCATGACCAACGTGTGCGCGGTAAGCTGCGGCGAAAACCATGCCGCCGCCATCAAAAACGACGGCAGCCTGTGGATGTGGGGGGACAACCAAGACGGGGAGTTGGGCTACACCGGCCCGCATACCAACAGCGAGTACCCCAATTTGCAATTTGAGGCAGCGCCCCATAAGGTGATGGACAACGTGGCCTGCGTCAGCTGCGGGTTTAATTTCACAGCCGTTGTCAAAAAAGACGGCAGCCTGTGGACTTTCGGCTGGAACAACCATGGCCAGCTGGGCAACGGAAAAAAAGACGTCAATGTCTATTTTCAAAAAAATATGCCCACAAAAATTATGGATGGCGTCCGCACGGTCAGTTGCGGAGACAGCCATATGGCCATTTTGAAGAATGACGGCAGCCTGTGGACCTGCGGCGCAAACACATACGGCGCATTGGGAAATGGGAAGTGGTACCTTACCAACATGGTGGGGGAGATCACAGACGGCGAAGGCACAGACGTCTTGACCCCGGCCAAAATCATGGAGGACGTGGTGGATGTCAGCTGCGAGAATGGCGCATCCATTGCCTTGAAAAAAGACGGCAGCTATTGGACCTGGGGATGGAACATCAGGGGCGAACTGGGCTATCCGGACGGGGACGCATCCTATACTTTCTCCGCGCCGGGCGTGGACAGGGTCATTTATATACAGTCTTTTCCCCGTCAGCCGGAGTACCCCTTTACCCCCAAAAAGCCGCCAAAGACATTTACCGTAGCGGACTTCTCGGATGTCTTTCTGGAGGACTACTGCGCGAAGCCCGTGCAGTGGGCCGTTGACAACGCCATAACCGGCGGAACCAGCGCCACGACCTTCAGCCCCGGCAGGGCCTGCACCCGGGGGGAGATCGTCACGTTCCTGTGGCGTGCCGCCGGGAAACCGGAGCCTTCCGGCTCTGTCAGCCCCTTTACGGACGTGAACCCCGGCGACTACTTCTATAAACCCGTGCTGTGGGCGGTGGAGAACAACATCACCACCGGCAGCGGCTCCGATGCCTTTTTGCCCAGGCAGAGCTGCACCCGTGCCCAGGCCGTGACGTTCCTGTGGCGCGCAAAGGGCCAGCCTTTTGCCGAAAATCCCGGTAATTTTGCGGACGTGTACCAGGGCGCATACTATGAAAGCGCTGTGGGCTGGGCCGTGGAAAACGGCATCACCACCGGCGTGGGCAATGGGCGGTTCGGCCCCAACGGCACCTGCACCCGGGGACAGATCGTCACATTCCTGTACCGGGCGGCGAATGTACCGGAGAGCAGCTCCGCCCGCCAATAAGACGGAATAAGTTTCGCGAAAGTAAAAGGAAATATTTCAGCGGAAGAGAGGTTTGAAGATTGCTATGAAGAAACGATTTTTAGCGGTGCTGTTGTCTCTTTGCATGGCGGCAGGGGTGCTGCCCGTCGCGGCTTTCGCTGCGGAGGGGGAGCCGGAGCCTGCGCCCTATCAGGCCCAGGAGGAGGCCAGCTCCAGCACGCCCTCCGACAGCGGCAGCCAGCCGGCCGCCGTGCTTTCCGCGCGGGCAGGCAACGCCAGCATCGAGTATTCCACGGAATACGGAACGTTCTATTTTAATCCGGAAGAGGGATACATCGCCGGCTTCGCCGAAAAAGACGGCGTAACGGAGGTGGTGATTCCCGACCAAATCAACGGGACGGAAGTCACAGGCATTGGAGCTTCCGCGTTCTCCGGATGCAGCAGTCTGACCAAGATCACCATTCCCGCCAGCGTTACGGGGATGGGGGCAGGCGCATTCTGGGGGTGCACCGGCCTGACCAGCGCAGGTCCCATTGGCGGTGGATATAATATTGAATTTGGCTGGACTACCGAAATTCCTGATTTCGCGTTCTCCGGATGCAGCAGTCTGACCAAGATCACCGTTCCCGCCAGCGTTACTAAGATCGGAAGATTTACGTTCTCCGAATGTACCGGCCTGACCAGTGCGGGCCCTATTGGCGGTGGGTATGATTATGAATTTGGTTGGACCACCGAAATCCCTAAGAATGCGTTCGCTGGCAGTGGGCTGACCAGCGTGACCATTCCCGACGGGATTACTTCTATTGGATATTCTGCGTTCATTGGATGTAGTTCCCTGACCAGCGTGACCATTCCCGACGGAGTTACTTCTATTGAGTCAAATGCGTTTTATGGATGCAGCGGCCTTACCAGTGTAACCGTCCCCGGCAGTGTGACTTCCATTGGAAGGAGCGTGTTCTGGGGATGCAATAATCTGACCAGCGCCGGACCGATCGGCGGTGGGTATGATTATGAATTTGGCTGGACCACCGAAATTCCTGCCTGTGCGTTCAGCGACTGCACCGGCCTCACCAGCGCGGTCATTCCCAGCGGTATCACTTCTATTGGGGAGGAGGCGTTCTTTGGATGCAGCCTGACCAGTGTGACCATCCCCGACGGGGTCACTTCTATCGGGATGAATGCGTTCTCCGGATGCAGCATGACTGACTTGACCATTCCCAGCAGCATTGTGGATATGGGGCGGAATGCGTTCTCCGGATGCCGCAATTTAACCAGTTTGACCATTCTGGGCAGTGTGATTGGCGACGGTGCATTTGAAAATTGCAGCGCTCTGGCCCGCGTGACCATTCCCGGCAGTAATACTTCTATTGGGGCGAATGCGTTCTCCGGATGCAGCAGTCTGACCAGTGCAGGCCCTATTGGCGGTGGGTATGATTATGAATTTGGCTGGACCACCGAAATTCCTAATTACGCGTTCGCTGGCTGCACCGGTCTCACCCGCGCGACCATTCCCGACGGGATTACGAAGATTGGGACGAATGTGTTTTATGGATGCAGCGGTCTCACCCACGTGACCATTCCTGGCAGTGTGACTTCTATCAGTCCATTCTATGGATGCACCGGTTTGACCAGCGCCGGACCGATTGGCGGCGGGTATAATTATGAATTTGGCTGGACCACCGAAATTCCTGATGACGCGTTCTCTAATTGCAGCGCTCTGACCCGCGTAACCCTTCCCGACAGCGTGACGAAGATTGGTGGGAATGCGTTCAGAGAATGCACCAGCCTGACCAGCGTGAATATTCCCGACGGCGTGACGGAGATTGGAGAGCTGGCGTTTTATAGCTGCACCGGCCTGACCCGCATAACCCTTCCCGACGGGGTTACGAAGATCGGGTGGAGTGCGTTCTCTGGATGCACCGGTTTGACCCGCATAAGGATTCCCGGCAGTGTTACGGAGATTGGAAACTCTGCGTTCTGTGATTGCAGCGGCCTGACCAGCGCCGGACCCATCGGCTACGGATATGATTATGAATTTGGCTGGACCACCGAAATTCCTGATTTCGCGTTCGCTGGCTGCACCGGTCTCACCAGCGTGGACATTCCTGACAGCGTCACTTCCATCGGAAACTATGCGTTTTATAGATGCAGCAGCCTGACCGGCGTGGCCACTCCTGACGATTTGTTGGAGATTGGAAGCTATGCGTTCTATGAATGCTCCAGTCTGGCTGGTATAATCATTCCTGAAGGTGTGCGGTCCATCGAGGAGTATACATTCTATGGATGCAGCAGCCTGGCCAGCGTGGTCATTCCCAGCTATGTTTCTTCTATTGGGGATTATGCCTTCGATGGATGCAGCAGCCTGGCGGATGTCTACTACAATGAGGGTATATCGCAGTGGGAAGAAATATCAGTTGACCGCAGCAAAAACAGGCCCCTCTTCGATGCCACTATTCACTATTATGACAGGGGCATCTTCAGAGTCATCAAGGGTACGCTCCGTGAGAGCGAAGGCTGCCAGGTCAAATGGCAGTGTACCTACCTGATGGGGGATAACAGCCAGCCTAAAGAGGCATGGATTAAGATTTATGCAGTCGCCAAGGATGACAGTAAAGAAGAGCTGTACGTTTATGACGAGAACGCCGAAGTAATATCTTCTTACCCTTGGGAGCGGGAACCATATAACATTTCCAAAACAATCGTTACCAGCCTGTCGATCCGAGGTATGGAGAACAAGCTGCTGGCAATTCCGGGAGCGGCCTTCCAGGGGTACAGCAACCTGGAAAAGGCCAGTATGTCCTTTGTTTCTGAAATTCTTACCGGCACATTCAAGGGATGTTCTGCGCTGCAAAGCGTTGACTTCTCCTCTGATACGCTGAAAACCATCGGCAGCAGCGCGTTCAAGGACACCGATCTGGGCACCATTACGCTGGATAAGGCCGTTTCCTCCATTGGAGAAGACGCTTTTTCCGGATGTGAGCATATTTGCATTGAGTGCTATTGGCATTCTGTCGCACATCAATACGCGCTGGATCATTCCATTGCCTTTAAGCTGATTGATAAAAACACAATTGATGTGCCGTTCCAGGCTGCTGGCAAGGACATCACAATGAATATTGCCTGGACCCCGGGAACGATGTTTGCTCCGAACTCCCTTGCATACAACAATGATTTGGCGATTGCGAGTTTGGTACTGAGCGACGCGGCCGAAAAGGGAACTGACAGAGTGAAAGAAGTTCTCAATATTATGGGATTTGATCAGGACACTTTCCGCCATTATGGTTATAATGATAACTTAACCGGGTCGGTTTCTTTCACCTTGGCCGAGCAGGATGTAAAGATCGACGGAAAAGACAAAGCCTTGATCGCTTGTGTGGTTCGAGGCACAGTCAATTTTAATGATGCAGTAATTGATATCGGATCCGCTATGGATGGATTTGAAACCAATGCTCTATATGTAAAGGAAAAACTCGAAAATTATATCTCCAGCAGATTTCCGGGAAAAGATGTCATCTTGTTCACCACCGGCCACAGTTTAGGCGCGGCAGTGTCTGGGCGTGTCGCCGAACAGTTGTCCGATGATATGCCAAGGGGAACTGTGTTTTCCTACAATTTTGCCACGCCCCGCAATAGAGAGTGCTTCTATGTAACGGGAGATAAGCGGCCTGGTTGCGTATATAATATCATCAACACGAAGGATTTGGTTACATGGGTTCCGCCGAATTATCTTGCACATGTTGGTACTGCGGACCTCAATTATACGACGGATTCTCAATCGTTCAGAGTTGCTTATTACAAGCTCGCCGGATGTTATCCGGATTTGAGCTGGCGTATATTCGGCCCGCATTTGAATGACCGGTATATGGCGTTGATTTTGGACGGCGAGAATTTTATACAGGATACGGAACACGATCACCGCTTGATCAAGGTGCTTTGCCCTGTCGATGTGGAGGTTGTAGACTCCAGCGGCGCCGTTGTCGGACGGATCGTGAACAACAAGGTCGAATATGTCAACCCTTCCGACAATGTATACTTCCATCCCCAGGATGACGAAAAGTACATCTACCTGTTAGACGATGATGAGTACACGCTTAGAATGACGGGCACCGACGACGGCACCCTGAACTACTCTGTGGAGGACATTGCGGTAGACGGCTCCATTCTCTCTGAGAAGAGCTATCCCAATGTCACGCTGGCTCCCGGCAAAGTGCTGACCAGTGAGGTGGGCGGCGAAACCGACACCCCTGACGTGAAGCTGCTGGTTCTGGGCGATGACGGCCAGCCGGAAAAGGAAGTTCTCCCCGACGGCAATGGCACCGAGGTTCCCATTACCGATCCCGGCCATACTCACAACTATGGTACCGAGTGGAAGCACGATAAGGATAACCACTGGTATGAGTGCTCCTGCGGCGACAAGGCTAACGTTGCGGCGCATACCCCCGGCGAGTGGATCGTTGATAGCGAGGCCACCGAAACCACCGACGGTTCCCGGCATAGGGAGTGCACCGTCTGCGGTTATGTGACAGCGACGGAGACCATTCCCGCAAAGGGCACATCCGGCGGCGGTGGCGGAGCCGTCAGCAATACGTATGCTGTGAGCATCGGTAAGACCGCCAACGGCAAGGTGTCCGCTTCTCCGACTACTGCGAAGAAGGGCGAAACCGTCACGCTGACCGTCACGCCGGACAAGGGCTATGCGCTGGACAAGCTGACCGTCACCGACAAGAACGGCGATCAGGTGAAGCTGACGGAGAAAAACGGCAAGTATACCTTTACCATGCCTGACGGCAAGGTGGATGTGAAGGCCAGCTTTGTGAGGGTCGGAACGGAGCCTGTGGTGTCCTTCACGGATGTTCCCGCCGATACCTACTACGCCGACGCCGTGGCTTGGGCTGTAGAGAATGGCGTTACTAGTGGAACTTCTACCACCATCTTCAGCCCCGACGCTCCTTGCACTCGTGCTCAGGCCGTTACCTTCCTGTGGCGTGCTGCCGGAAGTCCCGTGGTGAACTATGCCATGAACTTCTCTGACGTTTCTGCTGACGCCTACTATTCGGAGGCTGTCCGTTGGGCGGTCAGTCAGGGCATCACCAAGGGCACCAGCGACACCACGTTCAGCCCCAACATGACCTGCACCCGCGCCCAGATTGTCACTTTCCTGTGGCGTTATGAGAAGCCCCCGGCAGCGGGTACAGCCAATCCCTTTGCCGATGTGAAGTCCACCGCCTACTATGCAGGCGCTGTACTGTGGGCGGTCAAGGAGAACATCACCAAGGGAACCACCAACACCACATTCAGCCCCGACGCGGATTGCACCAGAGCGCAGATCGTGACCTTCCTCTGGCGCTGCAAGAAGTGACCGGCTGACATACGGCCAAGCAGCAAACCGCTGACATGACCACATAAGCGAACAATGGACAGCGTAGCGGATAGGCTTTTCGCCTTGACGCTGCGCTGCTCCTTTTTCGCTACGAGAAACAAATCAATGACATTTTGAGCTGCGCCGCTACCCCAGCGCGGCAAGGAGACAGCATTATGAAAAGAATCACAAGAATCATTCGTCCGATCATCTGCATG
>OLNW01003771.1_pt1 | contig 11364 bp, 9 predicted proteins | sample 1672121 | NCBI WGS metagenome assembly OLNW01 (sample SAMEA3136648, study PRJEB25190) | human gut metagenome
AGATCGGAGTAGAACTGATTTTTACAGCTCTGCATGGTCACATAAGGGCGGGCCTCACCGAACATTTTCAGAAAGGCTTTGACATAATCCCCCGACTCTCTGGCACGCTTATCCAGACGCTTTTGTAGAAATTTTGCCTTGAACTTTCCGTCCCGCACCACAGGGTAGATCAATGGCAGCAGAAAATCAGTCTGCAATCTTGCCGTCAGCGGCGACGCCTGATCCAGATCGGAGCTACCCAGAATGCCGTAGTCCATGTGGATGTTCTGCCGCGCCGCCAGCAGCCCCACAAACGAGCCGCCCAGAGAGCAGCCGTAGGCCGCCCGGATGTGACCGCCGCATTGGGTCTTGAGGTAGGCCTCGATCTTTTCGGTCTCCTCCAGCATGGTGGGAAATTCGGTCTGTTCAGTCTCATCAAAGCCATCGTAGCTGACGCACAGCACCCGGAAGCTGTCAGCCAGAAGCGGGATCACCGCGCCGAAATTGCTTTTCCAATGGCAACAGGTGCCCGGCAGCAGCAACAGCACCGGGGCATCCTCTGCGCCAAAATGGTAGATCTTCATCGTGATACGCTCCTTCTCTATTTATTTTCCACCTGTAAATAGAAGAGATATATTTCTTCGTATAGGGCAGAGTTTTGAGTTAGGTGAAGCTAACTTTCAGTCTTATAAAAAGCCGCTTCTCTGCGGTCCTTCTGCCAAAATAATACGCCCTGCCGTCTCCTCTGTCAAGGAGTTTAGGCATTTTCGGAGATTTTTAAAAAGATTTCGTTATTGGAGCTTCCCCTGCGGCATAGAGGAGGCAAAACGTTTCCCGCATCGAAAAAATTTCGTCCCTGTAAACTTGTCTGTTTCTGCTTGACAACGCCCGGTGGGAGTGCTATTTTTACTTCGTGAATTTGTTTTGCCTAACCATCTGAGGGGTTTTTCCCCTGCATTTTTTTGCATCGATTGTTAGACAATGGTCAAAAATGCAACATCCTGTTGCTGCCGGCAATAGAAAGATCTACCGCAGACAGAAAATGGGGTTTGTTCTGATTCACATAGCGTATTTTTTCCTAAAGCTACAAGATGTGTCATACTTTTCTTGCTTCACTTCAATAAATTTTCCAAAACCCTCTTGACGCATTCTACATGCCGTGGTATTTTTCTTGTAAATCCCATTGATTTTGTGGATTGGTTCAAATTCATCCACAAGATGTGGTCGTGTTCATTTTGAACACAGCCACAGAAAGTGGTTGGTTATCACCGTGAGACCCACCACTTCAGTGAGGGAAAGTCCGCAAAAGAATTTACCGCCCCGCAACACACCCGATTCATTTTGCCGCCGATTCACCCCGACAAAATCCATCGCTGCGCTGCTTGGGCGGTATTTTTCTTTATGGGAAACGTACCTTGAAAATTTCATAAGCCGACCGGACGTGATACCGACTTTTCGTCAACGCCGCTGCAAAACAGGGGTAGGAACTTCGTTCGGAGCAAACGGTGACCCCATTACATGAGCAGAGCCCCGCTACTTATTTTTTGCGTCTTAACAATTTGGAAACATTTGTTGAAAATGCGTTTTGAGCGCAGCGGTAGAGGGCAAGAACCGTCCCGTGGCCACAAATTTTCAATTCTTGAAAATGTTCTGTCCATCCGGGACTTCACTTCTCAAACTCTTGCGAGTTTTCTAAGTGATCTTGTTGGGGCGTGCCTGCCCCAAACCCTGCTCATGGTTCGCACCTGACGGTGCGAACAGCAACGGCGTGTCGTACTTACATAACTTCACCGAGGAGTTATCGAACAGACAGGAGGTACAATGACCAAAACGAATGTTCAACCGATTCCTAGCAATTCCCAGCACCACGACACGCCGAACAACAAAACGCACGTCATCAAGTTCCGTGTGACAGCGGAGGAAAAAACGTCACTGGAACTCACTTGCAAACTCCTAAATCTCTCCCTCTCCACTTTTATCCGCCGTGCCATCCACAACGTCAAGATCGAGAAAACAATCATCGTTGCCGGCGGCGGAGAAGAAACCCTGACCGCTGTTTCCACTTTGCTTGCCCAGTGCAGCAAGGTGGGCAGCAATCTCAACCAGCTTGCAAGGCACTTCAATTCCGGCGGTGCAGACACCGAGCAGATCCGGGCGAAACTCCTTGACGAACTTGCAGACCTGACCGCATTTCGGCTGCACGCCGAGAAAGTTCTGGGTGAACTGTATGGCAACGCTCAAGCATATCGCCTCTAAAAACTCGGACTACTCTGCCATTGAAGCGTACCTCGTTTACCAGCACGATGAATTTTCCGGCAAGGTAATTCTGGACGAACAAGGCCGACCCATGCTGCGGGAATCCTACCTGCTCGACACCCTTGAGTGTGGCGATTTCTCGTTTGCAACTGCCTGTCTGCTGGCAAACCGCAAGTATGGCAAGAACACCCAGCATGGTGATATTAAGAGCCACCAGTATATCATCAGCTTTGACCCCAGAGATGCAGCTGACAACGGCTTGACCATGGAAACGGCACAGACTCTTGGCCTGAAATTCTGCGAAGAAAACTTCCCCGGTCATCCTGCCATCGTCTGCACCCACCCGGATGGGCACAACCATTCGGGGAACATCCATGTCCACATCGTGATCGGCAGCATCCGAATGCGCGAGGTGGAACGCAAGCCCTATATGCAGAAGCCCCGTGACTGGCTAGAGGGCATGAAGCACTCCAGCACTGCCCAGACCATGCGGCACTTGCGTGTCGAGGTCATGGAGTTGTGCGAAGGTGCTGGACTGTACCAGATCGACCTGCTCAACGGCTCGAAAGAGCGCGTGAGCGAAGCCGAGTATTGGGTGCGCAGACGCGGCCAGTTGAAACTTGACCGTGAGAACGCAGCCCTCACCGCAACTGGACAGCAGCCCCGGCAGAAGAAGTTTGAAACCGTGAAAGACACTTTACGGAAACAGATTTCTTCAGTGCTGTACCGTGCCACGAGCTTTGAAGATTTTTCCGACAGGCTCATGCAGCAGTATGGTATTGCCGTCAAGGAAAGCCGTGGGCAGCTCAGCTATCTGCCCGCTGGCAGAACGAAGTTTGTCCGGGCGAAACATCTCGGTGACAACTACGACAAGGCGGCAGTGCTTGCCACATTGCAGGCAAACGTCGAGCGCAAACCCAAGGCGCAGTTCAAGCAGGATACCATCGGGAAACTGATCGACATCCAGTCGAGAATGACCGAGGGCAAAGGCATTGGCTATAAGCGTTGGCTCACGAAACACAATCTCAAAGTTATGGCACAGACCGTGAAGCTTCTGCAGGAAAAGAACTTGACCGACGAGGACGCCCTGAACCAGCGCATCACCGAACTGGAAACCAAGTATCACGACTCGCTGGCGGTGGTGAAAGACCTCGAAGGTCGCATGAAGGCCAACAAAGAGCTGCGCTATCAGGTCGCAGCCTACACCAGCACCAAGAACATCACACAGCAGTTAAAGACCGCCAAGCGACCCGCAGCCTTTGAGGAGCAGCACCGTGCAGAGCTGACAGCATACCGGGTGGCAGCAGCCTATTTCAAGGCAAACGACATCACCAAGCTGCCCAGCCCGAAAAAGCTGGAAGTCGAGTATGCGCAGCTGGCATCCGAAAAGGCAAAGTTCTACGAGCAGTACAAGGAAGCTAAAGAGGAACTGCTCAAACTGAAAACCGCAAAGCAGAATGTTGCGTCCTTTTTCCGGGAGGAAGAACCGGCGCAGCAGGAGAGATAAAGGAGTGTGCGTATGATCAACTTGAAAATCGACCCGGAGTTCCAGTCCCAGATTCCGCCTCTGACCGATGATGAATTTAAGCAGCTTGAAGAAAATATCCTCAAAGAGGGCAAGCTGCTCTCTCCTTTGATTGTCTGGGGTAATACCCTTGTTGATGGACACAACCGTTATGAAATCGTTCAGGATCATCCAGAAATCTCTTTCTCCACGATGCCGCTCCCATTTGAAAGCAGAGAAGAAGTCCTCGCATGGATCTGCAAGAATCAGTTGGGGCGGCGTAACCTTACACCGGAGCAGAAGTACTACCTGATGGGCAAACAGTACGAAGCTGAAAAAGCTGCGCATGGCGGTGACCGCAAAAGCACCGATGCAAAATCAAGTTCGCTAAAAGCGAACTTGATCGACAGCAGCAAAACCTGCGACCGAATCGCAGAAGAAAACAGAGTGAGTAAGGACACCGTTATCCGCGCTTCGAGGTATATGAGAGGCGTAGAGATTGCGGAAGAACTGATACCGGGCTTAAAGCAGAGCATCCTGTCCGGACAGACGAAAGTGTCCAAAGCTGATATGCACCGCCTCGCCAAGGCTGCCTACAATGACCGTGCACAAACTTTGCAGGATATTCTGCACCCGGAGTTGAAGGCAGAACCGACACCTGACGCTGACGGTGTGATCCGCGTTCCGGGCAAAGCGCCTGTCATGCCATTCCGAAAGTTTGAATCGGTTTACGACAGCGATGCTTACCCGGAGGATGTACGGTACGAATATGTGGCGTTGGAAGAACTCACTACTCGTTTCCGTATTTCATTCAACTACCAGTTGGAGCAGATGCCCGATAATGCACAGCGTGATGTGATTCTGGAGATCATTCACAAGCATAAGGACTATCTTACTTCTCTGGAAGCCGCACTCGCAGATGTTAAAGATCAGACAGCATAACATCAGGCACATGGTATGCTGTTCACAGATGTCCAAAGGAGCGTGCGTTTGAACAAAAAGAAAAAGTCCACAAACACTTCCCCTTATCCCGATGAAGTCATCGACCGTCTGGCACGGGCATTCTACCCGGCCATCCTTGCCTGCTGGAACAGTGAGGAAGGCCAGAGGGAGTTTGCCGCATGGCAGGCAGAGCAGGCTCATCATGCAAACAATGAAAAACAGGAAGTTCCCGCTGGGGAACTCCCTGCTGTACATATCATTCTTGTCTGTGGCTTTTGGCAGGGTGCGTCCGGGTGGGCGCACCCTGTTTTTGTTTTGCCTTATTTTCCCTTGTTCCGCAGTTCTTTTTTCGTTGCCCACAGACTGTAAGCGCAGGCGATCACCTCGGACACCCAGAACGCAAACCACGCTTTTTCGATGCCCATGGTGCGGATAAGGAGCCACAGGCAGGGCACCAGCACCGCCAGCTGCCGCAAGGCACCGCCGATCATGTTGACCACGCCGTTGCCAAGGCCGGAGGCAAAGTAGCCGCACAATATGGTGATGACCGCAAACAGGAAAGTTACCGAAATGATGCGCAGGGCAGGCACACCGAAAGCCAGCATCTCGTCGCTGGCAGAGAACAGCCCCAGCAGCTGCGCCGGGAACAGCAGAAACACCGCCGTGCCGCACAGGGCAAACACCACGCCGGTGGGCAGCAGCACCTTCCACGCCTGCTTTACCCGGTCGGACTGCCCACTGCCATAGTTGAAGCCCACCACCGGGATGGCTGCCTGTCCCAGACCATTCACCGGCATCATCAGGAAGTTTTGCAGCTTATAGTAGATGCCGAAGAACGCTACCGCCGCGGAGGACACCCCCAGCAGAATGCCGTTGACCGCAAAGGTCATCACGCTGCCGATGGCCTGCATCACGATGGTAGGCAGCCCCACCCGGTAGATGTCGGCCACATCCTGCCACAAAAAGCGATAGCCCTTCAGTCGGACATGGATGACCGGGTTTTTGACCCGATTGAACCATAGCGCCGCCGCTGCGCCGATGAGCTGCCCGATGACGGTGGCAATGGCTGCACCCCGGATGCCCATGGCCGGGCAGCCCAGCAGACCGAAGATCATAATGGGGTCGAGAATAATGTTGACTACTGCGCCGATGATGAGGGAGACCATAGACAGCACCGTGTCCCCCACGGCCTGCAAAAGCCGCTGCCCGTAGGTCTGCAAAAAGATGCCCCAGCAGAACACGAGGTTCACCGAGAGGTATTCCCGGCAGAGCTGCTGCAATTCGGGATCGTTGGTCAGGGCGGCAGCGATCTGGTTCGAGAACAGCAGCCCCACCAGCGTAAACACCAGCGAAGTGCCCAGCATCAGAAACAGCCCGGTGGTGGCGGCACGGCAGGCTTCCTCCGGCTTTTTCTGCCCAAGCTTGCGGGAGAGCAGGGCGTTCAGACCAACGGCGGTGCCCACACCAATGGCGATCATCAAAAACTGGATGGCATATACAAGAGAGGCGGCAGTCAAGGCCGTTTCCGACAGCCGCGCCACAAAAATGCTATCCACGATGTTGTACAGCGATTGGATGAGCAGCGATAGCATCAGCGGTACCGCCATAGTGTACAGCAGGGGGCGGATGGGCATTTCCGCCAGTTTGTTTTTCGGGTTCATAGGTCCTCCTTTTTCGGGCAAACAAAAAAGCGTGAAACCGTTGAGGGGTAGCATCTCCTCAGGATTTCACGCTTTGTAAGCCGGCTTTTTGTATTCTTAACGGAAGGTATTATACCGGAGTTTTTTCAAAATTGCAAGAAGAATTTTGAAAAAATCACAGCAGTGCGTTTTCCAGATCGCTCAGCATTTCGCTCAGTGCCTGAATGCCGCCCTCTGCGGTGTACCAGACATTCGGGTGTGCCAGATAAACGACGTGGCCGTTCTTGTAAGCATCCGTGCTCTTGACCAGCTCGTTTTCCAGGATCTCCTGTGCCATCTGTGCGCCATCGGTGCCAATGGCTGCATCGCGGTCCATTGCGAAGATGTAGTCGGGGTTCTTGTCCACAATGAACTCGAAGGAAGCCTCGTTGCCGTGGGTGGAGGTGTCGATATTGGCATCCACGCCGATGTTCTCAAAGCCGATCTCCTTGCCGATGATGGAGCAGCGGCCATCGTTGCCCAGAACATTGAAGCTGCCGCTGGTGGTCATGCCGACGATGGCAGTCTTGCCCTCTGCAAAGGCTTTCAGGGCGTCGATGCGGCTGTCAAAATCCGCCATCAAAGCTTCCACATGGTCTTCCAGACCAAAGATAGAAGCGATGGTCATGGCGTTTTCACGGGTGCTTTCCACAACGCCCTTTTCGGCGTCGGTCGCAAGGAAAACAACGGGTGCGATCTCGCACAGAGCATCATAGGATTTGGACAGGCGCCCGCCGATAAAGATGATGTCCGGCTCGCAAGCCATGACTGCTTCCATATCGGCTTCCTTGATGTTGCCAAGGTTCACAATACTGTCATTGGTGACATAGCTCTGAAGATAGTCCAGAGAGGTGGATGCCGTGCCGACCACACGGTCGCCAACGCCCAGTTCATCCAGAATGTCCAGAGAAGCAAGGTCGAGGATCGCAATGCGCTGCGGGTCAAAGGGCACTTCCACGTCCACTAACTCCTTTGCACCGTTGAACGCCTTGATAGTCACCGACTCCGGCACCGCTTCCGAGGAAGTGGTAGCTTCGCTGGATGCTGCCACAGAGGATGCCACGGAGCTTGCCGTGGAGGAGGAAGCACCACAGGCGGTAAGAACACCCGCTGCACTCACAGCGGCCATAGCGGTCAAAAACGAACGACGAGAAATTTTCTTCATAAGAATGCTCCTTTTAAAAAGTACTGAAATCAATAATATATCGACAAAGGCTTGCCTTCGATCTGCATGATCTCAAAGTCCACCTTGTAGATATCGGACAGGTTTTCTTTGGTGATCACTTCCTGCACGGTGCCAAACTTTGCGATTTTTCCATTCACAAAGGCGCAGATGTAGTCGGAATAAAACGCAGCATAGTTGATCTCGTGCAGAACAAGGATCACCGTCTTGCCCAGCTCATCGCACAGGCGGCGGACGATGCGCATGAGGTTGGTTGCGTGGTAAATATCCAGATTGTTGGTCGGTTCATCCAGCAGGATATACTCGGTATCCTGCGCAATGACCATGGCAATATAGGCACGCTGCCGCTGACCGCCGGACAGTTCATCGATGAACTGCTCCTCAAAATCGCCCAGTTCCATGTAGGCAATGGCACGGTCAATGATCTCGTTGTCCTCTTGGGTCAGTCGCCCGCCGGAGTACGGAAAGCGGCCAAATGCAACCAGCTCCCGGACGGTCAGCTTCATCTGGACATTGTTGGCTTGGGTCAGGATGGCGAGCCGCTTGCTCAGCTCCCGGCTTTTCCAGCGCGTGATCTCCGTCCCCTCAAAATCCACAATTCCGCTGTCCCGTGCAATTAGCCGGGACAGCATTCCCATCACGGTGGATTTTCCCGCACCGTTCGGGCCGATAAGGGAAAGGACTTTGCCTTTCGGAATCTCAAAACTCACGCCATCGACAACGGCTTTGCCATCGTAGCGTTTGGTGATCTCTTTTACAAACATGGTGCTATGCCTTTCTCTGGGTGAGCAGCAGATACAGGAAATACACGCCGCCGCCCACGGTGATGAACACGCTGACCGGAACCGAGTAAACGAATACCCGTTCCACCAGAAGCTGTCCGCCGATCAGAACAGCCATACCGAACAAAACAGAGCCGGTGATGAGCTGGCTGTGCCGGTAGGTGCGCAGGAACTGCCGGGAAAGGTTGGCAATGATAAGCCCCAGAAATGCCAGCGGCCCAACCATAGCGGTGGCTGTTGCAATGTACAGTGTGACCCCCAGCAGCAGCCGGCGGATGCAGCGGTCATAGTCCACACCCAGATTGATGGCCTGATCTTTGCCCAGTGTCAGAACGTCCAGCAGCGCAAGTTCTTTCCGGAAGGCAAAGGCGACCAGCGCAAGAACCGCAACGGACAGTACCAGAATCGCCGAATTGACATTGGAAAAGCTGGCGACCAGATCCGTCAGCAGCGTGTCGTACTCGTTGGGGTCCATCACACGGGTCAAAGTCGTCTGGATGCTGGAAAAGAACGAGGTCAGCACCGTGCCGATAAGCAGAACGTACAGAACATTGTGGTTCGTTTTCTGGAACAGATAGCTGTAGATCACGGTGGCAACAGCGCCCATAATGGCAAGGTCTACCGCAAAGGCTGCGTTGGCATTGACCGCCAGAAAGCTGCCCGAACCCGCCACAAAGAACACCGCTGTGTGGATCAGCGAGTAAAGCTGATCCATACCCAACAGGCAGGGCGTGACGATGGTGTTGTTGATGATGGACTGAAACACGATGGAGGCACTTCCAATGGCAAAGGCTGTAATGAGCATGGCGATCAGCTTGGGCGTGCGGATGCGCATGGCGTAGGCAAATAATTTTTGGTTTTCAAAATGGACACCCACTGTCATATAGCCTACGCAGGCCAGCAGAACAAGAAGCAGAAGGATCAGCAGGCGCAGATGGTTTTTGTGCGTTTTCATGCTGCACCTCCGGTTTTCTTGGCAGCTTTGCCCAGCCGGACTGCCTTGCGTCCATGCCGAAGCCGATACAGCAGCAGACCGACAAACAGGATACTGCCGATAACGCCAACGATCAGCTCGATGGGCAGCTCGTAGGGATAGATCACAACCCGCCCGATCATATCGCAGACCAGCACGAACAATGCGCCAAACAGAGCGGTATCCACCAGCGTTCCGCGGATCTGGTCACCCTTGAACATTGCTACGATATTGGGCACGATGAGGCCGATGTAGGAGATCGAGCCGACCACGACAACAACGGATGCCGTGATCATGGCAGCAATGGTCAGACCCATAAACAGCACCAGATCATACGGAACGCCGAGGTTCTGAGAAAAATCTTTTCCCATGCCCACGATATTGAAGTAGTTGGCAAATACAAATGCCAGAATCACCAGCGGTACCGTCAGCCAGACAAGCTCATACCGCCCACGAATGACGGTGGAAAAATGACCGACCAGCCAGCTGGAAAGAGCCTGTGTCATCTCATATTTGTAGGCAAGATAATTGGTAACGCCCATTACGATGTTGGAGAACATGATGCCGACCAGCGGGACCATGACAACATCTTTGAACTGGATACGCTGGATGAACCAGACAAAAACCCATGTACCGAGAACGGCACAAACGAAGGAAAAGGCAGCACGTCCACACAGGGTAGAACCCGGTGCAAATAGCAAAGCCAGCAGAATGCCAAACTGCGCAGAAGAGATCGTTGCACCTGTGGTGGGCGAAACAAACTTGTTCATGCAGAGTTGCTGCATGATAAGCCCCGCCACGCTCATGCCGATGCCTGTGCAGAGGATGGCAAGCAGACGCGGCAGGCGGGAGATCAGAAAGATCTCCCATGTTTTCACGCTGCCTGTAAGCAGGTCAAAAAACCGGATATCCAGCACCCCGACAAACAAAGAACAAACCGAAAGAATCATCAGCAGAACGCCGAGAAAAACAGTGGAACGATGATTACGAATGAAAAGCCCTCCTCAAGATTAGTACAAACTAACTTTTTGAAAATAAAAAGAGAACGCCTGTGTGTGAAGAAACTGGTCTTACGTGTTCACACACAGCGCGTTCTGCTGAAGGGATTATATCATAAGGCATCAATGGGTTTCAAGTAGCAAACTCGCACGAAGGTTTTTCATGGCAAACTGCCATGCTTTGTTAATTCCTACAAAGTTGCTCCGATTTATATCCGCACCAAAAAGTATAGGATCGAATTTTAAAATATACGATGATAGAACAATTTAAACATTTCCCGATCCTTTTGACCAGTGATAGATCTGCCGGACGCAAAAGACCGCCTCCGTTTTTAAACTGAAGCGGTCTTTTCGTTGCGGAAATCAGTTGAGGTAAAAATCACCATGCGGCTTTAGCGCAAAACCTCCAGAAGCCGTCTGCCGGCTTCCTGCTGCGATTCCCCAAACGCCACCGCCAGCTCCTCCCGCAGGACGCGCTCTACCATCTGGTAGAAGTAGGTATCCATAGCGTTGATCTTCCGCCCGCGGCTTTGCTGCTGGGTCTGCTTTTGCCCCAGCTCCTTGAATAGGGTCAGGTACTGGTAAAAATCATTGGTGTGCAGCAGTGCCTGATAGTGTTCTGCCAGCGCTGTCTGTACCCCCGCCGGGATGGGCAGCTTCTCCGCTTTGATGCGTGCAAGGTCGGCTTCCGCCTGCTGTGCCGGGGTCACCGGGCGCAGCGCCGCTTCCTTTTCCGTGGGGATATAGCTGTGGTCGTGGGAATCCGAAAAATAAGGCCGGAGGGTGTAATACTCTCTGGCGGTCTCATCGCAAAAGCGCCGCAGCCCGACCCCTTCCACCTCATGCACTCCCAGATTTCCGTAAACCACCAGCGCCCCCGCTTGAAACCGTGACATGGTATTGCCTCTTTCCCTTGTATGAAAAGGCTGCAAAAACAGACTTTCCAGCGTAATTTTACTCTTTACTTTATTGTACCACGGTAGGTTGGCGGGCTTCAAAGGGCATCTTCCACAAAGTTTTCCTCGTGCAATCTGCGCAGAATGCCCAGTACAATTCTTGTGCAAAACT
>OLNW01003772.1_pt1 | contig 11362 bp, 8 predicted proteins | sample 1672121 | NCBI WGS metagenome assembly OLNW01 (sample SAMEA3136648, study PRJEB25190) | human gut metagenome
AACTCCCTAAAATAAAGGTTTTAGAACAAAAAAGAGGTAGTCTTTTGACACTACCAATCATAAGAAGGGAGTGATTTTTATGAAAAAATGGAGACAGTTAGCAATAGTTACGCTTTGTCTGATGGCAGCGTTGACTATGACAATGACAGCAGATGCCAAGACAAAGAAAAAGCAGCCGAGCGGTAAAGTATGCAGTGGGGTGAAATGGACATACAATAAAAAGAGTAAAACGTTAACGATAACTGGAAAGGGATATGCTAAAATTACCGGGTTTTATGACAAATCACTGAGCAGTTATGAGTGGCCGTGCTCGGAAGATTCTGTATTGCCGGTGTTTACGAAGATTAAATTTGGAGAGGGGATTACGCAGGTCGATTATCGATATTTTGCAATGGAGGGCATCAAGCAGATATCGTTGCCAAAATCTTTTAAAAAGATTAAGTATGCAAGCCCAGTTCGTGTCAATGGAGCTTATGAAGGCTGGAGTACAACCTTAAAAAAGATTTCTGTAAATAAAAAGAATCGTAACTTTTCATCATCAAAAGGTGTATTGTATTCGAAAGACAAAAAGACAATTTACATATATCCTTCGGGCAAAAGTGTCGTCAATTATAAGTTATCCGATAAGGTGACGACGATCGCACCGTATGCATTTTATGCAGCGGATATGAAATCAATTCAGCTTTCTTCAAAGCTAACAACTATTGGAGAGTACGCATTTCAGTATTCAACAGTCAAGACAGTTACCGGCGGCAAAAAACTTCGAGTGATAGGACAGATGGCTTTTTATGAAGCCGATGGATTGACCAACTTTGCCTTTGACAGTGCACTTAGAAAAATAGGCAGCAATGCGTTTTATGCCTGCAGGCTGCAAAGTGTAACTCTTCCGGAAAAACTGGTATCTGTAGGAAATTGTGCGTTTATGGCAAACGAAGAATTGCGTTCTTTGACGATATTATGCAGATTAAATTTGGGAGAAATCTTTCTGCTTTGTACGAAAAAAATGAATTATAGCAAGTCGGAATATGATTACCGACCAATTACGGTAAAGCTTGGGAAGAATGCTACCGGACCGCTTACGACACTCATAGACGATTTGGGGCAGCAGATCACTTTTGAGGTGGATAATGCCAATCCGATATATTACGTGAAAGCCGGGGTGCTTTATAAGAGAAAGGGAAACGAAGTATGCTATCCCCAAAAAGCATCTTAATATCTTGCAATATGCATAATAAAATATATAATTAAAATATATTTTTGTAAAAATTGTACATGAAATTTTAAAAATCATGTTGCAATACTACTACGAAAATGTTAAGATAGTTTTCGTAGCAAAAGAAATAACTCATGGGGGAGTTATTTCGATAATGTATTGGGCGTGATTGGGATGTAGAAAGACATTTTTTGTGGGGACAAAGGATGTCTTTTTATTGTACGTGATGGTGACGGATATCGTTAATGTGTTTGCTTCTTTTTTCATGAATTAATATCAAAAATATGTGGATTTTTTGGGATTTATCGGTATAAATATTGGGAAAGTATCGGTATTTCTTATGGATTTCTATTCATATTTTTTGGTGATGATTTATGTTATTTTGTCACAAAAAACGCACAAGTTTCTCAATCTGCCGGGAAGGAGAAGGATTATGGCTTTTCGTAAAAAAGCACTTGCTATTGTCATGAGTATGGCAATGGTCGCAACTTCGCTGTCAATTCCAACAACGACAGCCAAAACGGCGGAAGCCGCCGGCACAACATTTAACAACCTTAATCAATCGCAGATTACAGAGGCGATGGGTGTAGGTTACAACCTTGGTAACTCATTGGAGGCTGCAAGTTCCGGAACACCGAATGAAACAGCATATGGCAATCCAAAATTAACAGAAGACTTAGTTTTGGCAGCCAAAGACGCAGGATTTAAATCTATCCGTATTCCGGTATCCTATCTTAGCATGATTGACGACAACAATGGATACAAGATCGACTCTTCTTGGTTAGATCGTGTACAGCAGGTTGTTGATTATTGCGTTGACAATGATATGTATGCAATTGTCAACATGCATGGAGACGGTTATACGACAGTAACAGGTGGCTGGTTATTATGCGGCAGTTCTGATCAGACCAAGATCAAAGCAAAATATAAAGCGTGCTGGGAGCAGATTGCAGATCGTTTCAAAAACTATGATGAGCATCTGATCTTTGAGTCCATGAATGAAGAATTTGATGGAACTTATGGAACACCTAGCAGAACGGCTTATGCAAATATAAATGCCTACAATCAGATTTTTGTGGACACCGTAAGAAAAACCGGTGGAAACAATGATCAGAGATGGTTATTGATTCCGGGATGGAATACCAATATTGATTACACGGCGGAGGATTACGGATTTGCACTTCCTACCGATGATTATCTGTCTTCTAAGATTGCATCAGGCGAAAAGAGAATTATGATCTCTGTACATTATTATGATCCATGGGATTTCTGTGGAACAGAGTCCGGTGCAACCACACAGTGGGGAGACAGTATTACGGATTATTCGAAGAGAGCAAGCTGGGGAGATGAGTCCTATATGGCATCTCAGTTCAAAAAGATGTCCAGCAAATTCGTTTCACAGGGATATCCTGTGGTGATCGGTGAATTTGGTGCCATCAATAAAGCAAGTTATGACAGCCAGAATAAAGTTTGCCGTGCAGAGTATTATCAGAAAGTCTGCTATTATGCAAAGCAGTATGGATTGATTCCGGTAGCTTGGGACAATGGATACAACGGAGACTATGGTTTTGCGATCATTGACCGTTATTCCAACAAGGTTGTTCATCAGGAATTGATGGACGCTATGATGGAAGTGTATGGTGGTAATGAGTCCGCAACGGCAACAGGCATTCAGTTAAACAAGAGCGAGTTGACAATTCACATTGGTGATGAAAAACAGCAGCTTACAGCAGCATTAACACCATCGGACAGCAAGGATAAAGTTCTTTGGAGCTCCAGTGATGAGTCAGTAGCTGCCGTTAATTCCAAAGGTCAGGTAAGTGCAGTAGGAGCAGGAACTTGTACGATCACTGCATCTGTTCCATTAGGATACAAAGCAACCTGTAAGGTGACGGTACCACAGGCCAACTATGTACGTGCGAAATTATATTTATTAGAGACAGCAAGCTGGCAGTCAGTCATCAGTGATGAATATGTTGATATTTATTCAGAAGGAGGAAAATTCTCCTTGTCCTTAGATGCGACTAAGAGTCAGTTGCAGAATATTGGTTCTTTGTATATCAAAGATATCAATGTTGCTGATGATGAGGCATCTGTATTTGACAAAGCAACTTTGAAAGTAACATCATTTGAAATTAACGGACAGAAATATACCATGAAAAATGGAAAATTTACGTATGATGTTTCACAAAAAGCATCAGATGATGGATTGATCTGTCCAGTCTTTAATTTCTCATTTATTAATGTGTGGGCGAATACACATGTAAACAACGTAACTGTGGAAAATGCAAATTACAAGGCATATTTCAATAATGTAAATTACCAGACAACGAATAAGGTAACCATGAACTTTGAGGTGTCCGGTATTAATGGTGGCAGTGATGTTCAGCCAACAGCAGCACCAACAGTAGCACCAACAAAGGCACCAACAGCAGCACCAACAAAGGCACCAACAGTAGCACCAACAAAGGCACCAACAGTGGCACCAACAAAGGCACCAACGGCAGCGCCAACAAAGGCACCAACGGCAGCGCCAACAAAGGCACCAACGGTAGCACCAACAAAGGCACCAACGGTAGCACCGACGAAGGCTCCGACAGTAGCACCAACCGCAGCTCCGACACAGTCACCGGTTATTTCGGATACGACGGAGATTGTATCTAACTTAGAGTCTACGTATGCAACGAACGATCCACAGTGGTTGTTAAATGCATCTGATGACGATATTGTTACCGTAGTTTATACTTGTACAGATCCTTCCCATGGTAACTGGGGCATTTTAGGATGGGGTGCATCTGTAGACAATGTATGGCAGAGTGGTGATAATTATTCTGCGGCAAGTAATGCAACGGATAAAGTAACGAAGACATATACAGTCAAAGAATTAAAGGCAACCATGAACATTAAGAGCACATCAAAGGTTACCTATTTGTGCTTGTCTGCTTGGAACGGTGGCAAGATCGTAAGTCTTACACTTTCTAAAGTAGGTGGAGAGACTCCACAGCCAACCGTAACGCCAACAGTAGCACCGACAGCTACACCGACGGTAGCACCGACAGTAGCACCGACAGCTACACCGACAGTAGCACCAACAGTGGCACCGACAGCAGCACCGACAGCTACACCGACAGTAGCACCGACAGCAGCACCAACCACAGAGCCTTCCGGGGACAGCAAAGTAACAGGCTCGGTAAAACTTACCAGTAATTGGGGTAGTGGCGGAATTGCAGAGATCACTCTTACCAACAATACAGGTGTCAGCTATACCGATGGATGGACGGTAGAGTTTACCTTAGACCGCGAGATTACTTCTATGTGGAGCGGTACTTGTGAGAGCCTTGGCAATAATCGTTACCGCGTAAGCAATCCAGGATGGGATGGCAATTGGGCAAATGGTAAAACAATCACATTAAATTGTGGTGTTGGTGGAGGCAGCAACGTACCAGCGATCACAGATATCGTGATAAAATAATGAGTACTGTGCGCAATTATTATGATATAATGAGCACATAGTGTGCTCATCTTGGGAGTTTCTCTGAAACTCCATTATGCGCAGAAGTCGTGCGCAGTTATTATGATATAATTGTTACAGATAAAGGAAGCCCTTACATTAGAGGTTCCGAGAACTCTTGCAACTGTTTTCAATATTAAGGAAAGCAGAAAAAGATGTATCGGAGCCTCTTTTTAATTGATAGGAAAATGCTCGTAACGTAGGGGGAAGCCAAAGCAAAGCGCTGGCTTTGGTTTTTTTGTTGATAGGAAATTGCTGTTATGTAGCGTGACATCGCCAAGAATTGCTTTAGCAATTCTTGCAAAGCAAAGCGCTGGCTTTGCTTTTTTATTGAAGATTATTTAGGTTGGCTTGATATTCGCGTGGTGATATACCCTCGTTTTTTTTGAAAACTTTACTAAAATAAAAACCATTACAAAAACCCAATTGATCAGCAATCTGCGTTACAGTAAACTGTTTGCTGGATAGTAAGATTTTGGCCTGCTCAATGCGGTATTTTTCAAGAAAAGCAAAAATAGTCTCACCAGTTACTTCCTTAAATTTACGGTTCATGTAATCAAAATTATGATGAAATTGTTTTTCTAAAAGGACACTTGTGATTTTTGTTTTGTAATTACTTTTCAGATAAGAAAGTAATGGGAGCGCGGAAAATGTGCCAATGTTATTTGGTGGAAATAACGCATTAATATGTGCACGACATATTTTTAACAGCAGCATTGCAAAATTGCAATTTATCATGCTTTGATGATAAGGGCTACCCGGTACTGCATTGTTTGTAGCAGATATAATTTCATTAAGGACTTCATAATAAGAAGCTCCTGAAAGTGTTGCATTCTTTGGAATAAGTATTTGTTCGCATGGTTTGTACTGTAATGGGGAAGCATTAAGTTCACTATGCATTGAAAGAAATTGGTGATAAACTTCTTCTTCGGACAGCAACAGTTCTTTTTGTGGGTTCCATTGAAAATGAATATAGTAATAACTTACCGGAGAATTACTTTGGACACCAAAGTGGCATTTATCAGGACATAATAGCAGGGTCTGTCCGGCACTTAAGTGGTAAATAGTATCTTCTTCCTGCAAAAGCATACTGCCATTTGTGATGAAATATAGAATCCAGTCAGAGGGGGTGCGGCGAAAATGCTTGTTAGGAGCAGGAACAGAAACTGATCCGGACAATGTGACGTGTGGAAGAGATTGTAAATTGGTTATAAAATATGTTTGTTTCATAAACTACTCCTTAAAAGTCGCTATTATATATGCTTGCGTCGCTATAAATCATGGAATACCAGTTGCGAAAATGGTAACATAGGAAGAGCGATAAGTCAATTACGATTGAAGGAGGGAATGAAAATGCTGAAAAATAATAAAAGAAGTTTACAAGTGACAGCAATTGCTATAACCGTCACATTATTGCTTGTCGGAGCCTCTGGGCATGTGGCTGCAAAAGCGAAAAAAATAACGATCAATCATAAGAAAATGACACTCGCGATTGGTCAAAAACGAGCACTAAAAGTAAAAAATACAAAAAAGAAAGTGAAATGGATCAGTAAAAATAAAAAAGTTGCTATTGTTAATAAAAAAGGGATTGTTACAGCGAAGAAAAAGGGATCAGCAAAGATTGTTGCACGTATCGGAAAGAAAAAATATACCTGCAGAGTAACGGTTAAGCCGAACAAAAAGAGAGCAAAAATAAAGAGTACTAAGAAACCGACTTATACAATGCGTCCAATTGCATCAAAAGTACCGGTAGTGTCTCAAAAGCCGACGATTGTACCAACAGCAACGGTTAATCCAACGCCAACACCGATACCATTACCGACAGTGAAGCCGACACCTGTTCCGGATGAGGGGTGGCAGACCGGGAAGGTCAGCGGATCAGAAGAAGATTATAATAAATATTTTGCATTAAATATGAAACACTATACAAAGAAACAGGAAGGAACGGTGTTTGGAACGATTGAAAGCATTACGTATCCATCCAAAGTTGTTGGAGCAGAACGCGAAGCATATGTGTATTTGCCACCACAGTATGATAGCAGCAAAAAATATCCGGTATTATACATGATTCACGGAATTGGCTGTGAGAGAGGACAGTGGGTTGGCATGTCCTTAAAAAATATATTAAGTATATTCCTTTTTTGATATTTTTAATGATTTTGTTGTGTTATCATTGGAAATTAGCAGTAGTTACTGCAGATTATCCTACTTTCCAAACAATAGTTTCAAAGCATCCTTTATGGTCATTAACTAAAGACGGATTTTTAAGCTACAGGTATGCAACTTGGAGTTCAAGGTCTCTTATAGAATTTGATGTAGGTATATTGGTATCTGTTCCTGCAGAAATTTGGAGAATAGTGGATTCAGTTATTTTTGTAGCTATTGCTGTACTGTTAAGTAAATTACTGGTTAATGATGATGAAAAAAGCTTCTTTTATAATTGTCTGGCTTGCTTTTTTGTAGGTTTATTCATAATATCTTTTTCTAAGATTTTGGAATCTGCAGGATGGTTAGCAACTACAACAAATTACATATGGCCAATTTGTTTTATATTGCTGCATTTTTATTTGCTGAAAGAATATGTATTTAAAAATAGGGATTTGTCTAAATTTAAAAAAATAACACTATATCTGATTTTAATTGTCACATTAATGGAAGCTGTCAGCTCTGAACAGTTGCTGGCAATGGTTGGTGGAGCATATGTATTTGTTATAGCTTACTGTCTGTATAAAAAGATTGAAATTCCGAAGGTGATTTATTTATTTGTAGGTTTAATAGTTTTGAATTTCATTTATGATTTCTGCTGTCCGGGAAATGTAAACAGGGTAAATGTAGTTACTAAACTTGGATTTCCAGATTATTCCAACTTCAATATTATAAATAAACTGGATGTAGGAATTAATTATTTCTTCAGCTGGATTTTAATGGCAAAAGACATATTTTCAGTAATTTTCCTTGCTTTACTTGCGGTTTATAGTTATCTGATATCTGATAAAAGGAAAATAATGCTGCTTACTTTTATTCCTGCTTTGATTGTATTGTTTTTTGCAGCAGCAGGATTTGCAAATTTCAGTGATGTCTATAGCTATTTTGATTTGACTAATCTGAAATACGGTTTATTAAGTTTAGGATTTATAAGAATGATAAGCTGCGGCATTCTCTATCTTATAATTACATTGGTGCCGTTATATTCAGTTTATATGATTTATAAAAACAATAAAGAATTGGGTTATTTTATATTTGCACTATTGGTGCTGGGTTTCGGATCTGTGATTATTTCAGGTTTTACACCTTCATTAACAAGTGATGATAGAATATATCTGAATTATTTATTTATAATGGTGATTTTGGATTATCTGCTGATTAATAAACTATTGGAATTTAAAAATAAAAATTAAATCTGATACTTTTATCATATCAGAAAAAAAACACTTTTTTTAATATAATGGGAGATGTTTTACAGGTACAGCTGATTTATTCATATCTGCATTATTAACTTCGGCCAGCCATTTGTTTTTACAATCACAGTCATAGTCAATTGGAGTTTGTGTTAAGTTATTGGCTATTATCATGTGTTTTAAATCTTTATTGCATTTTTTACAATTGTAAGGACCACGTCTTGAACCGAAACCTGAAGTGTCAAGTAATGCAGGAATATTTAACTCTTTACGTACAGTATTTATAATTTCAATACAGCTCCAAATCCATGGTGGATGATATGCTCCTTTTCTCCACATTCTTTCAATTAAAGTTCCTCCATGTATTGTAGCCGGACAAAAGGACACTCTGTCAACATTATGGTCGGCACAGTATCTTGCAGTTTCAATAGCTTCATCAATAGCTTCTTTTTCATTTAAAAGAATAGGTTTTACAAAAATATATGCTTTGGATTTAAGATTATAACCTTTTTTGCTGTTTAATTTTTGAATTAATGAAACTGCTTTGTTGAAATCATCAAGAGTGAATCCTTTATTTATTTTTTTAAGTCTGGTATAATCATTGGAAGTTTCTAAACCCATACTAATTTCAAATAAAGTATCTCCGATAATATCTGTTATTTCATCAATGTATTCTTCCTTAACATATTCTGCTCTTGATTCAACTACAATTTCATGAACATTACCTAAATCCATTAAAATATTTAAAATTTCATCACGAGCATCTTTTGGAAGTTCACGAGGATTTAAAAAACTTCCTGAAGCAAATAATTTAACGGTTATCTTATCTTCTTCGTTAATAGGAAAACGGTTAAGGTGCTCTTTGAATATAGTTACTATAGTTTCGCTGTCAATTGCTTCCAGTGTACAGTCTGAAACATAGCTGCACATTGTACATCCTCCGCTGTCACCTATTGCCCAGGAACATCCTGGAGTAAGTAAAATAATAAACAGGGTTTTTGCAACTCCGTCATAAGTTAAATCATCATTATACCAGCTAGCAGCTACCTGATTAGGTGTTTTCGGATCTTTTCTCTCAAATGCCCTAGCTCTAATTTCTTTAGTTAAGTTTTCAATCTCCATTATATATACCTTATAATAAAATTAATATTAATATTTAAGGTGTTGATATAATTAAAAACTTTGCTAATAGTGATGATATAATCCTGAAAAAATACGGATTCGAAAATAAAAAAGTAAATTCAATTTTCAATAAACGAAAAGGGAAAAGAAATTTTAATCTCTTTTTGGAAGATTATACTATTAATCCCTATATGGGATGCTCATTTGACTGTGTATACTGTTATATAAATGGAAGCAAATATGCAAAGAAAACCAATAGCTATTATGTAAAATCCAATGCCTGTGATTTGGTTTATAATAAATTAAAGAAATTATCCAGAAATCACGAAAGAGCATTTTTGAATTTAGGTTCGGCATCTGATCCATATATGGAAATAGAAAAGGAATTGGAATTAACCCGGGAAATTTTAAAGATATTTCTAAGGTTTAAATATCCGGTACATATTATAACAAAATCTGACTTAATTTTAAGAGATATGGATATTTTAAAGAAGCTGAATGATGCAGCTGTATTGCCTGATGATTTGAAAAATTTGAAATCCAGAGTCTGCGTAACTTTTTCATTTTCAACAGTTGATGATGATTTAGCTAGTTTAGTTGAGCCAAATGCACCTTTACCTTCACAAAGACTAAAAGCAATGAATATATTAGCTAATGAAGGTTTTCATGTAGGCGCTGCATTAATGCCGATATTACCATATATAAATGATGATTCGGAAAATCTTGAAAATTTTGTTAGGGTATTTAAGAAAAACAATGCAGGATATTTAATTCCCGGAGCACTGTCACTTTTTGGAAGCAGTAAAAATTCCTCCAGAATAAAATATTATAATTTTGTTAAAAGTAACTTTCCTGAAGTACTGGATGATGTAAAAGACTTATTTTATAATAAAGAGTATCCTTCAAACAGGTATCAGAATAATTTATATAGAAAAACAGCAGCTATTTGCAAAAAACAGGGTATTAAAACAACTATGCTTTAAAAAAATAAAAAAAGAAAAAATTAGGAGTTTAGAAACTTGCGATTACTTCTCCTAATAATTTGATGGATTCTTCTACATCTTTTCCGATTGGAGAACCAGCTACGTATTGGGTTACACCCATTTCAGCTAATCCTTCTACTTTAGGGATGAATTCATCAGGAGTACCTGCTACGGAGAATGCGTGGAGTAAGTCATCATCGATTAATCCGATAGCTCCACCGAAGTCACCTTTACCTAAGCAAGCACCGATTTTTTCGTTGATACCTTCAGGTAATCCGTGTCTTTCGATAACCATAGGAGGGGAACCAGCTGCAATGAAAGCAACAACAATTTTTGCTGCGTTTTTAGCTTTTTCAGAATCGGTTCCGATAGAAGTTGCAGTGTATGCACCTACATCAAAGTCAGCTACATTTTTACCAGCATTGTCGATTCCTTTTTTAATAAGCGGTAATGCTGCTTCGTAATCTTTAGGGTTAGATGCGTTAATTAAAACACCGTCTGCAATTTCTCCAGCGGTTTCTAACATTTTAGGTCCTTGAGCACCCATGTAAATTGGGAGGTGTTCTTGAACAGCTTTTACTCCACCTAATGCTGCACCGGTTTCAGTTTTGTCACCAGCAAGTAAAGTGTTAATGTCAGCAATAGCAGATTTTATTGTGGATACAGGTTTTTCCCATGGGATTCCTAAAGCATCAAAGGTTGCTTTGTCTCCTGGACCAATACCAAAAGTAGCTCTTCCATCGGAGAGTTCATCGATAGTAGCAATTGCAGAAGCAGAGATAGCAGGGCTTCTTACATATGGGTTGGTTACACCAGGACCCATTTTAATGGTTTCGGTTTCTTTAGCAATTAAAGCTAAGGTTTCATATACATTTTTGTTGTTGTAGTGGTCTGTGATCCATGCATATTCAAAACCAACTTCTTCAGCTAATTTTACACGTTCTACTATTTTATCTAAGTCTTCATTTGGTACGAATTCTATACCGAACTTCATTTTATCACCATATTAAAATCTATTAAAGAATATATAAAGCACTTATTATTTGAGTTAGATAGAAAGTTTTAAATATTATTCATGTTCGGCCAGGTAAAATTTCATGCCAAATAAGGCAGTATTATTTTTTTATTTTTTTTT
>OLNW01003780.1_pt1 | contig 11346 bp, 9 predicted proteins | sample 1672121 | NCBI WGS metagenome assembly OLNW01 (sample SAMEA3136648, study PRJEB25190) | human gut metagenome
AATTCAATGATAGAATTGAAATTTATAATGAAAAGTTAGATAAAATTGAATCATTTAAGCTTCCAAGTTATTTTTATAAAGAAATCATTCAAAAATGTCCTAATGAATTATTAAATAATGATTTTGATAATTCTGAAGAATTTATAAATCAATTAAACAATAATTTGGAATTTTTAAGATTAAAAATACAAAATAATCAAAAAGAAGCTATGAAATATTATCTGCCTGATTTATTAAATAATGCTCATCGTAAAATTGAAGAAGGCTTTTTTGATGATGCAGTTGCCAGATTATATAGGGCTATAGAATTAATTGCACAGGTATCACTTAATATTCATGATTTAATTGATGTTGAAAAATTTAAAAATCATAAAGTTTTCCATATTAACAGAAAACAGTTTAAAACCCAAACTAAATTTAATCCAGAAATTCCTAAAATGATTCAAAATTGGAATATTAAAGAATATGAAGACCGTGACAAAACATTTAAAGTTCCAAAAGACAAATCTTACAAGATTTTAGAAGCATTTGGTGAAGATTTAGCTAAAAAATATTTTGCAGATGAAAGATTAAAAAATGCAGTTAATAAAAGAAATGATTCTATTTTAGCACATGGTTTAAATCCGATGAATAAAAAAGATGCAGAAGATTTATATAATCGTGTTTTATATTATTCTAAATTTTTCTGGGTTGATATTGAAAAATACATGAAAATGGCAGAGTTTCCTAAATTTAAATAAGTGATTTTAAATGAAAATAAATACTTGTAATTTGTTAATTAAAACAGATAAAGATATTTCACAGGAATCTAATAAACTTAGAGGATATATTGGAAATAAATTTAAAAATCATCCATTATTACATAATCATTATGGTAATGAGAAATTTTTATACTCATATCCTTTAGTTCAGTATCATATTCTTGATGGCCAGGCTATGATTTTTGGAATTGAAGAAGGAGTAGATGTTCTAAAAGATATTTCAGGTGATTTAAAAGAGCTTAATTTGGACCATACTCACTATTCAATTGAAGAAAAAATTATTCGTGAAAAAGAGGTAGATGTAAACACAAGTAATGAAGAGTATCATTATAAGTTTATAACTCCCTGGTTGGCTCTTAATACTCAGAATTTTAAAAAATATAATAATTTAGATGACTGGAAGGAAAAGAAACTATTCTTAAACAAAATTCTTATAGGCAATATATTATCTATGGCAAAAGGTTTAGGAATTATTGTAAACCGTAGAATTTATGTTAAAACTCACTTAGAACCAGTTAGTGTTAATTATAAATCAGTTAAAATGCTTGGTTTTACAGGAGAGTTTAAAGTAAGATTTAAAATCCCTGACTACTTTGGATTTGGTAAAGGAGTTTCACAGGGTTTTGGATCTGTTAAACAAATTATTGACGAAGAGTAGGTTTCTATAAAAATGATGGTTATTGTAATGTATGATATTTCAGAAGATGCTCCAAGAAATAATCTTATAAAAAGATTAAGGTACTATGGACTTAGAAGAATTCAAAAATCAGTATTTTGCGGACTGCTGGAAATTGAAGAGCGATTTGAACTTGCTAGTGAGTTTGATTTTTACCTATCTTCAGATAAGGACAGTATAGCCCTTTTTCCAATTTGTGAATCATGTGTTGAATCCATATTAATTGAAGGGGCTCTGTCACTGCCGCAAAAAGAAGAATATGTATTTGTTTGAGGTGATTTTTAATGAAATTAGTTGTAGACGGTTTTGGGAAATCTGTTGCAAAAAGAGACAATCAAATTGTTATAAAAGAAAATGGTAAAGAAGTTGACTATTTCAGGGCAGAAGATGTATCTCAAATATTATTAACTGGAAAAGGTTCAATAACTTTTGATGCATTAACATTACTGGCTAATCATGATATAGACTGTGTATCAATAAATTGGAAAGGATATGTTGATTACAGATTAACTCCTCCAGAAAAGAAAAATGTGATAGTTAAAAAAGAACAATTTTTTGCATTGGCTGATAAAAGAAGCGGTCAAATAGCAAAAGCTTTTATCAATGCTAAAATTGAAAACCAAAAAGCAGTTTTAGGAACACTTGCAAAATCAAGATCAAATGATGAATTTTTAACTGCACAAAGGGATAAACTGAATTATTATTTGGATAAATTAGATGGATTAAAAAAAGATACAAGCGATAATTTAAGAAGTAAAATATTAGGTTTTGAAGGACAAGCATCAGTTGAATACTGGATTGGATTTCAGCATGTTTTAGATGAAAAATGGGATTTTAACCTAAGAAGTGGTCGTGGTGCAACAGATCCTGTTAATTCCCTTCTTAATTACGGATATGCTGTTCTTCAAAGTGAAATGTGGAAATCAATATATTTGGCAGGTCTTGACCCGTACTGCGGTTTTTTACACTCTGACAGATATGGAAGAGCAAGTTTGGTATTTGATTTAATTGAAGAATTCAGACAGCAGATAGTTGATAAAACAGTTTTAGCTATTGTAAATAAAAATCAGGTTGATGTTGATGATTTTGAATTTGATGAAGGTCAAATCAGGATTCAAGATAAAGCTCGTAAACTATTAATAGCTAAAATAATGAATAAACTAAACTCTAAAATTAACTTTAATGATAAAAAAATGAGTTATGAAGATATAATTCTTTATCAAGGCAGATTACTTGGTAAATATTTAACAGGAGAAGAGAAAAATTATGTTGGATTTTCAAGAAGATGGTGAAAATCAGCTAATTTTTCTTAAAATAATATTTTTTTATAAATAATTAATACTTTTTATTTTTCAGATAAATCAATATTTTAGCTAGTTTTCTTTAGATTACTTTTATCATGTGGTTTGGATGATGATGATCTTAGATTATATTAATTATTGCTTTAATTTTAGCTAGTTTTAATAGAAAAGTATTTAAATAATTTGTGCAATAATTTATATACAGAGGTTGGGTGAAGTAAAGTTCACAGAAACTGTCACTAAATACAAGTTTTTTGCATAAAAAAGTGAAATTTTAAGAAATTTTCGCGGCTATTGCAGAAAACCATCTATTAAAATAAGGATTGTGACTTCTCATTGTCAATTTTTAAATTAAAGTCTTTTAAATTGCAGAAAACCATCTATTAAAATAAGGATTGTGACGTGTACTTGCTTATTTTTATTAATCGATATTTTTATTGCAGAAAACCATCTATTAAAATAAGGATTGTGACATAAATCACTTTTTTAACCTTATAATAAGGTACTAAATTGCAGAAAACCATCTATTAAAATAAGGATTGTGACGTTTCCATATATCTTCATTAGCTTGTTGAGCATTTTTATTGCAGAAAACCATCTATTAAAATAAGGATTGTGACTTTTTCTGATGTTCATAACTAATTTGTGTCCTTTGATTGCAGAAAACCATCTATTAAAATAAGGATTGTGACTTAAGCAAGTAATTAATTACTCGCCAAAAAATCAAATTGCAGAAAACCATCTATTAAAATAAGGATTGTGACCCAGTACAGATTTAAGCAAAGTTTACGATAGCTTTATTGCAGAAAACCATCTATTAAAATAAGGATTGTGACTACTATTTGGTGTCCGTTTAAATAATCATCTGTTTTATTGCAGAAAACCATCTATTAAAATAAGGATTGTGACTATTTTTATTCATCATCATCATATCTTTCCTTTTAAGATTGCAGAAAACCATCTATTAAAATAAGGATTGTGACGAGCTTAACGGACAGTTAAAAACTTCATCAATTACATTGCAGAAAACCATCTATTAAAATAAGGATTGTGACATGTTATATCAGTTGCTAAATTCATATTTAAATCCATTGCAGAAAACCATCTATTAAAATAAGGATTGTGACTTTCATCATCAGAATTTCATCATCAGAATTTCATCATATTGCAGAAAACCATCTATTAAAATAAGGATTGTGACGTAGTTGTAAGCCACTTTATAGGCAGATTTTAACATTGCAGAAAACCATCTATTAAAATAAGGATTGTGACTTCTTCTTCTAGAGTAGTATCTAATTTTACTTCATTGCAGAAAACCATCTATTAAAATAAGGATTGTGACTTTGCCATTGCTTGCTTAGACTATGACGACCAGAATATTGCAGAAAACCATCTATTAAAATAAGGATTGTGACTTTTATTGCTATCTTGTCATCATCGTCGAAATAAGTTATTGCAGAAAACCATCTATTAAAATAAGGATTGTGACAAAGACTCATTTATTTTCCTCTTTGAGCCTTTTACATTGCAGAAAACCATCTATTAAAATAAGGATTGTGACTATGTTCACCTAATAAATCAGCAATTACAGATAATTTATTGCAGAAAACCATCTATTAAAATAAGGATTGTGACGTGACACGAAATATTGTTCAGGATGAACACACATCTCCAGATTGCAGAAAACCATCTATTAAAATAAGGATTGTGACAGTAAAATCCATCTCCCATCTGTTCCAAGAACTCTGATTGCAGAAAACCATCTATTAAAATAAGGATTGTGACCCTTGCATAATTCTATCAATGAACTCTTCTGTGTGATTGCAGAAAACCATCTATTAAAATAAGGATTGTGACTTTATTTTTGGGATTAACCAATGTAGCATTGAATTATTGCAGAAAACCATCTATTAAAATAAGGATTGTGACTCGAAATTAAACATTTATTTCACCTCTACTTATACATTGCAGAAAACCATCTATTAAAATAAGGATTGTGACTCGAATGTTACACATGGGTACATGTCCATTAATTTTATTGCAGAAAACCATCTATTAAAATAAGGATTGTGACTTAACAAAAACATTTTATCTTTCTCCTTAATTCTTATTGCAGAAAACCATCTATTAAAATAAGGATTGTGACGAACATAGTATGCCATAAATTCTTTTTTATCCATATTGCAGAAAACCATCTATTAAAATAAGGATTGTGACGGTCTTTTATAACCTGCTTTTTTTGTGTATCTCATATTGCAGAAAACCATCTATTAAAATAAGGATTGTGACTTATAGAAATATTCAATTAATATATCTATTTTTTCATATTGCAGAAAACCATCTATTAAAATAAGGATTGTGACAATTAATCTCTGCAGCTAAATTATACAAACAGCTGTATTGCAGAAAACCATCTATTAAAATAAGGATTGTGACTTTTTTAAAAATCCATGACTAGGTTTATTAGTTCTATGATTGCAGAAAACCATCTATTAAAATAAGGATTGTGACTCCCATTCGGAACAGTCATTATTATCCCAGTAATCGATTGCAGAAAACCATCTATTAAAATAAGGATTGTGACTCATTCTCCGTACCCCAATCGATGGAGTCACCGATTTATTGCAGAAAACCATCTATTAAAATAAGGATTGTGACTTGTGTTAAGAGCTCTGATGAGCTCTTCATGAGAAAATTGCAGAAAACCATCTATTAAAATAAGGATTGTGACTAGTAATTCTCTCTTATACTTTTCAATGTATATAGATTGCAGAAAACCATCTATTAAAATAAGGATTGTGACTATGCTCATGTTACCACCTCACTCTTCCGGAAAGATATTGCAGAAAACCATCTATTAAAATAAGGATTGTGACTTACAATAAGGACAATTTAAACATTTACCATTGCATTGCAGAAAACCATCTATTAAAATAAGGATTGTGACTTTTTTTATCTTCCTTATTACTTAACTCTTGTTTATAATTGCAGAAAACCATCTATTAAAATAAGGATTGTGACTCTTTAATGTCAAGAGGATGGTAATAAATATTATCCTATTGCAGAAAACCATCTATTAAAATAAGGATTGTGACTAAACATCATATTAGCACGATGCCTACTACTATTATATTGCAGAAAACCATCTATTAAAATAAGGATTGTGACAATTTATCAGTATTAGCCCCGTTAAAATAACTAAAAGGGATATTTCTATATTGCAGAAAACCATCTATTAAAATAAGGATTGTGACGCAGAAATATCTCCCCCCATTTTTTCAACGATTTTATTGCAGAAAACCATCTATTAAAATAAGGATTGTGACTCCATATATTCATCTTCAGTCAAATAATGGTTTATATTGCAGAAAACCATCTATTAAAATAAGGATTGTGACAATGCCGTACTCTTCTTCTTTTATTGGTTCGTTTAATTGCAGAAAACCATCTATTAAAATAAGGATTGTGACACCACTAAAGAATAATTCATCGTCTTTAATTTCGTTATTGCAGAAAACCATCTATTAAAATAAGGATTGTGACCTGTTTTTTCAGCTTTCGTTAGGCCGTGGCCTTGGAATTTATTGCAGAAAACCATCTATTAAAATAAGGATTGTGACTTTACATATTTGCTTACTTTAATTATTTTAAATACATATTGCAGAAAACCATCTATTAAAATAAGGATTGTGACAAATTTTTTGTAGCTACTTAGTAGCAGTTACTATTATTGCAGAAAACCATCTATTAAAATAAGGATTGTGACTTTTTTTCATAAAATTTTAAAGCTGCTGGATCTATATTGCAGAAAATCATCTATTAAAATAAGGATTGTGACATAATAGGATTGGCCTTTACCTTCCTATAGGTTAGATTGCAGAAAACCATCTATTAAAATAAGGATTGTGACGACTCAAATTCTTTATTCACCATAAAAGACCTCCATTGCAGAAATCCATCTATTAAAATAAGGATTGTGACTTATAGTATGTTGCATCGTCAGTAATACAAATAAATAAATTGCAGAAATCCATCTATTAAAATAAGGATTGTGACAATTCAGCTGTTTCTGTGTTTGTGGTGTGTATTTCGATTGCAGAAAACTATCTACTAAAACAAGGCTTAAATGAGTTTTTATCATGATTAATATTTCCAGTTGATTTTTATAAAGTAAATTCTAAAAAGATTATTAACAAATTGTTGCAGGGTTATATATGAATGTTGAAAGTTTGCAAATCATTTCTAAATTTATGAATGATTATGAATATGAAAAAGCTATGGAATTATGTGATGAGCTTTTAAAAAAAGATAATGAAAACAGCCATCTTTGGGCTTTAAAAGGATGCTGTTTAAATCATTTTGAAAAATATGTTGAAGCAATGGAGTGTTACAACAGATCCCTAAGCGAGGATGATGAAAACCCTTTTATCTGGTTTCATGTGGGTAAAATTTTAATGGAATATGATTTATTTGATGATGCTTTGGAGTGCTTTAACAATTCATTGGAAATTAATCCTGCTGATGATATGGCGCTGTATTCAAAAGGGGAGTGCTTAATGTTTAAAAAATCATATACTGAAGCAATTACCTGTTTTGATTTGGCTATTGGATTTAATCCCAAATATTTGAATGCATGGTTAAACAAAGGGATTGCTTTAAAATTGTCAAATAATTTTAAAGAGGCTTTAGAATGCTTTGATAAAGTTTTGTTTATTGATCATAACTCAAAAGATGCACTTTATTTTAAAGCAGACTGTTATTTTAATTTGGGAGATTTAAACTCAGCATTGAAATGTTGCAATGAAGCATTAGCTATTGACGGGGTTATTTAAATTCTGAAATCTTATTGATAAAATCAGTTGTTTTAATGGATCTTGGAGAATATGGCAGTGCCATTGAAGCAGCAGATATTGCACTGGAAAATAATCCTGATGATTACGATTTAAAAATGTTTAAAGCACAGGCACTAGCTTTTGCCGGAGAATATATGGAAGCTCTATGGCTTGTTGAGGAACTTGCAGATGAAAATCATGGAGATATGGAATTGTGGAAATTAATTGAGTATATTAAAATGCATATTTGAGAAGAATTTGTTTATTTAACTAAATTTCATAATTTCTCTTTGTATGCTTGCTTAAATAAGCTTATAAAGTAATCAATATCTTCATCATTTAACTTGATATGGATAAAAAAAGAAAAATGGAAAGTTTTATTCATTAAATATGATGTTTTCATACATTAATTCAATTAATTTTTGGTTTAATGGAAACTCAAAAGTAAAATCTTTACCAAATCTTGAAGTTTCACCAAATGCTTCAAATTCTGGTGGCAAATAACATCTGCAACCTGGATCTATACGACCATATTCTACTTGAGTGTGGTTTTTATCTCTTTTAAGAGCAATTCCAAAAGTTGTAGTCATATAATCACTTTCATCTATCTCTCCAACATAGTTGTAATTTATTAAATTTCCACAAACATCAATTTCATAATGCATTGGTGCACTTTGAGTTTTTTCATCGTACTTATCATCATCAAAGTCATTATAATTAACATAAGCCAGACCTATGAAAACACCTGTTTCTAAATGTTTGTTAATGATATTCCAGTATTCTTTTTCTTTATTTTCAGCATTTTCCAATAATTTTTCCCAAAAATAAGGTAATGTATTGCCATCCATAGGCTGAGCAATATATAAACTATTTATTTCTTTGATATTTTGTCCATTTTTAATAGTTTCAACAACATCTATGCTGTTGGCTTTTTTATTGGTTTTTTGAATTATGGTTAAAGTTTGTTCTTTGGTCATACTGATTACTTTAGTAGCTATTGTATATATACTTTGTGAATATTTAGTTGTAATTTTTTAAAAATTAATAGATGTGTAATAGTTCATATTATAATTAAACCAGCTAAAAATCCTTCAAAAAACGTTGGCAATGTATGTTTTGTGTTGTAAAAAACAGAGGAGTTAAAAAGAGCACTATTTTTTTAGTAAAACTTAATAGTGAATTTTCATATAAATAACATTATTACAATATTGCTGTCAATTTATAATATTGTTAAGGAGTTGGTTTGTATTTCATTTTATAATGAAGAAGCTTATGAAAAATCATTAATGGAATTATTTCAGAATTTAGGTTATAATGCTTTTTATGGTCCAGATATTGAAAGGGATTATAAAAATCCTCTTTATATGGATGATTTAGAAATATTATATAATATTAACAATCATTTAGATAAAAAAGCAGTTGATAAAGCTATTGAATTAATTCAAGATTGGGGTATTTGTTCACTAGAAGAAAAAAATAATAAATTTATGGAATATTTACAAAATGGTATTAATGTAAATTATTGGAGTAATGGAAAAGAAGAATCCACTTATGTTAAACTCATTGATTATGATAATTTAGATAATAATATATTCACTGTTATCAACCAGTGGACAGTAGTTGATAATGAAATTAAAATACCGGATATTGTTGTTTTTGTAAATGGTTTTCCATTAGTTGTGTGTGAGTTAAAATCTCCATCAAGAGAAAATACAGACACATCTGAAGCATATAATCAACTAAAAAAACATATGCAAGTTATTCCAACTCTTTTTAATTATAATGCTTTTTGTGTAATGAGTGACATGTCAATTTCAAAAGCAGGTACAATTACTGCTTCTGAAGATAGGTTTATGGAATGGAAAACAACAGATGGAAGTTATGAATCAACACAATGGGCAGATTTCACAACATTTTTTGAAGGAATATTTGATAAAAAAAGATTTATAGATATATTAAAAAATTTTATTGTTTATTCAATTGATTCAACAACTAAAATTAAGATTCTTTGTGCATATCACCAATATTTTGCTGTTAATAAAGCAGTAAACTCAACTCTCAAAGCTATTGACAATGATCACAAAGCAGGTGTCTTTTGGCATACTCAAGGAAGTGGAAAAAGTTTATCTATGGTATTTTATGTTAATAAACTCCAAAAAATACTTCAAAGTCCTACTTTTGTTGTTATTACAGACCGTAATGATTTAGATGATCAATTATACTCGCAATTTGCTAAATGTAGTGATTTTTTAAGACAAACACCAAAACAAGCTACAAGTATGAAAAACTTAAAAGAATTACTAAATGATAGAAAAGCTAATGGAATTTTCTTCTCAACAATGCATAAGTTCGATGATTATGATGGATCATTAACAGATAGAAATGATGTTATTGTAATTTCAGATGAAGCACATCGTAGTCAATATGGACTTGAAGAAAAAGTAGATCCTAAAACTGGTGAAATCAAAATAGGTGCTGCTAGAAAAATACACAATGCTCTTCCAAATGCAACATTTATTGGTTTTACTGGAACTCCAATTTCAAAAACAGATAGAAACACCAGAGAAGTATTTGGAGATTATATTGATATTTATGATATGACTCAATCAGTAGAAGATGGGGCAACAGTACCTATATGTTATGAAAGCCGTATTGCTGATATAAACTTAGATGAATCAATTTTACAAAAAATTGATGATAAATATTGGGATTTAAGCGAAGAAGCTGAAGAATATAATATCGAAAGAAGCAAAAAAGAATTAAGTAAGATGGAAGAATTACTTGGAGCTCCAGAAATTATTGACGATATTTGCAGAGACATTGTACATCACTATGAAGAAAATCGTGCAAACGAATTAAGTGGTAAAGCAATGATTGTTGCATATTCTCGTTCAGTAGCTATTAAAATGTATGAAAAAATATTAGAACTACGTCCAGATTGGGATGAAAAAGTTAAAGTAGTGATGAGTGGTTCTAATAAAGACCCGGAAGAATGGTATAACATAATTGGAGATAAATCATATAAAAAAGAGCTTGAAAATAAATTTAAAGATGATAAAGATCCGATGAAGATAGCTATTGTAGTTGATATGTGGCTTACAGGATTTGATGTACCTTCACTTGCAACAATGTATGTCTACAAACCAATGAAAGGTCATAACTTAATGCAGGCAATAGCACGTGTAAACAGAGTATTCAAAGGAAAAGAAGGTGGACTTGTTGTTGATTATGTTGGAATAGCATCTGAACTTAAAAAAGCAATGAGTGAATACACTGACAGGGACAAAAAGAAATATGGAGACCCTGATGTTGATAAAGTAGCATATCCAAAATTCCAGGAAAAATTAGAAATTTGTCAGGATTTATTCCATGGATTTGATTACTCTAAATTCTTTGGAGATAGTAATTTAGAAAGATCAAAAGTCATTTCCATGGGAGTTAACTTCATGGAAGATTTCTCACGTGAAAACACTAAAAAAGACTATTTAAAAGAAGCATTGTTGCTTAAAAAATGGTTATCATTATGTAGCAGTAGAGCTAAGGAACGTGAAAGATTTGAAGCAGCATTTTTTGAAGCTGTAAGAACTGTCCTTGTTAAAGTTTCTTCAACAGGAAAATTATCTCTGCCTGAAATCAATAAACAGATTACAGAATTACTAAATCAATCAATTAAAAGTACTGGAGTAATTAATGTTATTAATGTAAGTGAAGAAGTATCATTATTTGATCCGGAATTTTTAGATAGGGTAAGAGCATTGGAATCTTCAAATTTAACA
>OLNW01003801.1_pt1 | contig 11300 bp, 10 predicted proteins | sample 1672121 | NCBI WGS metagenome assembly OLNW01 (sample SAMEA3136648, study PRJEB25190) | human gut metagenome
AAATCTGAAGCCGCAAGAAAACGTAAATATAATTAATTGTGCGCAAAAATCCCTGACGACAATTCCGTCAGGGATTTTTAAGATTTATGAATCGTCACTAAATTAACAATGCTGTAAAACAATAAAAAGGGACATTTATGCATCGTATCATTCATACCTTCAAGAAAATCTTACAGTTATTATTTAATCGAATTTTTTATGTTGCAGTTGCGCTGATGCTTCAGCTTGCATGGTTGTTGATCACTGCATGGAGACTGGCAGCATATTCAAAATATATTTCGAATGTAATCGCTATGATCAGCATCCTGGTCGTACTCTGGATCGTAAACAAAAAGATCAATCCGTCTTATAAACTCGGATGGACGATTCTGATTCTCTGTCTCCCTGTTTTAGGAGTTATGTTGTATATACTTTTTGGTAAATCCAGAATTGCACAGGCAATCCAGAATAAATATGCACAGGTTCAGGAGGAAAGCCTTCCCTATATGAAACAGGATCCTGATGTCGCCAGAAGTCTTGAGGAATCCTCTCAATCTGCGGCAGTCCAGTCCAGATATATTCATCAATACTCCAGTTTCCCGGTTCACACTAATACAACTGCTGAATATTTCCAGGTAGGAGATGACATGTTCCCTGTGCTTGTTCGTGAACTGGAGCAGGCAGAACATTATATCTACATCGAATATTTTATTATCAATGATGGCGTGATGTGGCGAACGATTCTGGATATTCTTGAACGAAAAGCAACCGAAGGAGTTGACGTCCGCCTGATTTATGATGGTTTTGGATGCCTCACAACACTTCCCTATCATTATGAACGCTTTCTTCGCGAAAAAGGCATTCAATGCCAGGTTTTTAATCCATTTCGTCCGCTTCTGAATATCGTTCAAAATAATCGTGATCATCGTAAAATCTGTGTTATTGATGGTAAAACAGGATTCACCGGAGGAATTAACCTTGCTGATGAATATATTAATCAGAAGCGTCGTTTTGGTCACTGGAAAGATACGGCAGTCATGCTGAAAGGAGAAGCTGTCTGGAATATGACCGTTATGTTCCTGCACATGTGGAATGTAATTGCCAATTCATCCGAGCCAATTGACCATGAACTGCATCTGCCACATCATTTTCATCCAGACTCATTTGAAAGTGACGGATATGTACAGCCCTACAGTGATACACCTCTTGATGGAGAAATTGTTGGTGAAAATGTTTACCTCAACATCATTAACCGCGCCCGCAAATATGTATATATCTGCACGCCTTATCTGATCATTGATAATGAAATGATGACGGCTCTCTGTCTGGCAGCCAAAAGTGGCGTTGATGTCCGTATTATGACACCAGGGATTCCTGATAAAAAAATGGTCTTCTTATTGACACAGTCTTATTATGAACAACTTCTGGAGGCAGGTGTTCATATTTATGAATACCAGCCAGGTTTCCTTCATGCAAAGTCTTTCGTCTGCGATGATGAAATCGCCGTCGTTGGGACAATCAACCTGGATTACCGCAGTCTGTATCTGCATTTTGAAAATGGTGTATGGTTTTATAAAAACAAAGTTATCCAGGACATCTTGTCTGACTTTCAGGAAACACTCAATTACTGTGATCCGATCAGTATTGATTTCTGTCGGAACCGAAACATTGTCATACGGGCTTTTCAGAGTATTCTTCGCCTGTTTGCACCTTTACTCTGACATCCATTTGGATGAAGCTTTTTTACAGAAACAGTATCCTCCGCGGATTTTAACTGCGGAAAGATACTGTTTTTATGTTTCTTAGGTATATTTTTATGATTGTCCGCTACAATAATACTAAAGTGCCTGACAGGAAAATTTTTATGAGAAATAACAAAATCCTCCGCAAAAAATATCTTCTCCTTCCGTTATGTTTCTTTTTTCTGCTTTTACATATCTGTATGATCTCTGTCTATGCCGGACAGGAAAATTCCACATCCGGTCCCGAACTTTCTGCTCCCAGCGCTGTTCTTATGGAGGCTGAAACCGGACAGTTCGTATATGCCAAGGATAAAGATACTCGCAGAAGTCCGGCAAGTGTCACAAAGATTATGACATTGATACTTATTTTTGACCATTTACATGCTGGGGACATTTCCCTGACTGATCCAGTCACAACAAGCGCACATGCAAAATCCATGGGCGGATCACAGGTTTTTCTTGAAGAAGGAGAGATACAGACAGTAGAAACGCTTATAAAATGTATCGTCATTGCCTCAGGTAATGATGCCAGTGTGGCAATGGCAGAGTTTATCTCCGGTTCAGAACAGGAATTTGTAGCACAGATGAACCTGCGTGCTGACCGTCTGGGAATGAAAAATACTCACTTTATTGACTGCTGTGGTCTGACGGATTCTGACGAGCATTACACAACCGCAAATGATATTGCGATCATGAGTCGGGAACTCATCGTAAAATATCCGGAAATTCTTGATTATTCTTCTATATGGATGGAAACGATTATCCATGAAACAAGTCAGGGAATCAAAGAATTCGGACTCACCAATACCAATCGACTGATTCGGACTTATCCCGGATGCAGAGGACTCAAAACGGGGAGTACTAGTAAAGCAGGATTTTGTCTCTCAGCAACAGCAGAGAGAAATAGCCTGAAACTGATATCTGTGGTAATGGCTGCTCCTGATTATAAAGCAAGATTAAAAGATGCCGCAGCTCTTCTGGATTACGGATTTTCCAGATGCAGCATCTATGAAGATAACACTCCGGAGTCACTCCCTGCTATCCCTGTAAAAAGAGGACTTCACAGATCAGCAGCTGTTCAATATGGAAAAACTTTTCGCTATTTAAGTACCGATGGAACAAAGATTACGACAGTGAACAAAAAATACATCCATCCTGCCTCTGTGAACGCCCCTGTAAAAAAAGGAGAAAAGGCTGGAGAAATCATATATTTTTCCGGTCAGAAGGAGCTTGGTCGCATACCGGTCATATATTCTGAATCAATAAGAATCAGAAAATATACCGATTGTCTGAAAGATACCCTCTGTACTTTCTGGTGTTAACAATTATTTTGACAATTTCCTTCTGTTCGAGGTATAATAAAATCCAAATGGTTGCTGTAGACGAAATAAACAGCAATTCCAGAGTGATTTCGACAGAATTTCGCAGGAACAGGAGATGGATGCAATGAAAGAGATTCGTACAGAAGATGCTGTCGGGCATGTACTTTGCCATGATATAACACAAATTATAAAGGATGAAAAAAAGGGTGTTCTCTTTAAAAAAGGTCACATCGTTCGCGAAGAAGATATTCCGGCACTTCTTTCCGTCGGAAAAGAACATCTTTATGTTTGGGAAAAACAAGAGGGTATTCTTCACGAAAATGAAGCGGCAGAAATTCTCTACCGTATATCCGCTGATATTCATATGCACGGCAGTGATATCAAAGAAGGAAAGATCGAATTGATTGCCGACTGTGATGGCGTACTCAAAATCCGCCGAGATGCATTGCTTGCAGTCAACAGCCTGGGTGAAATGATGATTGCTTCCAGACATGGTGATTTTCCTGTAAAAAAAGGAGATAAAATTGCCGGAACGAGAATCATTCCTCTGGTTATCGAAAAATCCAAAATGGATAAGGCAGAGAAAGTGGCCGGAACAAAACCGATTTTTTCCATCCTTCCGTACCGTTCTAAAAAAGTTGGAATCATTACGACCGGAAGCGAAGTACAAAAAGGACTGATCAAAGATACTTTCACTCCAGTCTTGAAAGAAAAACTTGACGAATTCTCATGTCAGATTTTGGGGCAGACACTGCCTGGGGATGAGCGCAGCCAGATTACCTCAGATATTCTGAGCTTTATAGACCAGGGTGCCGATATGGTGATCTGTAGCGGAGGAATGAGTGTAGACCCTGACGATCGTACCCCCGGTGCTATCAAAGATACCGGCGCAGAAATTGTCACATATGGAGCACCGGTTCTTCCTGGTGCCATGCTTCTTCTTTCCTATTACCAAAATAATGATAAAATCATTCCTATCCTTGGTCTTCCAGGCTGTGTCATGTATGCCAGACGGACTGTATTCGATCTTATTCTTCCCCGTATTATGGCCGATGACCGGATTTGCGCAGATGAAATTGCATCATATGGTGAGGGAGGACTTTGTCTGAACTGTGATGTCTGTACTTTTCCAAACTGTGGCTTTGGCAAATAATCCGTATTACAAAGGAGTATAATGAAAAGTTTTAAGATAAGTACTTATAACATTTCCAGCACCAGGCTTACCGGCAAACAAAAAGTTACTTTCGCCATTCTTGCAGATCTGCATGGCCTTGTATTTGGAAAGAATCACCAGACTTTATACAAAGCAATTATTGCCAGTCAGCCTGATGCAGTTCTGGTCTGCGGTGATCTGGTTGTAAGCAGAGACACAGAAACTCTGGAAGCGGCAGCTGGTCTGCTGCTCCGGATCTGTGATCAGATTCCTGTTTTTTATGCACTTGGAAATCACGAATACAAAATGCTCCTCAATCCAGAGACTGAGATTTTCTATTCAAACTATGAAAAACTGCTTACATCTGCCGGCATTTGTTTTCTTCACAATGAACATACATCTGTTCAGTTGAAGGGAAATGATTTTGTATTTCATGGACTTGAACTTCCAGTCAAATATTATCACAAACCGAATTCACCGGCTTTGAGTTTGACAGCAATGGAAGAGATGATCGGTACACCTTCCCAACCGGGATTTCATGTATTACTGGCACATAATCCCAAATATGGAAATACTTATTTTTCCTGGGGAGCTGATCTGATTCTTTCAGGGCATTATCACGGAGGAGTTTTGCGTCTGGATCAAAACCATGGTCTCACCTGTCCTCAGTACCTGCTCTTTCCACCATTCTGTTGTGGGGAATTTAAAAAAGGAAAGCAGCATATGATCGTAAGTGCCGGTCTTGGCGAGCATACCATTCCTGTCCGTATCCATAATCCAAGGGAACTTGTTCTTATAAACCTGTATCCCCAATCTACAAAATCAGTAAAGGAACACTGAAGATGGCAATACCTGTTAAAATTAATGTATTCGAAGGTCCTCTTGACCTTCTTCTCCATCTGATTGAAAAAAACAAAATAGACATTTACGATATTCCAATCGTAGAGATCACAGATCAGTATATGGAATATCTGCATTCCATGGAGCAGGAAGACTTGGGAACAATGAGCGAATTCATGGTCATGGCGGCCACACTTCTGGATATCAAATGTAAGATGCTACTTCCAAAAGAAGTAAATGAAGAGGGCGAAGAAGAAGATCCCCGCGAGGAACTTGTACAGAAACTTCTGGAATACAAAATGTATAAATACATGTCCTATGAACTGAAGGATTACATGGATAATGCTGCCGGCGTTTTTTATAAAAACCCCAGTATTCCTGATGAAGTATTGAAATATCGTGAACCGGTTGATCCGGCAGAACTTCTCGCCGGACTGACTCTGGAGAAACTCAACAATATCTATCAGTCTATCCTGAAAAAGCAGGAGTCAAAGATTGATCCGATCCGAAGCAAATTTGGAACAATTGAAAAAGAAGAAGTCAGTCTTTCTGACAAAATGCTGGCAATGAAAAGCTATGCAGCCGAACACCGGAAATTCAGTTTTCGTCAGCTACTCACCAGCCAGTCATCCAGAGTTCAGGTTATCGTAACCTTTCTATCTATCCTGGAGTTAATGAAAATGGGCTATATTCATGTACAACAGGACGAGCTGTTTGATGATATTCAGGTCGATGTCACACAGGATCCAGAAACCTGGACACATTTGACAGAATTCGCAGATGAATAATGATAATTCCGTAACGAAATATAAAACCTGAGGAAATTATATATGGAAATAAAAAAATTAGAAGCTGCAATTGAAGCTATTTTGTTTACAATGGGTGAATCGGTAGAACTGTCGCAGATTGCAGATGCTATTCAACAGGATAAAGAAACCACTCGTAAAATCATTCAAAATATGATGGACAAATACCAGAAAAAAGATCGTGGTATCCAGATCATTGAACTGGAACAGTCTTATCAGCTTTGCAGCAAAAAAGAATACTATGAATGTCTTATCCGGCTTGCGATGCATCCCAAAAAGCCGGCACTTACAGATGTCATGCTGGAAACGCTTTCCATCATTGCATATAAACAGCCGGTAACCAAAGCAGAAATCGAAAAAATTCGAGGCGTCAAATGTGACCACGCCATCAATAAATTAGTAGAATATGAACTTGTCAGAGAGCTGGGACGTTTGGACGCTCCGGGTCGCCCGATTCTTTTTGGAACAACAGAAGAATTTCTCCGATGCTTTGGTGTTCAGGGCCTCGAAGAGCTGCCTTCTGTTGATCCGGTGCGTCTGGAAGATTTTAAAGCAGAAGCCGAAGAGGAGATTCAGTTGAAGCTAGATATTTAGGAAAGTGAGGTGCCCCGGATGCCAACTACTTATGCACATGATCTGTTTGGTAAAAAAATATATGCAAAACTTCCTGCTGAAATTCAGAAAGTGATTCGCAGAAATACAAACCTATATCGAATTGGTCTTCATGGACCGGATATTCTCTTCTATGATATGCTAAAACCTAAAGTTACGGAAACCGGTATCGCCATGCACAGAGAATGTGCAGCACCATTCTTTGAAAGAGGAATGACACTCGTAAGAACAACTCATGACGAAAAATTACTTGCTTATCTGCTCGGATTTGGATGTCACTATCTTCTTGACAGTGCCTGTCATCCATTCGTTTACGAGATGGCTGAACGCAATGTCATCTCACATACCCTGCTTGAAAAAGAATTTGACAGAACGCTGATGCTCGAAACTCACAAAGATCCATATCATTATTACCCGGCCTGTGGCATTGTTCCCCGCGTTACGTATGCACGAGTGATTCACAGAGCTATTCCCAGAATACGGACGAAGGAAATAATGTCTTCTCTAAGGTTGATAAAACTGATCACCAACTGTCTTGTATACGATAATCATGGACGCCGGAAAAAATTCCTGATGTTCCTGTCTCGAGTTGCTGGAAAAAAACTTTCTTCTGAAATGATGGAATATTTTATGGAAAAAGACCCGGTTCCAGGAAGTGCAGTGCCTGTACACACACTTCACGGATTATACGATCATGCTCTGGCACAGGCACCTCAGGAACTGACGGAATTATTCCAATTGTCAAAAAAAGAATTTCCTCTGTCAGAAAGATGGTTTCTGACATACAATGGATGATCGGAATGATTGCTTTTCTGTCTGCATAAAATAGTTCTATATGAATTAAGGAGGGACTATGAATAGCAGACAAAATATTTTTATCTTTTCGTTGATCATAATTTTACTGACACCCGGTTGGTCTGTATTTGCATCAGAAAAGTCTCCCGGTAATCTTTATGCATTGTCAGCAGTATTGATGGATGGTGATTCCGGACGAGTTCTCTATCAGAAATCAGGTAATACGCCTCGTCCCAACGCGAGCACTACCAAAGTAATGACCTGCATTCTTGCTCTTGAAAACGGAAAGGGCGATGACTATGTCAAGGTTTCTGCAAATGCTGTCAGTCAACCGGAAGTACGCCTTGGTCTTTCAATCGGAGAACAATATTATCTGGAAGACCTTCTTTATTCCCTGATGTTGCAGAGTCATAATGATTCTGCCGTTGCGATTGCTGAATGTATCGGTGGATCTGTAGATAATTTTTCAGCTATGATGAATGCAAAGGCAAAAGAAATCGGATGTAAAAACACACACTTTGTCACTCCGAATGGACTGGATGCAGAAAATTCTGGTGGAACACATCACACAACTGCAGAAGATCTGGCTCTGATCATGCGTTATGCAATCCACAATGATGTCTTTCTGAAGATTACACAGACAGAAGAGTATTCTTTTTCTGATTTAAGTAAAAAACGACACTTTTCGCTCCATAACACCAATGCACTACTTCATATGACGGACGGTGTACTTGCCGGGAAAACCGGATATACCGGTGATGCCGGATATTGTTATGTTTGTGCCTGTCAGAAAGATAACAAAACTTTTATCATTGCCCTTCTTGGTGCCGGCTGGCCTGACCATAAAAACTACAAATGGCATGATACTTTGGAACTTCTTAATTATGGAAACAGCAACTATGAATACCGGAGTTTCTGGCAAGAGCCGGAGCTTTCTTATATTCCCGTTGAAAATGGTATTCTGAATGACTTCGGTGCAGGAAGTTCTGTATATACAGGAGGTCAGATTTCTGTTTCGGATAACGAAAAAAACAGACAGATTCTGATTAGCTCAGATGACCGGCTGCAATATCAGATCCGTTTAAAAGAACATCTAAGTGCTCCTGTCAGAAGAGGCGAACAGATTGGACAGATTATTTATTTTCTTAATGATAACAAATTTTTTTCCTGTCCAATATTGGCAACAGAAAACATTCAGAAAAATACATTCACCCATTGCGCAGAACTTGTATTTAAGAATTTTTTTCATTAACAGACCTGACTTCTCCTGTTACGGGAGAAGTTTTTGCGTTTTAGGAAATTACTCTGTAATATTCCAATAACATATCGACATATCAGAACCCTACTGTAAAAAAAACGACATGGGAGTTAAACTTTTAACAAAAAAACAGGAAATCTATTGAAAAAATATTGAAAACAGGTTACAATTATAATCGGCTAAAATTTTGGTTATATTTTTAAAATTTTATAAAATGGAGGGCAAGAAAGAATGAGTAATGCAACACAAAGCTTAGCAGGCACAAGAATCACTTCTTTGCTTGACGCAAACAGTTTTGTTGAAATCGGAAAAAGTGTAACAGCCAGAGCCACTGATTTCAATTTAACTGAAACAAAAGCGCCTTCAGACGGTGTTATCACCGGATATGGTGTGATCGACGGAAATCTTGTATATGTATACAGCCAGGATGCTTCCGTATTAAACGGAACCGTCGGCGAAATGCATGCCAGAAAGATTACCGCTCTGTATGATCTTGCAATGAAGACAGGAGCTCCTGTAATCGGTCTTGTTGACTGTGCAGGTATGCGTCTTCAGGAAGCAACTGATGCTCTTGAGGCATTTGGTTCCATTTACCTGAAACAGACACTGGCTTCCGGAATGATTCCGCAGATCACAGCAGTATTCGGTACATGCGGCGGCGGTATGGCAATCATCCCGGCACTTACAGACTTTACATTCATCGAATCCAAAAATGGCAAAATGTTTGTAAACAGCCCGAACGCACTGGACGGCAACTACACTGAAAAATGTGATACAGCCGCAGCAGCATTCCAGAGCGAAGAGACAGGTCTTATCGACGGCACAGGTTCCGAAGAAGAAATCCTCGGACAGATCCGCCAGTTGATCGGCCTTCTTCCTTCAAATTTTGAAGACAATGATTCTTTCGTAGAATGCACAGACGATCTCAACCGTACATGCGATGACATAGCAGCATGTGTTGGAGATACGTCCATTGCACTTTCCAGAATTGCCGATAACGGTATCTTCTTCGAAACAAAGAAAGATTACGGCAAAGACGTTGTTACCGGTTTCCTTCGTCTGAACGGAGCAACTGTTGGTGCAGTAGCAAACAGAACAGAAGTATATGATGCAGAGGGCAACAAAGCCGAAGAATTCGACGGAACCATCTCTGCAAGAGGCGCAAGAAAAGCAGCCGGATTTGTAAAATTCTGTGATGCATTTGATATCCCTGTTCTGACACTTACAAATGTTACAGGATTCAAAGCAACTCTCTGCAGCGAAAAAATGATTGCAAAAGCAGTTGGTGAAATGATCCATGCATTTGCTGATGCAATCGTTCCGAAAGTAAATGTTGTGATCGGTAAAGCATATGGCACAGCATATGTAGCAATGAACAGCAAATCCGTAGGTGCAGATCTTGTATATGCATGGGACAATGCAGAAATCGGTATGATGGATGCTTCTCTCGCAGCAAAGATCATGTATCCGGGTGAAGAAGCTTCCGTTCTGAACGAAAAAGCAGCTGCATACAGAGAACTTCAGTCCAATGTAGAATCCGCAGCAGCAAGAGGCTATGTTGACACAGTGATTGCTCCGGCTGATACACGTAAATACGTAATCGGAGCTTTTGAAATGCTTTTCACAAAGAGAGAAGACCGTCCATCCAAAAAACATGGCACAGTCTAAGTGAGGTGAGCATATGAATCAGATGTTTAAAAAAGCTTCCTCCGTCCTGACAGCAGTTGTATGTGCCGCATCCATTACATTTTCCGGTGCATCACTGGTTCTGGCAGACGGTGAAATTGACGATCAGACAAAAACAACTATCGAAACAACCGCTGAGGGACTGACCGAAACCATTATTCCGCTGACTGATGAGCAGATTGAAGCATACATGGAATCCGGTGACGACTTTACAGAAAATGCTATGACTGCATGGAATGGTGCAAAAGAAGAACTCGGCGATATGAAAGAGACAGGATCTGTTGAAATTGAATATTCCAATGATGAATATACAGCAACCGTACCTGTTACTTTTGAAAAAGAAAATGCTGAATTCATTTACGTATTCGACAAGAACCTGACACCTACATCACTTTCTGTAGATGTGAAATATTCATTTGCTACTACTATGAAAAACGCAGCACTGAACACAGTTATGGGACTTGGAACCGTATTTGTAATTCTTATTATGCTGATTTTCCTGATCTCCCTGTTCCAGTTTATTCCGGGATCCGGAGCACAGGAAGCAAAAGCAAAGAAAAAAGCAGCAGAAGATGCAGCAGCAGCTCCGACACCGGCTACGGTTGCAGCAGCTCCTGTACAGGAAGCTGACAATTCAGAACTGATTGCCGTGATCGCAGCAGCTATCGCAGCATCCGAAGGAACTTCAACAGACGGATTTGTTGTTCGTTCCATCCGCAAAATCAATCGTAAAAAAAGGTAATTGACCATTAGGAGGATTTAAAATGAAAAGTTATACAATCACTGTAAACGGAACAGCATATGAAGTTACTGTAGAAGAAACAGGCAGCGTTTCCGCTCCGGCAGCAGCACCGGTTGCAGCTCCTAAGGCCGCTCCGGCAGCAGCACCAAAAGCAGCAGCTCCGGCAGCAGGTGCAGGCGCAGTCAAAGTTACCGCTTCCGTACCGGGCAAAGTTCTCAAAATCGTAGCATCTGCCGGACAGGCAGTAAAAGCTGGTGACAATATCATCATTCTGGAATCCATGAAAATGGAAATCCCGGTTGTTGCTCCACAGGATGGTACAGTAGCCAGCATCGATACATCCGAAGGTGCATCCGTAGAAAACG
>OLNW01003802.1_pt1 | contig 11298 bp, 10 predicted proteins | sample 1672121 | NCBI WGS metagenome assembly OLNW01 (sample SAMEA3136648, study PRJEB25190) | human gut metagenome
AAAATCTGCTTTTGCAGTTCTACTTCCAGTTCCGGGTACTGCTCTGACAGCCACCTGACATTTTCCTCATTTTCCGCTTTATGGATCGTACAGGTACTGTAAAGAAGTGTTCCGCCCGGTTTGACATAACGCACTGCATTTTTTAGGATTTCCCTTTGCAGTGCCACAAGCTCTGCCTCTTTTTCTACGGTCATCTTATATTTGATATCTTTTTTTCTGCCTATCACACCAAGTCCCGAACACGGCAGATCTGCAATCACGACATCTGCTTTTTTCTCCCATGCCGCATCAAAAATCCTTGCATCCGCGCACTCTGCCTGCATATTAGATACCTGGCATCTTCTGATATTTTCTTCGATCAAAAAGACTTTCTGTGGTGTCAGATCCCTTGCGATGACACGTCCCTTTCCATGCATCTGTTGTGCTACATAAATGCTTTTACCACCCGGCGCGGCGCAGAGGTCTAAGACCACATCCTGCTCTTTTACCTTTGCTTCTTTGGCTGCTGTCATAGAGCTGATGTCCTGTACATAAAAAAGTCCTTCCTGAAAACTCTTTAGCTTATTCAGATAATCATAACCGGACAGGAATAAGGCATCCTCCATCTGCACAGCTTCCGATACCCTGACACCTTCGCTTTGCAGCCGGTCTATCAATTCTTGTTTCGTGATGCGTTCAGTATTGATCCGCACCGTGGTCGGCTGCTCTGTCAAAAATGCTGCTGCCATCTGTTCGGTACACTCCATTCCATATTCATCCTTCCACTGACAGACTAACCACTCCGGAAGGGAATATACAACGGAAAGATACGAGATCGGTTCTTTTTCTTTCTCCGGATAGGTGATGTTCTCTTTATTTCTTGCGATATTTCTAAGCACTCCGTTGACAAAACCTCTTAACGTATGGAACCCACGTTTTTTTGCCAACTTCACTGCCTCATTGCAGGCAGCAGAATCCGGCACTCCATCTAAAAAGCAGATCTGATAGACCGCACTCCTTAGGATGCAGCGGATGACCGGTTTCATTTTATGTACTTTTGTATTGGAAAATGTATTGATGATATAATCTATCCGAATCTGGTATTCTAACGTTCCCTCTACTACTTTTGTAAGGAAGGCACGTTCTCTTTTTTCTAAATACTGGTATTTGTCCAGTGTGTTTTTTAACGCAATATGACTGTACTCGCCATCCCTTGTTACTGCTAAAAGGATGTCGAGTACAATCTCTCTCGTGTCTGTCTTATCAGTCACGGTCATTTCCTCCAAATAAGATGATCAGACGAAGTAGCTGCAGGATCGCTGCTGCCGCACTCGCCACATTGGTCAGTGCCGCTGCTCTTAATACCCGTCTTGTATACTTCAATTCATCATCCTGAAGCATATTTGTGGTTCCTAAGATATGCAATGCACGGTTAGACGCATTGAACTCTACCGGAAGTGTCACTAACTGAAACAGTACTGCTAAAGAGAAGAAAATGATTCCAAGCTGGATCAGAAAACTTCCGGTACTGCTGTTAAAGAACAGTCCGATAATGATCAACGGCCATGCCATAGTGGAGCCAAAATTTGCCACCGGTACTAAGTTTCCACGCAATGTCAGTGGAAAATATCCGGTCTGATGCTGGATCGCATGACCACATTCATGTGCTGCCACACCGATCGCTGCTACAGAAGTGCTCCCATAGACACTGTCGGAAAGGTTTAACACCTTAGTCTTTGGATTGTAATGGTCTGTCAGGTTTCCTGAAATATGTCCGACCTGCACATCATAGATGCCGGCATCGTGTAAGATCCGCTCTGCCGCCTGTGCTCCGGTCAGTCCTGACATACTGCGGTATTTTGAATATTTTGCATAAGTGGTTTTGACTCTTGCAGATGCGATCAGACAAATGATCGCTCCGATCACTACAAGAATGTAAGTTGGGTCCCACCAGTAGTACATATCAATTCCTCCTGTTTTTAATATTTTCTAAGCATTTGTGCCAAGCACGGTTCCCTCTGACAGCGAAACACCACATAAGAATGCCTCTGCGGTCATCCGTTTTTTGCCCTCTAACTGTATCTCGGTCGGAACTAAAATACCATCTTTTGTCTGGATGCCAAAGCTGTGCTTTTTGACGTTTACGATTGTGCCTGCCTTTGACGGATCACCACCATCTTCCACTGTCGCACCCCAGATTTTTAAGGTTTTTCCCTGATATTCGGTATAAGTTCCCGGCCACGGATTCAGTCCGCGGATCAGACGTTCTAATTCTACGGCACTCTTTGTAAAGTCCATCTCTCCGAAGGATTTTTGGATCATGCCTACCTGTGTTGCTTTCTCGTGATCCTGCGGTGTAAATTCTGCCGTTCCATCTTCAAGTGCCTGTAAAGTCTGAACTGCTAACTTAGCTCCAACCTCGGCTAAACGGTCGAACAGGCTTCCTCCGGTTTCATCTGGTGCAAGTGTCACCTCTTCTTTTAAGATCATATCTCCGGTATCGAGTCCCTCATCCATACGCATCGTGGTCACGCCGCTGACTTTTTCTCCATTGATGACTGCCCACTGGATCGGTGCTGCTCCACGGTATTTCGGAAGCAGGGATGCATGAACGTTCACACAGCAGTATTTTGGCATTTCTAAAATCTCTTTTGGCAGAATCTGTCCAAATGCCACAACGACGATACAGTCCGGCTGATATTTTTTCAAATATTCAATGCTTTCTGCTTCTCTCACACGTTTTGGCTGGAATACCTCTATATTATGTGCAAGAGCTGCTTCTTTTACCGGCGGATATTGCAGTTTTTTACTTCTTCCACGCGGTTTATCCGGCTGTGTGACCACCAGAGCTACCTCATGTCCTGCCTCGATCAGCGCTTCTAATGTCCCCACCGCAAAATCCGGTGTTCCCATAAAAATCAATCTCATGTCTATTCCTCTTCTTCCTCATAACGTACATCAAACAGATCACCTTCTACCAGCTCTGTATACAGATGTCCGTCTAAGTGGTCTATTTCATGGCAGAATGCTCTTGCAAGAAGCTCTGTACCTTCTAATTCACGCTCTACCATATTTTCATCCAATGCCCGCACTTTGACATAATTTGGTCTGGTGACTACTCCTGCTTTTCCAGGAAGGCTTAAGCATCCCTCATCTCCGGTCTGGCTGCCCTCTGTCTCTAAGATCTCCGGATTGATCAATACGATCGGTCCGTCTCCTACATCAATGACTACGATACGCTTTAAGATGCCGACCTGGCATGCCGCAAGTCCTACGCCGTTTGCATGATCCATCGTTTCTATCATGTCCTCGATCAGCGTTGCTATTCTCGGAGTCATCTCCGTTACCTCTCTGCATCGTTTATTTAATACTTCATCTCCCTGAATGCGAATGGTTCTAAGTGCCATAATGTCCCTCTCTTTCTCCTGTCTAAAACCCGTGTACCGGATTGAAATCAAACTGTATGCCAATCCCGTTCCCAAACGGTTCTTTTTCTAAATATTGTTCTAAGCTGTCCTTTATCTCCACTAATGTATCATAATTTCCACATTTTAGATAGAGGACCTTGCGATAAATATCATTGATCTTTGCAACTGCCGGCTCTGTCGGTCCAATGACTGCCACGGTCTTTAGTTGCATCTGTGCGATCTTTTTTTCTATCTGCTCTGCCGCTTTTGTACCGTTTTCTTCCTCTCTCGAAGAAATCAGTATGACTAAAAGATTCCAGACCGGCGGATAATTCAAAAGATCCCGGTAGCGGATCTCCTGTTCGTAGAACATCCGGTAATCCTGTTCCTTTGCCGCCTCGATACTGTAGTGTTCCGGTGTATAAGTCTGGATGACCACCTCGCCCGGTCCACTTCCCCTGCCTGCTCTTCCTGCCGCCTGCGTTAAAAGCTGGAATGTACGCTCTGCGGAATGATAGTCATGGATATAGAGTGACATATCTGCCGCTAGGACTCCTACTAAGGTCACATTTGGAAAATCATGTCCTTTTACGATCATCTGGGTCCCGATCAGGATATCTGCCTCCCTGTTTGAAAATGCAGATAAGATCTTCTCATATCCGTCTTTTGTCCGTGTCGTATCCATATCCATGCGGATCGTTCTCGCCTCGGGAAAACGTTTTTTTACGATCTCTTCGATCTTTTGTGTTCCCGCTTTAAAACCACCGATATATTTAGAACCACATGCCGGACAGACCTTTGGCTGTTCTGTTTCATAGCCGCAGTAATGGCAGATGAGTCTGCCGCCCTGATGCTGGCTTAAGGAAACATCACAATGCGGGCATTTGATGACATTTCCACAGGCACGGCAGGACACAAATCCCGCTAAGCCCCTGCGGTTTAAAAAAAGCATCATCTGTTCGCCTTTATGCAGCCTTTCTTCCATCAATTCCTGCAGTTTTACACTTAGGATGGAACGGTTTCCCTGCTTTAATTCATCCCTTAAGTCGATGACATGACATACGGGAAGTGGGCGGTTCTGTACCCGCTCGGTCAGTTCTAACAGTGTGTACTCGCCTTTTTTTGCCTTATAATAACTCTCTAAGGATGGCGTTGCGGAACCTAATACTAACGTTGCACCGCACAACTCTGCCCGCTTTGCCGCTACTTCTCTGGCATGATACCTTGGAACGGTCTCACTTTTATAAGAAGTCTCATGTTCCTCATCTATTATCATAATGCCTAAATTTGAAAACGGTGTGAACAATGCCGAACGCGGACCGATCATGACATCAATTTCTCCATTTTTTGCCCGCTGATACTGGTCAAAACGCTCCCCTAAAGAAAGTCTTGAATTCAGGATCGAGACCCGCTCGCCAAAACGGTTATAAAACCGCATGACTGTCTGATAAGTTAAGGCGATCTCCGGGATCAGAACGATGGCCTGTTTTCCCTGCGCCACCGTTCTTGCGATCAGTTCCATATAGACTTCCGTCTTACCGCTTCCCGTAACACCATGCAAAAGGTAGGTCTTTGGCTGATGATTTTTCATCTGTTCCCAGACAGTGTCCACTACGTTTTGCTGGGCAGCATTTAAGACTGTAACATTTCCGCTCTTTTTGAGATGCGCCACCGGATTCCGGTAATCCCTCTTAGAAATGGTCTTTACGATCCCCTGTTCTTCTAAGGCATGGATGACTGCGGTAGAGACTCCGAGCTTTTTCGTAATGATCTCTTTTGGCAGCTCTCCCTGTTCGATCAGGGCTTCTAATAACCGTTCCCTTGCCACACTGTTCTTACGGTTTTTTTCTAAAAAAAGAGTCCTTGCCGCCTGCGGTTCTAACGCTAAGGCGATCGTCTGCTTTTGTTTTTCATTCTCTTTCCGCTTGATCGGAAGCACGGTTTTGAGTGCCTGGTTCATGGTCCCGCCATAGTTTTTGCGCATCCATGCCGCTAAAGAGATCAGCTCCGCCTCGATCGGTATCCCATCCGTCTTAATATTAAATATAGGTTTAATTTTCGCAGGATCAAAGGAAGGTTCGGTGGTCAGATTCACCACATAACCCGTGATCCTTCTGCTTCCTTTTCCAAACGGCACTTCGATGGGCATTCCTATCCCAATGTCCTGTTCTAATTCTTCCGGCACCAGATACTGAAACGTTCTATCTAATTTTTCTAATGAGATATCAATGATAATATCTGCATATAATGCCATCTTTTATTCTCCATGTAATTCTTTTAAGACTTCTGCGATCAGAACTCTTTCGTCCATCGGATGTTTCACGCCTTTGATCTCCTGATAGTCCTCATGCCCTTTTCCTGCAAGGACTATGACATCTCCCGGTTTTCCATGCTCAATGGCATAGCGGATGGCTTCTTTTCTGTCGATGATCTCAATGTATTTTCCATCTGTTTTCTCAATTCCTGTTTTAATATCATCGATGATCGCCTGTGGTTCCTCAAATCGTGGGTTATCTGATGTGATAATCGTAAAGTCTGCAAGTCTTCCCGATACCTCACCCATCTCGTAGCGACGCAGTTTAGAACGGTTGCCGCCGCATCCAAAGACACAGACTAAACGCTCCGGTCCGTATTCTTTTAAGGTACTTAACAGGCTCTCAAGACTCATTGCATTATGTGCATAGTCGATCATCAATGTAAATTCATCGGAAACTTTTACCATTTCGATCCTGCCACGCGTCTTTGCCTCTTTAAGCGCCTTTTTCATATCCTCCACGGAGACATTGAAGTGATGGCAGATCGCAATGGCTGTCAGGGAATTGTATACACTGAATTTTCCCGGAACATCTATCTCTACATCAAAGTTCAAAAGTCCCTCTACGGTATAGGCAACCCCTAAATATCCCGGACGTTTTACTAATTTCGTATTGACTGCATGGATATCCGCATCTTTGGAAAATCCAAAGGTTTCCACCTCGCAGGTATGTCCTTTTAAAATCTCTTCCACATGGGCATCATCTTTATTGACGATTCCTAAATGACACTGGCGGAACAGCATGGACTTGCAGGCAAGATACTCTTCAAAGGATGCATGCTCGTTTGGTCCGATATGATCCGGTTCAATATTCGTGAATATTCCGATTTCAAATACAAATCCTGCCGTACGATGCATCATCAGTCCCTGAGAGGATACCTCCATGACACAGCAGTCACAGCCTGTTTCCACCATTTTATGAAAATACTCCTGTATAATATAGGACTCCGGTGTCGTATTGCTTGCCGGAATGACTTCATCCCCGATGATCGCCTCGATCGTACCGATCAGACCGACTTTATAGCCTGCACTCTCTAAAATGGATTTTACCATATAGGTCGTGGTCGTCTTTCCTTTAGTTCCGGTTACACCGATGACACGCATTTTCTCCGCCGGATGGTCAAAATATGCTGCTGATAAAAGTGCTAAGGCATAGCGGGTATCTTCGACTTTGATAACCGTTACCCCTTCTGGTGCTTCTACATCCTCCTGCACCACGATCGCAGCGGCTCCTTTTTGTGCCACTTCCCCAACAAACTTGTGTCCGTCCACTGCCGTACCTTTGATGCAGACAAACAGATCGTCTTTCCCTGCTTTTCTCGAATCATAAATCAAATGTGAAATCTCAATGTCAGGGTTCCCCTGCACACATTGATAATCTAATCTTTCTAATAATTTTTTCAGAGCTGGCATAAGCATTCCTCTTTTCCTTTTTTATCTTTTCTAATAATAACGGACTTTGCACCTCAAGTCAATTTCACGCATAAACTTTCCACAATGGAACATACTGTTTTTATGAAGAAAAATTTTTTGATCTGTGGGCTGACGGGATGGTGTATGGAGATCATCTTCACCTCGTTTCACGCCTTTTTTAATAAGGATTTCCGCCTCAAAGGGCAGACCTCTATCTGGATGTTTCCGATTTACGGACTCGCTGCACTGATCCATCCGATGCATCATCAGATGGAGGACAAGCCTGCTCTTTACCGCGGCAGTGTCTATACCCTTGGTATTTTCACCTGTGAATATATCAGTGGTTCTCTTTTAAAAAAACATCATATGTGTCCCTGGGACTATAACAATGCCAAAACAAATGTCGATGGTGTCATCCGTTTGGATTATGCACCGTTTTGGTTAGCGGCAGGATTGATCTTTGAAAAAATCTTAAGTATTTCGGATTCTGAATCTTGAAAATTTCGGACAACTATTATATGATAGTAAAAATCACTTAAGGAGGAACACTATGCGACATTTAATGAGTCCGTTGGATTTTTCCGTTGAAGAGTTGGATGAGCTTTTAAATCTTGCCAATGACATCGAAAAAGATCCCAAAAAATATGCACATGCATGCGATGGAAAAAAGCTTGCCACCTGTTTTTATGAACCGAGCACCAGAACCCGTCTTTCTTTTGAAGCTGCCATGTTAAATCTTGGAGGCAGTGTTCTTGGTTTTTCCAGTGCCGATTCGAGTTCAGCAGCAAAAGGCGAAAGCGTTTCCGATACGATCCGTATTATTTCCTGTTACGCAGACATCTGTGCGATGCGTCATCCAAAAGAAGGAGCTCCTCTTGTTGCTTCTCTTCATTCCAATATTCCAGTTATCAATGCCGGAGACGGCGGTCATCAACATCCTACACAAACTCTTACCGATTTATTAACCATTCACAGTTTAAAAGGCAGATTGGACAATCTGACGATCGGTTTGTGCGGCGATTTAAAATTCGGACGTACCGTTCACTCTCTGATCAATGCCCTGATCCGTTATCCGGGCATCCGTTTTGTATTAATCTCACCGGAAGAATTAAAAGTGCCAAGTTATATCCGTGAAGAGGTCTTAAACCGCAATCATATCCCATATGAAGAGGTCATCCGCTTAGAAGATGCCATGGACAAACTGGACATTCTCTATATGACACGCGTACAAAAGGAGCGCTTCTTCAATGAAGAGGACTATGTGCGCATGAAGGATTTTTACATTTTAGATAAGAAAAAAATGGAGTTGGCTCCAAAGGATATGTTAGTACTCCATCCGCTTCCTCGTGTCAATGAAATTTCCGTTGAGGTAGACGATGATCCGCGTGCTGTTTACTTCAAACAGGCACAGTATGGTGTCTATGTACGAATGGCACTGATTCTGACTCTGCTTGGAATTCAGGTATAAATGACAGTTGAAAACACGACAAACAGGAGGACAACTATATGTTAAATATCAGTGGAATCAGCGAAGGTTTTGTGCTTGATCATATTCAGGCAGGCATGAGTCTGAAAATCTATCACGACCTTGGATTGGATAAATTAGACTGCACCGTTGCGATCATCAAAAACGCCAGAAGCAGCAAAATGGGTAAAAAAGACATTATCAAGGTGGAATGCAGCATTGATGCTCTCGACCTTGACATCTTAGGATTTATTGACCACAACATTACCGTCAACATCATCAAAGGTGATACGATCGTTGAAAAGCGAAAACTCCACCTTCCAAAACAGGTTAAGAATGTCATCCGCTGCAAGAATCCAAGATGCATTACTTCGATCGAACAGGAACTTGACCAGATTTTTATTTTAACGGACAAAGAACATGCCGTTTACCGTTGCAAATATTGTGAGGAAAAATTCCGCTCATTAAAATAATTTTCGATTTATTTCTATACAGGTTCAAACAGCCCGCAGATTCATGATGATGTCATACTTTGTCATGATCCTGCGGGCTGTTTTTCACTCTATAGGAAATATCGTGTTACGTTAAATTTATTGGTTCTTTTTATACATTTTCATACTGACCCAGGTTGCTGCTGCTAACTCAAGCAGACAGGAAATCACCATAGCAGAAGTTCCCCTGTGCAATCCAAACATCATAAAGATGTCATTTTTATAACCCAGTCCCAACAAAAGCTGAAGGATCACCAAAAAGGCTGTTACGATCCACATGCCGCCTATGATGAAATGATAATATGGTGCGCCATCCGTGACATAGTTCACGAAATATTGCACCCCTTTTTTTATTGTTTCATTTTTCTGTGCAAATCGGAATATTCCTCCAATTACGACAGTCATCACTCCGATTCCGATCAGATGCCGCATGTAATAAAAACGAAAGCCATCCAAAATACTCATTCATCATGCCGAACACTCCTGCTGCCAATATCAGTACAACCGGAATCCCACCAATCCCAATCCGTATATTTTCTAATCTGTTTACCGGATTTTCTTCTTTTAAAACAAGTGTCTTTAATGGTTTGATATCTTTTGGTTTTTCTAAGAAATATTTTTTTCGCAAAAATATCATAACCAGTGCCACAATATGTAACAGGATAGAAATCATCAAAAGTGCCACACCATATGCTGCCCGGTTCTCTTTGCTGCCGATCAGAAACGGAGTCAGGGTTGTTGGTCCGCCAAGCATGGTGCCGGAAGCCACTGTCTCTACAATGACACTGATCATAGTCATCAACACAAAGAACAGGACTGCTAATCCACACCAAAAGTTCAAACAGCCTTTTCCTGCTTTTTTCAAAACTTCATAATACTTCGCATCTGTCTTTTCTACATATCCGGATGCAAAATCTGCAGCCTTCTCTGCATTTTCATCAAAAAACCAATATACAACGATTTCACCGATATAGAGTATTCCCACCAATCCAATATACGGATTTATAAGTGTGCATAAAAATGCAAGTAATAACGGTATGATCCAATACATATTCATCTCTCCTCTTTTCTTTCCATATGATGTCCGATTTTATCACAAAAAAAGAACCAAAACAATAAGTTCTGATTCTTTTTTTTTGCATATTATATATGTATATCTTCTATATATTCCTTATAGCAGTCTCCTCTACTCCCTATGCATCTGCCTTATGCCCCGGATAGTGAACATGAAGCAGTTCGTGCTCTCTGTTCTTTAAGAGATCATCGTAGAGATTCTTCACAATTGGGTTGTTCTCACTTCGTTTAATCTGAAGTGCCTTATCGTTTTTGTAAAGTCCCTCTGCACGCAGACGTTTTTCTGTGGAACGTGCAAACGGCTGACCTGCACCGGCAACACATCCTCCCGGACATGCCATCACTTCTACGAAGTCAAAATGCTCTTCACCGCTTTCGATCTTCTTGATCAGCTCCTCTGCATTACCAAGTCCGCTGACGATGCCGATACGGACGGTACGCTCTCCTAAATCCAATTCACAGATCTTGGTGCCTGCCATTCCTCGTGTTCCGATGAACTCAATGTCTTTTAATGCTTTCGGACTCTTATCGGCTACGACACGTCTGACTGCTGCTTCGGTCACACCACCGGTTGCTCCAAAGATCACACCGGCTCCGGAATAGATTGAGAATGGCATATCATATGCTTCCGGCTCTAAACGGTCAAAGCGGATACCGATCTCTTTAAACATTCCAATTACTTCTTCGGAAGTCAGAACATAATCCACATCCGGTCTGCTGTTGCGTACAAACTCTTCTCTGGATGCCTCATATTTCTTTGCCGTACATGGCATAATCGCAACGGATACGGTCTCTTTTCCTTCTTCTTTGTCTAATTTCTTATAATATTCTTTGATGACCGCTCCAAACATCTCCATCGGGGATTTTGAAGTAGATACATATTTCATCAGGTGCGGATATTTTGTCTCTACAAAACGGATCCAGCCCGGACAACAGGAAGTAAAGAGTGGGTATTTCCGTCCTTCTTCGGAAAGTGTCTCTACTAACTCCGCAGACTCTTCCATAATGGTAAGGTCTGCTCCCACGGAGGTATCAAAGATTGCATCTACACCTAATTTTCTTAAGGATGCAATTAATTTTCCAATTGTATTCTCACCCGGTTCATAACCGAATGCCTCACCGATCGCAACACGGACTGCCGGTGCAATCTGTGCA
>OLNW01003811.1_pt1 | contig 11269 bp, 10 predicted proteins | sample 1672121 | NCBI WGS metagenome assembly OLNW01 (sample SAMEA3136648, study PRJEB25190) | human gut metagenome
GAGAAGAACAATATCTAGGCAACACCAACATAGCTGGACCTTGCTTTTTAACTCAAGAATCTATAAAAAATTATGAAGATTGTTTCAAAGGGGAGAATCAATTATCATATGGATTGCAACGATAAAATAGCACTATTCTACGCTCAGTGCGTCAAAAGTGCGTCAAAATCAAAATTAAAAATCCCGAGAACATTGAAATTCCAGTGTTTTCGGGATTAATTTCTTTACACTTCTTTATTCAAACTCTATCGTCCCTGGCGGTTTTCCCGTGCAGTCGTACACAACGCGGTTGACGTGCTTCACCTCGTTGACGATCCTGGTGGTTACGGTCTGCAGGACTTCCCACGGCAGCTGTGCAGCTTCCGCTGTCATAAAGTCGCTTGTGAGAACGGCGCGGAGAGCAACGGCATAATCGTATGTCCTGAAGTCTCCCATAACACCAACGCTTCGCATATTGGTCAGCGCAGCAAAGTACTGACCCAGCGTTCCTTCTTCGCCGTACTTCGGAATCAGACCTGATTCCATCGCTCTGGCGATCTCTTCCCGGTAAATGGCATCAGCGTCCTGTACGATCTTCACTTTTTCTTCCGTGACATCACCAATGATCCGGATCCCCAGACCAGGACCTGGGAACGGCTGACGGAACACCAGATAATCCGGGATCCCCAGCTCCAGACCAGCTTTTCTGACTTCATCCTTAAAGAGCATCCGCAGAGGCTCTACGATTTCCTTAAAGTCCACGTGATCCGGCAAGCCACCAACGTTGTGGTGAGACTTGATCACTGCAGATTTGCCAAGACCCGATTCGATTACGTCCGGATAAATGGTACCTTGACCTAACCATTTTATATCTTTCAACTTGTGGGCCTCTTCGTCAAACACATCGATAAAACCTTTGCCGATGATCTTACGTTTCTTTTCAGGTTCGCTGACACCTGCCAGTTCCTTATAGAATTTCTCTTTGGCGTCGACTCCGATCACGTTCAGTCCCAAGTGTTCGTAATCTTTCAACACGTTTTCAAATTCATTCTTGCGCAACAAGCCGTGGTCGACGAAGATGCAAGTCAGGTTCTTGCCGATAGCCTTGTGTAGCAGAACAGCCGTAACCGAAGAATCCACACCGCCGGAAAGCGCTAAGATTACTTTGTCGTCTCCCAATTGTTCTTTCAGTTCGGCAACGGTCGATTCGATAAAGGAGGCCGGTGTCCAGTCTTTGGCGCATCCGCAAATATTCAGGAAGTTGTTTAATAATTTAGTACCGTCTGTCGAGTGGAATACTTCCGGGTGAAATTGTACGCCCCAGGTTTGTTCACCTTCCACATGATAGGCAGCTGCTTTTACATCGTCCGTGCTGGCGATTACTTTGAAGTTTTCAGGAAGGACCGTGATGGTGTCTCCGTGTGACATCCAGATTTGTGAACCTACATTGATGCCTTTCAGCAATTCGTCTGTATTGTCGATATACGACAGATTGGCACGTCCGTATTCGCGGGAGTCGGCCGGTTCAACGTTTCCACCGGATGTATAAGCCAGGAATTGGGCTCCGTAACAGATTCCCAATACAGGATATTTACCGCGTATTTCACTTAAGTCAGCTTTGAACGCATTGGCGTCATATACGGAATAGGGACTTCCGGAAAGGATTACGCCTTTTACACCTGTAGCATCGTGGGGGAATTTGTTGTAGGGGACAATCTCGCAATACATATTCAACTCACGGACTCTACGCCCGATTAATTGAGTTGTTTGCGAGCCGAAATCAAGAATAATAAGTTTCTCGTGCATGCAAATTATTATTTAATTGAGTGGCACAAAGGTAGGAATAATATTCGAAATTTAAATCATTTTTCATACCTTTGCGTGTTCATTTTTAATCGTAACCGTATGGATGCTGAAAAGAAAGAGACAAAAGAAATAAATAAGATGTCATTGCTGATCATGGCAGTGGTTGTGTTATTGTTGATTATCGCCGGTGCTGCCTACTATATTTTCCATCAGAATCAGCAGATGGAGGACTTGGAGCAGGCTTATGTTCTGGATAAGGAATCATTGGAAGACGAATTTAACGAATTGTCTCTCCAATATGAAGGATATAAATTTAATATAGGTAACGACTCCTTACTGAATCTATTGTCTACCGAGCAAGCTAAAGTACAACGCTTACAGGAAGAACTTCGTACTGTAAAGGCGACAAATACGAAAGAGATTGCCCGTCTAAAGAAGGAATTGCAGACATTGCGTAAGATCATGCGTAATTATGTAGTTCAGATCGACTCTCTGAATCGTGCTAACGAACAATTGAAAGTTGAAAAGAATGAAGCGGTAAAGAAATACAAGCAGGCTTCTTCTACGGCTACCACTTTGAAGAAGGAAAAAGAGAAACTGACGGAACGTGTCACATTGGCAAGCCGTTTGGATGCGACGGGTATCAATGTAACTCCTGTCAATGGTCGCGGAAAAAAGGCAAAGGTGATCAAGAAGATGGAACAATTTGTCGTTGACTTCCGGATCAGCAAGAACATTACGGCTCCAGTCGGAGAGAAGACGATCTATGTGCGCATCATGAAGCCGGACGACGATATCCTGTTGAAGAGCCGTGCCGATGTATTTACCTTCGAAGGAAAAGAAATCAATTACTCCATGAAGAAACTGGTCGAATATGACGGTGAGGAATTGCCGGTTACGATGTACTGGAATATCGAAGAATTTCTTTCTCCGGGTACATATCGGGTCGATATATTTGCGGATGGCAATTTGATCGGCCGTAAAAGTTTCACACTCGAAAAATAGCAATGGAAACTGATGTCCATTTTGCGCGACTACTTGCCGACCTTCCGGAAGCCCTCGTCTGTGATGAAGCTTTTCTCGGCGAACTGGCAAAAAACGCAAAGTTGATCTCCGTGAAGAAAGGAGATTATCTGTTGCGTACAGGTGAGTTGTGTCAGGATGCCTATTTCATCAACAAAGGTCTTTTCATCAATTTATATGTAAACGAGAACGGTAATGAATGTGTCACCGGTTTTGCGGCTGATAATATGTTTCCGTTCCTTTCCGCCATTGGCTATTTTACCAAGCAACCTTCTGAATTTGAGATTAAGGCGCTTGAAGCCGGCGAGTTGCTCTGCTTTTCCCGCGATCATATCGAGAGCCTTTCGTTCCGTTATCCTTTGTTTGCATCTTATTATCAGAATATCATGCTGACGATCATCTATAAACTGGATGTTCTGTTGGCCGTTCGCCTCTCTTCCACAGCGGAAGAGTTCATCCAGTTTCTCTACACGAACTATGCCTGGATGATCAACCGGGTTCCCGATAAGTATATCGCCCATTATATGGGAATTAGTAATGCCTGGTATTGCAAGTTGAAGCGGAAAGTCCTCTCATTCACTAGGACAGAATAGGTGGCGGAACAAGTTTCATGGGCATGGAACTGTATTTTTACTGGTGGGAAACTATATTTTCATCGGTGGGAAACAACGGTTTCTTCAGGATGAAACCATGTGAAACTATATGCTTGTGAACGTATAAGAAAGCAGTTATTGAATTAGTTCAATTGTATATTTAAAGCGAACCAGTACTTTTGCACCGTTTAGGAAAGAATCCGAATAAAACAAGATAAAGATGAAGAGATTTGTCGTATTAGTTGCATTACTGGTTTCGTCGGGCTATGCAAGTGCCGGGCGTACGTTGACGCTGGAGGAATGTCGTGAATTGGCTATTCAGAACAACAAAGAGTTGAAGATCTCGGGAGAAAAGATTAAAATGGCCGGCTATGAGAAAAACGCCGCTTTCACCAAATATTTTCCTCAACTATCGGCGACCGGAGCGTATATGTGGAACCAGAAAGATATCAACCTCTTAGATATGGGAGCGTTGAGCACTTCTATCGGAGGGGCTCTCGGACCGATCGCCCAGTTACCCGTGTTTGGAAAGTTGATGGAAGGGGTGGACGACTTGCAACACCTTGACATCCAGAATATCTGGGTGGGAAGCGTTTCACTTGTGCAACCTGTGTTTATGGGGGGCAAGATTATCAATTACAATCAGATTACCAAGTACGCCAAGCAATTGGCCGAGTCGATGAATGACCAGCAACTGCAGGATGTCATCTGTAAAACCGATGAAACCTATTGGCAGGTGATTTCTTTAGTAAATAAGAAGAAGTTAGCTGATGCCTATGTCGATTTGCTCCGTAAGACCGATCATGATATGACAGCGATGATCAATGAGGGAGTAGCGACCGAAGCCGACGGACTCTCCGTCAAAGTCAAACTGAACGAGGCAGAGATGGCACAGACGAAAGTCGATAACGGTCTGGCTCTTTCCCGCATGTTATTGGCACAGATATGCGGGTTGCCCTTAGAAGACCCGCTTGTTTTAGCAGATGAAGATATCGAAAGTTTTCTGACAGAGCCTTCCGTTACGGCGGCCGATGTGAACGAGGCCTTTATGAATCGTAACGAGCTGAAGAGCCTTGACTTGGCGACTAAGATTTATAAGAGGAAGGAACGGATTGTTTTGTCGGATATGTTGCCGAATGTGGCATTTATGGCAAACTACTTGGTCACGAACCCTAATTCCATGAACGGCTTCAAAAACGAATTTGCCGGGATGTTCAATGTCGGTGTAATGGTGAAAGTTCCGCTTTCCGGCTGGTGGGAGGGCAGTTATAAGCGCAATTCGGCTCGTGCCGAGACACGCATCAAGTCTTTGGAGTTACAGGATGCACGCGAGAAGGTGGAATTGCAGGTCAATCAATCCGTTTACAAGGTCAATGAAGCAAACAAGAAGCTGATCGTTTCCACCCGCAATATGGAGAATGCGGAAGAGAATCTTCGTCATGCCAATCTCGGATTTGAGGAAGGCGTAATCCCGGCTCTTAACCTGATGCAGGCGCAGACGGCTTGGGTGTCGGCGCGTTCCTGCCTGATAGATGCACAGATAGAGGTGAAATTGACGGAAGTCTACTTGACGAAAGCGATGGGAAAGCTGGGGGATGAGCTCTCTGGAAGAACCAGGAACGCGGATTAAGTGGATGAACACGGACTTGATACTTTTGAGGACACTATCTAAATCATACAATCATAAATCTCAAATTATAAACTCATGAACGAGAATAAAAAATACTCAATCAATAATATGTTATTGGCATTTATCACATTCTTAGGTGTGGTCGGATTAGTTGCATTAACCGGTTTCTTTTTACTGACGCCGCCGGATGATATCATCATGGGGCAAGCGGAGGCTACGCAAGTTCGTATTTCGGGAAAAGTTCCCGGACGAATCGAAGCATATCGTTTCAGTGAGGGCGACAAGGTGAAAGTGGGTGACACGCTTGTCTTCCTGGATACGCCCGAAGTTCTTGCCAAGCTTCAGCAAGCGGAGGCTGTACGTCGTGCCGCTGAAGCTCAGAACGCAAAGGCTATTAAAGGTGCCCGTGCACAAGAGATAGCTGGAGCATATGAAATGTGGCAGAAGGCGAAGGCTGGATTGGATATTGCCCAGAAATCATATACGCGCGTACAAAACTTGTTCGATAAAGGGGTAATGTCTGCCCAGAAACGCGATGAGGCAGAAGCCAGTTACAAGGCAATGGCCGCTACTGAGAAAGCTGCCAAATCCCAGTATGATATGGCTGTAGACGGAGCCCGTGTGGAAGATAAGGCCGCGGCTGCCGCTCTCGTAGGGCAGGCTGCCGGAGCGGTTGCCGAAGTGGAATCCTACTTGAAGGAAGCGGCACTTGTCTCACCGATCGACGGGGAGGTGTCCGAACGTTTTCCTGAAGTGGGCGAGTTGGTCGGTACGGGTGCTCCGATTATGAATATCACCGACCTTAACGATATGTGGGTGACCTTCAGTATCCGTGAAGATCATCTGAAAAACATCAAGATCGGTACCGAATTAGACGCTTTTATCCCGGCGTTGGATAACCGGCCGGTCAAACTGAAAGTTTATTATATGAAGGATATGGGAACTTATGCCGCCTGGAAAGCGACAAAAACGAACGGACAGTTTGACTCCAAGACATTCGAGGTGCGTGCCCGTCCAATGGAAAAGGTGGCCGACTTACGTCCTGGAATGTCGGTCATTAAGAAATTGACAATTGATAATTGATAATTAAAGAACAAGGTTAAATGAATAATGAAAAATTAAATAGTACCCCAAAATTGTCAATTGCAAAGCGTGAGATATTCAGGATTTGTAAAGACCCGGTCTACTTCTTTTGTATGTTGGTGGCTCCCACTATCTGTGTGGTCTTTTTTCTTTCGTTGATGAAGGAGGGTTTGCCTACCGATATGCCTGTTGCGGTAGTAGATCTGGACGGCTCTTCCAACTCCCGTAACTTAGCCCGCCAGTTGGATGCATTCGAGCAGACGAAGGTGATGCTGACAACCGTCTCGTTTGAGGAAGCTCGCCAGGCTATGCAGGAAGGGAAAGTTTATGGTATTTTTTATATTCCGAAGGACTTTGGTGTGGATGCGACAGCTGGTCGGCAGCCTAAGCTGTCGTTCTATACGAACGGTACTTATCTTATTGCTGCATCTCTGTTGTTTCGGGATATGAAAACCATGTCTGTCTTAGCAGGTGCTTCGGTCGGGCTTCAGACGGGGCTGGCGCATGGCTATACTGAAAACCAGATCATGGCGCAGCTCCAGCCGATCGTGATCGATACACACGCGATCGGGAATCCTTGGCTTAACTATTCGGTCTATCTGAATAACACACTTTTGCCTGGTGTTTTACAATTGATGATTTTTTTGGTGACGGTATTGAGCATCGGTTCCGAGATTAAATACTCGACGGCCCGCGAATGGTTGCAGATGGGTGGAAATTCGCTTACGGTGAGCCTCATAGGGAAGATATTCCCTCATACGGTGATTTTTACGATTGTGGCATTCCTGTATGCGGTGGCCTTGTATGGGTTTAATTCGTTCCCGTTGAATAGTGGCTGGTTACCGATGCTGTCAGCTCTATTTCTGCTGGTGATTGCTTCGCAGGCGGTCGGGATTTTCATGATAGGGGTGTTGCCGACTTTTCGTTTAGGGTTGAGCTCTGCTTGCCTATTCGGGATGATCGCTTTTTCTATCGTCGGATTTTCTTTTCCGGTATTGGGGATGGACCCTACTTTGCAGGCACTCTCCAACCTGTTTCCTCTCCGGCACTATTTTCTGATCTATGTCGACCAGGCTTTGAACGGAAGGCCTTTCTTTTATAGCTGGGCCGAATATGCCTGGCTTATGGGTTTTCTCGTTTTGCCTTTCCTGATTGGAAAAAACTTGAAGAACGCATTGTTGTACTTTAAATATATTCCGTAAAACAGAAAGTAATGAAAAGAGAATATCGTTTACGAGATATGATCAAGGAAGGGATCTTGGACATCTTTTACATTTGGAAGGATGAATTGAAAAATGTCTTCAAAGACGAGGGCGTGCTGATCTTCTTTTTCCTGGTGCCTTTTGCCTATCCGTTGCTTTATTCCTTTATTTATAATAATGAAGTGGTACGCGAGGCGAAGATGGTGGTTGTGGACCAGTCCGATTCCTATCTAAGTCGCGAGTTTACCCGTCGTGTGAATGCTACGCCCGATGTCAGGGTAGTCGCCGTCTCGACGGATATGGAGGAGGCCAAGCGGATGCTGGACAGGAAAGAAGCCTATGGAATCCTTTATTTCCCGACCGAGTTCAGTAAGAATTTGCATACGGGCAAGCAGACGACGGTTCCCTTGTATTGCGATATGAGCAGCCTGCTGTTTTATAAAGCGTTTTTGCTGGCGGCAACGGAAGTATCACTCGACTTAGGGAAAGAAATACGGATGCATAATGCTCCGGGTGCATCGGCAAAGCAGGAGGAAATAACGGTCAATCCGATTCCTTATGAATCCGTGACCCTCTTCAATACGCAAAACGGCTTTGCCAGTTTTTTAGTTCCGGCTATCTTGATTTTAGTTATCCAGCAAACACTGGTTTTAGGGATCGGTATGTTAGGGGGGACAGCACGTGAAAAGAACCGTTTCCACAGCCTTGTTCCGATTAGCCGGCATTTCAACGGGACGTTGCGTATCGTGTTAGGCAAGTCTCTGACCTATATCTTGATTTATGTAGTTGTCTGCATCTGGGTATTAGCCGTCGTGCCGAAACTCTTCTCCCTGCCTCAAGTGGGTGATCCGGTTACGATCTTGCTGTTCATCCTGCCGTATCTGTTTGCTTCGATCTTCTTTGCCATGACATTGTCCGGTTTTATGACTACCCGAGAGGCGCCTATGCTAGTGTTTGTCTTTACATCTGTGATCTTGTTATTCATATCCGGAGTCTCCTGGCCGAAAGAAGCGATTCCTCCGTTCTGGCAGGCTATAGGATATCTGTTTCCTTCGACACCGGGGATCCAGGGATTCATCCGTATCAATACATGTGGGGCGGCATTGAACGAGGTGATACATGAATATCATACGTTATGGATTCAGGCAGGTGTCTATTTCGTACTGGCCCTCGTGATATATCGCTTTCAAATTATTCGTAGCCGGAAAATGATTATAAAGCAGCATAGGTATATGAAGATGAAGCAGACTTTTTAATGGTATTCCTCTTGTGGCTTCTCTTGTCGTCCTCTTAAGAGGTTGGTAAAAGAAGATAAGAAGGTTTTATGACTCCGTTTTGATGATTTTAACGTTATTATGTTAGAATCCACCGAATATAGTTTTACTTTTGTAGAAATTCTCAAAGCAAACTTAATTTTTTAGTACTATGCAGAACAGACGTGAGTTTTTAAAGCGGGCTTCGTTAATGCTCGCAGGGGGGATGGTGATGCCTCAGTTGTTAACTTCTTGTGCCGGTAAAGCCTCAGCTTCCGAGTCCTCCAAGTATATCGGGCTTCAGCTATATTCTTTAAGAGACCTTGTAAAAGAAGAAGGAATCCAGAAGGTATTGGAAACGGCTTCGAAAATGGGCTATAAGAATCTTGAAACAGCTAGCTATGACAATGGCAAGATCTATGGTTTGGCTCCTGCTGAGTTCAAGAAGATGGTGAATGATTTGGGCATGAAATGTACGAGCGCTCACTTAGGACAAGCTTTCACAAAGGAAAAAGAAGCTGAAGTGATGAGTTGGTGGGATCAGGCTATCGATGCCCACAATGAATTAGGTGTCAAATACATGGTTCAGCCGTGGATGCCGGTTACCGACCAGACGACTTTGGACGATTTGAAGATGTATTGCGACTATTTCAATACCGTTGGCTACAAGACGGCAGCCGCCAGCATCGCATTCGGTTACCATAACCATGCTTTTGAATTCCGTAAAATCGGAGATCAATTGATTTACGACTTCTTGTTAGATAATGTAAGTCCGAATCATGTATTTTTTGAAATGGATGTGTATTGGGTACAGGAAGGCGGTGGTGATCCGGTTGCTTACCTGAAGAACCGTCCGAGCCAGTTCAAGGCTGTCCATATCAAAGACGAAAAGGAAATCGGTGCCAGTGGTAAGATGAACTTCAAACCTATTTTTGACCAGATGTACGCAAATAATATCAAAGATTGGTATGTTGAAGTCGAACAGTATACCCAAAATGATCCGGTTGCCAGCGTCCAGCAGAGCTATGATTATCTGAACAAGGCGGATTATGTGAAGTAAGACGTTTTTGTATAAGTTTTTTAGGCACAGGTTACATCAATTGTAATCCGTGCCTAATTTATTTAAGAGATCTTGATTGCATTCATAAGGTTGTCCCAATCCTTCGCCAAAGCCGTCATGTCCGGATAAAGTAGGTCGGCGCCAGCATCGAGTAAAATTCGGTCGTCCAAAGGACCAGTATTGACTGCTATCGTGAAGATCCCTGCAGCTACTCCCGCTTGTATGCCCATCGGGGCATTCTCTACGACAAGAGCTTCATAGGGTTTGACTCCTGCCTTTTCCAATCCCATCAGATAAGGTTCGGGATGAGGTTTGCCTAACTTCACGTCAAAGGCCGTCACCATCTTTTCCCGTTTGAAATAGCCTGGGTAGGTATGTTCCAGCTTGTTGATTAAGCTGTGTTGTCCGGAACCGGTTACGACAAGTGTTTGCAAGCCGGAGGCTTTTACTTTTTTCAGTACTTCGGCCGCTCCTTGCATTGCCTTTCCATCGTTATATTGATTGAACAAGATAGCTTTTTCTTCATAGATGGATTTCTTTTCCTCATCGGTCGCATCTCGCAGGAAAGTTTTTTGATACAATTCGTTGATCGTGCTTTCACCCGTCCGGCCTTCATACAGGTAGAATAGTTCCGGGGTGGAGATCAACTGGTGGTGGGTAGCCGTTTCGTACCAGGCACGGGCATGAAAACGCATGGAATCGTAAAGGACACCATCCATATCGAAAAGTACGGCCTTGGGAGAAAATGAAACTTGTCGCTGTTTTTGCAGATATTGGGTGATTGCTTCTTGAATCATTTTTAATTGCTTGCTAATAGATATTTTTCAGGCACGATCCTTTTGAAGGAGAGTCGTGCCTGAAAAATTTTTATATTATGTGATTGTTGGCTACAACCGTGCGCGGATCGCTTCGCTTTCCTTTTCGTAACCCGGTTTGTTCAGCAGGGCAAACATGTTCTTTTTATAGGCTTCTACACCTGGCTGGTCGAACGGATTTACTCCCAACATGTAACCGCTGATGCCGCAGGCTCTTTCAAAGAAGTAGAATAGCTGGCCGATGTAGTAAGGGCTTACTTCCGGCATTGTGATCTTCAAGTTAGGAACACCGCCGTCCACGTGAGCCAATTGAGTACCTAATTCTGCCATCTTGTTCACTTCGTCCACACGTTTGCCGGCGAGGAAGTTCAAACCGTCCAGATTTGCTTCGTCGGTTGGGACGACTACTTTGTGGTTCGGCTCTTCAACAGAAATAACAGTTTCGAAGATCGTGCGTTCACCATCCTGGATCCACTGGCCCATAGAATGCAGATCGGTTGTCAGATCGACGGAAGCAGGGAAAATACCCTTACCGTCCTTGCCTTCGCTTTCACCGTACAACTGTTTCCACCATTCGGCGATGTAGTGGAGTTTCGGATGGAAGTTGGCGAGGATTTCAACCTTCTTGCCGCTCTTATATAATTCGTTACGGGTAGCAGCATAGATTTCTGCCATATTTTCAGCAAAAGGAACGCTTACGTCTGTTGCTTTTTCCATCGAAATAGCTCCGGCAACCAAATCGCGGATGCTGATACCGGCAACGGCAATAGGTAACAAACCAACTGGAGTCAGTACGGAGAAACGACCGCCGACGTTGTCGGGAAT
>OLNW01003813.1_pt1 | contig 11257 bp, 11 predicted proteins | sample 1672121 | NCBI WGS metagenome assembly OLNW01 (sample SAMEA3136648, study PRJEB25190) | human gut metagenome
ATTGAAATCGACTATATTTTGAGGAAAAGATAAATGCAGACAGGAGAGTAGGCTGCGACGGAGTTTGCACGTTATAGCACAAAAGAGGCTGACAGAGAAAGGTCAGCGAATTAAGGTGGTACCACGAGAGATTCGTCCTTATTGCGAGATGCAGTAAGGGCGTTTTTTATAGTCTTTAAGAGGAGAAAAGATCATGGGAATTTATGAAGAACTTCAGGCAAGAGGCCTGATCGCACAGGTAACAGATGAGGAGCGTATCCGGGATTTGGTGAACAACGGAAAGGCGACATTTTATATCGGATTTGATCCGACAGCGGATAGTCTTCATGTAGGACACTTTATGGCATTATGTCTGATGAAGCGTCTTCAGGAGGCTGGAAATAAACCGATTGCACTGATCGGTGGAGGTACAGGTTATATCGGAGATCCTTCAGGAAGATCTGATATGAGAAGTATGATGACACCGGAGCAGATCCAGCATAACTGTGACTGCTTTAAGAAACAGATGAGCCGCTTTATTGATTTTTCAGAGGGAAAAGCACTGATGGTGAATAATGCAGACTGGCTGCTTGATCTGAACTATATTGAAGTGCTTCGGGAGATCGGACCGCATTTCTCAGTCAACAGAATGCTGACCGCAGAGTGTTATAAACAGAGAATGGAAAAAGGACTCAGTTTCCTTGAGTTTAACTACATGATCATGCAGGCGTACGATTTCTACGAGCTGTTCCAGAATTACGGATGTAACCTTGAGTTTGGTGGAGACGACCAGTGGAGTAACATGCTGGCAGGTACAGAACTGATCCGTCGTAAACTTGGAAAAGATGCAAGTGCTATGACAATCACACTTCTTCTGAACTCTGAAGGAAAGAAGATGGGCAAGACACAGTCTGGTGCTGTATGGCTTGATCCGGAGAAGACATCTCCGTTTGATTTCTACCAGTACTGGAGAAATGTAGCAGATGCTGATGTTCTGAAATGTATCCGTATGCTGACATTCCTTCCGCTTGAAGAGATTGATAAGATGGATTCCTGGGAAGGTGCACAGCTCAATACTGCAAAAGAAATCCTTGCATTCGAGCTGACAAAGCTGGTTCATGGCGAAGAAGAAGCAAAGAAGGCACAGGAAAGCGCACGCGCACTGTTCAGCCAGGGAAATGCTGATAATATGCCAACAGCAGAACTGACAGAAGCAGATTTTGCAGATGGAAAGATGGACATTCTTACAGTTCTTGTAAAAGCAGGACTTGTATCTTCCAGATCAGAAGCAAGACGTGCTGTACAGCAGGGCGGAGTTGCTGTTGATGGAGAGAAAGTAACAGATATTGCAACAACTTATGAGCCGGCATCCTTTGATGGCGATGGAGTGATCGTTAAAAAAGGAAAGAAGAACTTCCGCAGAGTTGTAGTGAAATAAATCTGAATGTGATATTATAAAATAGGTAGAATTTAGAATAGCGGTCTGTGGAGAGCACAGATCGCTATTGCAGAATTGGAGGAAAGAATCATGGCATTTAAAGAAGTTAAGATTGAAGAATTACAGTTTAATCCATTTACAAAGATCAGCAAAGAATGGATGTTGGTTACAGCCGGAAATGAAGAGAAACATAATACAATGACTGCAAGCTGGGGTGGTGTTGGAATTATGTGGGCAATGAATGTTGCTACTGCATATATCCGCCCTCAGAGATATACAAAAGAGTTTATTGACGGAGAAGAGATGTATACACTATCTTTCTTTGGAGAGGAATACCGCAAGGCGTTAAATATCTGTGGAAGCAAATCAGGACGTGACTGCGACAAGGATAAAGAGGCAGGACTGACACCGTATTATACAGATGGAACGACTGCATATGAAGAGGCGGATATGATCTTTGTATGCCGTAAACTGTATGCTCAGGAGATGAAACCGGAGTGCTTTGTAGTAGAAGGACCGGACGAGAAGTGGTATCCGGACAAAGATTATCATACAATGTACATGGGTGAGATCGTCAAAGTGCTTGTAAAAGAGTGAGATAAAAATGAAAATAAGATTGTTTGAAGTCGGAGTCAGTGCGAGTTTGTTTACGGTGGATGAAATCTTGAAAAGCCGTGTGGAAGAAAAGATGGAAACCGGGACAGAAAGACAACTGACAGAGCAGATCATGCTGAGAAAGGTACATAACAAAGGAATGAGCCTGAATCTTTTATCGGAGAAGCCAGAGCTTGTGAAATGGCTTTCTACGGGAGTTACCCTGATTGTCTCCGGGGCACAGTTAATGTTGTGCAGAAAGAAAGGACATTCTCTTGAAAAGGCAGGACTGACACTAGTATCAGCAGGAGCGTGGAGTAATACATGGGATCGATGGATGCGCAGCTATGTAGTGGACTATATCGGATTTGGAAAAGTGAAGGAAAAATTTAGACACCTGACCTATAATCTGGGTGATTTCTTTATTGGTGCAGGATGCCTTTTATGGCTGCTTGGCGTGAATGGAGATCACAGGGTTACTGTTCAGACCATAGCTAATCACTTTGCTGATTAGCTATGAGGATGCACGTTTTGGACTGAATGTATCTCGTCCATCGCCAAAGGCGATTCTAAATGACGAGATACGTTACTGTTTGCAGCTATGCTGTGAACAGTAACATCACAGGGAAGAGTGAGACAGATTTAATCAAATATATAGTATATTGGCAGATGTATAGAAAGTAATTTGTTAAAATAAAAAACGGAAGTGAATCAATTTTTGAGTCGCTTCCGTTTTTTATTTTTATAAAGCGTTTGTTTAAAAGAAGTGAGTGTGTACGATACAATTATTCGTAAGTTAAGTGTTAACAGTGATTTTGGTCAGGTAAAATTGTTCACAAATTGTGGCAAATATCTTACTGAAAGTATTTTAAGACATATTCCAGAGAGTTTTTTTCTTATATAGGATGATAGAATTTTGTCAAGAGTAATTTTATCGATGCAATAAATTCTGGAATCGTAATTAATGGCATAAGTATAACACTAATAGTTTCTGTATAAGAAAATAAAAAGAATCTATACTAAAAGTATCACAGAATATCTCATGGAGGACTTCGGTATGGACTGGAATGAAGTTGGAAGAAGAATAAGAACAAAAAGAAAAGAGAAGAAACTCAGACAGGAAGATCTGGCAGAAATGGTCAGCCTGAGTACATCTTATATAGGAATGATAGAGCGTGGAGAGAAGATTCCAAGTCTGGAAACGTTTGTTTATCTCGCCAATGCACTGGATACGCCAACAGATGATTTGCTTTCCGGTGTGTTGGATAATGGATATAAGATCAGGATTTCGGAATATGCAAGAAAATTTGATGACTGCAGTGAGAAGAAACGCAGAGTTATTTATGATGTGGTAGACGTTATGCTGAAGGGAATATAAAAATAGTGTTATTGTTTACAGCATAGCGTTACTGTTCACAGCATAGCTGTAAACAGGTAACAACAAATAAAGGGCATTTCCAGAAAGAATCATTTGTGTTATGATAAAGATGCTCTTGTTCACAGTACACTGTGAGTGAGAGTGAAGCGTTACTGTTTACAGATTGCCTGTGAACGGTAGCAGTTAAGTTTTTTAGAAACTTTGTTGAGAGAAGGAGTACAAAATGATTCAGGATATACAGCCACATAAATATGACAATCAGTACAGACAATGTCCACCGGACAGAGAAAGTTATGCATTGTACTACGAAAATCACGTAGCTCTTTTAAAAAAGCAGCCGGATCGGATTGATTTCCCAAGATTTAAAGATTTGGAACGTCTGAACGAAGATGTTTATGAAGATGCTATTTACTTGTTTATGATCGATGAAGAAAGATATTATCTTGTGAAAAATATTAATCGAGAACGTCTGTCAGAATATACGATGGAGAATACAGAAATCTTCCGTTTCGCAGAACCGCAGTATCTGGCATTTGCAGGAATCACAGGGTATCAGCTTTACAATTGGTACAGAACCAGAAAGTATTGTGGATGTTGTGGCAGCAGGATGCAACACGATGCGAAAGAGCGAATGATGTATTGTGAGAAATGTCATAATATGGAATTCCCGAAAATCTGCCCGGCAGTAATTATAGGTGTGACAGACGGGGACAGAATTCTGATGTCCAAGTATGCAGGACGTACTTATAAGAAATATGCATTACTTGCAGGATTCACAGAAATCGGTGAGACAATTGAGGAAACCGTACAACGCGAAGTGATGGAAGAAGTCGGGTTGAAAGTAAAAAATATCCGTTACTACAAGAGTCAGCCATGGTCGTTCAGCGATACAGTTCTGATGGGATTCTATTGCGATCTTGACGGAGAAGATCAGATTGAACTGGATCGTGAAGAACTGGCACTGGCAGAATGGTTTGAACGTGATGAGATACCGGTAGAGCCAAGCAGAGACAGTCTGACGAATGAGATGATCATGAAGTTCAAGAATCATGAGGTGTAGAGAGTAGCTGAAAATGCTTTCCATAAGATGTATGTTGCGAATAGCAATCAGTGAGACCGAAACAGAGAGACGGACAGAATAGATTGAGATTTGCAGTTTGCAAGATACAAATTGAAGATAATGAATAAAATGAAAAGATTGTTATTTATAAAGTGAGTTCTTAAAAATTCATTTTACAAATAACAATCTTTTTGTTTTAAACAGTTACTTATTTCCCTGGACAGGTAATCTTCAGTACCTGTTCGATCATAATATGAAGCAAATGGCTTTCTTCTGTATTGGCTGCTCTATAGTATACTTCTTTTCCTTCTCTGCGGCTGACAATGAGCCCCGCGCTTTTTAACTGGCGCAGGTGATGGGAGACAGCAGGACTGCTCATATCCATCATGGCAGAGATATTAATGACACATTCTTCGCAATGACATAAAGCCCAGAAAATACGAATACGTGTGGTGTCTCCTAAGATTTTAAATGAATCGGCGACAATCTGAAAATTATCTACCTTTGAAATTTCATGTATGATCTGATCGGTATTCAGATGTTCTTCTCCATGATGATGCGGAAAGATATGTTGTGCCATGGAATCGTCCTCCTGTAATTGTATATGAGTTACTGTTCACTCCCATGTCAATCACTCCGCTGATTGACATGGAGGATGCACATATTGTCTTGAATGTATCCCGCCCATCGCCCAATGCGATTTTAAATGGCGAGATACGTTACTGTTTGCAACTATGCTGTGAACAGTAACGTATATGATTTATATTGAGATATAAGTTCATAATAATAGTTAGTGATTCTATTCTATCACATAATGTCAAGTTCTCCAAAAACAAATGAAAACTTTTCGCAAACAGATTGACATTTTGAAAAAAGTTATTATAATAAAAATATAACAATTAAACAAACGTTTAATTGAAAAGAAAGCGAATTAAAAAGGAGATCAAGACTATGAAAAAGACTTACAAAATCGAAGTAGACTGTGCAAACTGTGCAAACAAAATGGAAGATGCTACAAAGAAGACAGCAGGAGTAAAAGATGCAACTGTTAACTTCATGACACAGAAGATGATCGTTGAGTTTGAAGAAGGACAGGATGTAAAATCTGTTATGAAAGAGGTTCTTAAGAATTGTAGAAAAGTAGAAGACGACTGCGAAATTTATATGTAACAGAAGAAGCAGTTCGCATTTATTGTGAGAGGACTGAGAGGTATGACGAAGAAACAGAAAAAGATGCTGACCAGAATTATAGCAGCGCTGGTTGTATTAATCGGTGTGAATCTTTTACCGGTTCAGGGCATTTTAAGACTTGCTTTATTTCTCGTATCCTATCTGATTATCGGGTATGATATTTTGAAAAAGGCATTTAAAAGAATTCTGAATCGACAGGTATTTGATGAGAATTTCCTGATGGCAGTAGCGACAGTCGGAGCTATAGCCATTGCAATCTATGATAAGACAGGAGATTTTAATGAAGCAGTATCCGTTATGCTGTTTTATCAGATTGGTGAATTGTTCCAGAGCTATGCGGTTGGAAAAAGCCGTAGAAATATCAGTGAACTGATGGATATCCGTCCGGATTATGCAAATATAGAGCAGGATGGAAAGCTCGAACAGGTGGATCCGGATGAAGTGGAAGTCGGAACTGTGATAGTTGTACAGCCGGGGGAGAAAGTGCCGATCGATGGTGTGATCGTGGAAGGTGCGTCTACATTGAATACGAGTGCGCTGACCGGAGAAAGTCTTCCAAGAGAAGCGAAGACAGGAGAAGAGATTATCAGTGGTTGTATCAATATGACGGGTGTACTGAAGATACAGACAACGAAAGAATTTGGTGAATCCACAGTATCAAAGATTTTGGAACTGGTGGAAAATTCAACATCCAGAAAATCAAGATCCGAGGCATTTATTTCCAAATTTGCCAAGTATTATACACCGGCAGTCTGCTACGGAGCAGTTGCACTGGCAGTTCTTCCACCACTGGTACGGATGCTGGTAATGGGACTTACACCGGAATGGGCCAACTGGATCTACCGTGCACTGACTTTCCTTGTAATCAGTTGTCCGTGTGCACTTGTAATCAGTATCCCGTTGAGTTTCTTCGCAGGAATCGGTGGAGCCAGCAATCAGGGGATTCTGGTAAAAGGTTCCAACTATCTGGAAGCAATGTCACAGACAAAATACGTTGTGTTTGATAAAACAGGTACATTGACACAGGGTGTATTTGAAGTAAGTGGTATCCATCACAGCGAACTGGAAGATGAAGTACTTCTGATGTATGCAGCGCATGCGGAAAGTGCTTCTTCTCATCCGATCAGCCGGAGTATCCAGAGAGCTTATGGAAAAGAGATTGACCGTTCCAGAGTTACTGAGATTGAGGAAATCGGCGGAAATGGTGTGACGGCCAAAGTGGACGGCAAACTGGTAGCAGCAGGAAATGACAAACTGATGCGTCGCCTGAATGTTCCGTTTAAAGAGTGCCACAGTGCAGGAACAATCATTCACATTGCGATTGATGGAAAATATATGGGTCATATTCTGATCTCCGATCTTGAAAAGCCGACTTCAAAAGAGGCAATCAAGGCTTTGAAGGCAGCAGGAGTAGAGAAGACGGTGATGCTGACCGGAGATGCCAGACGTGTGGCGGAGCAGGTGGCAGCGGATCTTGGAATCGATGAAGTGTACAGTGAACTTCTTCCAGCAGACAAGGTTACTCAGGTTGAAAAACTTCTAGGTGAGAAGCCAGAGAAAGCAAAGCTTGCATTTGTCGGAGATGGAATCAATGATGCACCGGTGCTTGGACGCGCAGATATTGGAATTGCCATGGGAGCTATGGGTTCTGATGCAGCGATTGAAGCAGCGGATGTAGTTCTGATGGATGATGATCCAATGAAGATTGCAAAAGCGATTAAGATTTCAAGAAAATGTATTGGAATCGTATATCAGAACATCCTATTTGCACTGGCAATCAAAGGAATCTGCCTGATCCTTGGTGCTCTTGGTATTGCGAATATGTGGGTTGCGATTTTTGCAGATGTAGGAGTTATGGTTCTGGCAGTACTGAATGCAATCCGTGCGCTGTCAGTGAAAAATCTGTAATAGGAGCAGGAGATTACAGATTTCGGAAAGTTTAGAGCAGGTGAAAATGTAAGTAATAAGTATATAGTAGCGATTTATAAGAAATATAGAAACTGATAGAAAATGAAAGATGCATGAGAAGTTATAGTGAAAAGGCTGTTGCCGTTCACCGTTATGTTATGAACAGTAACAAAAGGCTGATTCCCAGAACAGATACGTTCTGAGATGACAGTTATGAAACTTCAATGTAAAATTTGTTTTGTATCAGTTTTTTCTCTGAAGAGGATAACGAGGTTTACATTGTGGAAAAAAGGTGGTATGATTCAGCTTGTTGTGGAAAAATGAGAAAACAAGAGAGAAAGTGATGGGAAAAGAAAATGATTACATTTTTAATTGTTTGCCCGCTGGTATTTCTGGCGGGATTTGTAGATGCGATTGCAGGTGGCGGCGGGCTGATTTCTCTGCCGGCATATATGTTCGCAGGAATTCCGGTACATAATGCGATTGCAACAAATAAATTATCATCAGCAACGGGCACATTCGTATCAACGTTTCGTCTGGTCAAGAATAAGCATGTTGACTGGGGTCTGGTTCCGGGAACAGTCATATGTGCATTGTTTGGTTCTGTGATTGGAGCAAATCTTGCGCTTGTGATCAGTGACAGAGTTCTAAAGACAGTTTTAGTGTTTGTGCTTCCAGTTGTAGCGGTCTGTGTTCTGAGAGACAAAGATTTTGAGACAGTAATTCCGGAAGGATTTACAAGAAAGAAACAGTATCTGATCATGGCAGTATGTTCTCTTGGAATCGGAATCTATGATGGATTTTATGGTCCGGGAACAGGAACATTTCTTTTACTTGTATTTACAAAATTAGGAAAGCTGAATATGGAGAAAGCAACAGGAAATGTAAAAGTTGTAAATCTGTCTTCGAATATTTCAGCGCTGGTGACATTTATTCTGGCAGGGAAAATTCTGTTGGGACTGGGACTTGCTGCATCCTGTTTCAGCATTGCAGGTCATTATGTAGGGGCGGGAATGGTTGTGAATAATGGCGTGAAGATCATCAAACCGATTATTTTGGTTGTGTTGGTGCTTCTGCTGATTAAGGTTGTAATGGGACTATAGGTTACTGTTTGTCGTTATACTATGATATATAGTATGGAAATATTTTATTGAATTGTTAAAGATGAAAGAAGGAGTACTGTGAAAAAGATGATAGTTCTTGTAATTTGTACCATATTGGCTGTAATCTGTGGAATGTATGGAATCACAGTCCTTGCAACTGGATCAGGCACAGGATTCTTTCTTGTGTGGTTTGGTCTGGCAGCAGTGTGTCTTGGAATTGGTGTCGCAGGATATTTTGGAGTATGGGGAATCTTACCGGTTACTTTGAAAAAAATCATTCTGATTCTGGCAGGAATTGTAATTCTGTCTTTTGTAATCATCGAAGGCTGTGTGATCAGCAAGATGAATGAACAGGGGGAAGAGAGGTTAGATTATATTATAGTTCTTGGCGCACAGGTGAGAACAAGTGGACCGAGCAAGGTATTACAATACAGACTGGACCGGGCGGCTGAATATCTGGAGAAAAATCCGAATACCGTATGTGTTGTATCCGGCGGCCAGGGAAAGAATGAACCTTATCCGGAAGCAAAAGGAATGGCAGACTATTTGATCCAGAAGGGAATCCCGGTAGAGCGATTGATCCTGGAGGAAAAATCAAAGACGACAGAGCAGAATATTTCCAACAGCATGAAACTGATGAAAGAGGATGCATCTGTGGGGATTATCACGAATGATTTCCATGTATTTCGCGCACTGCAGATTGCAAAAGGACAGGGATTGGATCAGGCCTGTGGAATTGCAGCAAAGTCAAATAATAAATACTTGCCGAATAATATGCTCAGGGAATATCTTGCGGAGATTAAGTATCTGGTGAGAAAAGTGGTACATTTAGCATAAAAAGAGAGGATCCGCTATTGTTTGATTGTCGATGCAGTTCACTAAGAAGTAGAAATATATGTTACAGGTAATAAATATTTGGAAAACTGAATTAATAGAGAATATTATTAGAAAACCAGAACAGTTATGTAAGAATGGAAATTCTTATACAAGTTGTTCTGGTTTTCTTTCATTTCAAGTTTTTCAAATATACCTCAGAAGTTGTCTGAAAGATATTTGAAAAATTAATTTAGTACTTTATTGCGAAATTCAAACCGCTTACTCAAGAAATGTCTCATGGATCGCGCGCATAGCCAGGTCTGTGTAATCTTCATTGATCAGAGCTGTGATACGGATCTCGGAAGTTGTAACCATTTCTGTATTGATCCCTGCATTTGCAAGAGCACCGAACATCTTAGCTGCAACACCAGAATGAGAGCGGACACCTGCACCGATGACAGATACTTTTGCTACTTTATCATCAGAAGTAAGTTTCTTGAATCCAAGAGAATCCTGATGTGCATTCAGAACATCCAGTGTGCGGAGCAGATCTGTCTTTGCAACTGTGAAAGAAACAGATTTTGTATTATCTTTACCGATGGATTGAATCATAACATCAATGTTCAGATTGTTCTTATCCAGAAGATTTAAAAGTTTAAATGTGCTGTTCGGGTCATTGTCCAGACCTGCAACACGGACACGGGCTACATTTTTATCGGCTGCCACACCGCTGATCAACATTTTCTCCATTTTGGTTTTCTCCCTTACGATTGTTCCGGAATTTCTGTTCAGACTGGAGCAGACCAGAAGTTCCACACCATATTTTTTCGCGATTTCCACACATCTGCTGTGAAGTACTTTTGCTCCGAGAGAAGCCATCTCGAGCATTTCATCATAAGTAACTTCCTCCATTTTACGCGCATTTGGTACAATACGTGGGTCAGCAGTGTAGACTCCGTCAACATCAGTATAGATTTCACATACATCTGCGTGCAGTTCAGCAGCCAGTGCTACGGCTGTTGTATCGGAACCGCCACGGCCCAGTGTAGTGATATCATCGTATTTGTTGATTCCCTGGAAACCTGTTACAACGACGATCTTATTAGCATCCAGTTCTTTGCGGATACGTTCGGAATCAATTCTTTTGAAACGGGCATTCTGATAATCAGAAGTGGTGTGCATAGGTACCTGCCAGGCATTCAAAGACACGGCACTTATGCCCATCTGGATCAGAGTCATTGCCATCAGAGACACGGAAACCTGTTCTCCTGTGGAGAGCAGCATGTCCATCTCTCTGCGTGAAGGCTGTTCAGTGATCTGCTTTGCAGTGGCAATCAGTCCGTCAGTTGTCTTTCCCATTGCGGAAAGGACAACAACTACCTGACTTCCAGACTGCTGTTTCTCGATGCAGCGTTTTGCTACATTGCGGATGTGCTCAAGGTCGGCCACAGAGCTTCCGCCAAATTTCATTACTGTCAGCATAGTTTTTATCTCCCTTTATTATGTTTGCACAGCAGCTTCCGGCAAAATGCAGAACAGAAAAGCAGGAAAATCCAACATTTTCTGTTCTGCTTTTTGTACGAGAACTGTCGCACAAAATCTTTAACGGTATCAGTATAGCGAAAAATGGAGAGAAATGCAACTTTTGAACGGCAATGAGTTTATGTCTGATCTGAACAGTAACATTTAATTCATTAAAGGTGCCTTATATGAAAAATTCTGTTTGACTTTTCAAAAAACAGGAAATATAATAACTACAAACGAGTAGCAAGTAAGCGTAAATCCAGTTT
>OLNW01003831.1_pt1 | contig 11209 bp, 9 predicted proteins | sample 1672121 | NCBI WGS metagenome assembly OLNW01 (sample SAMEA3136648, study PRJEB25190) | human gut metagenome
TGCCGGAATATTCATCATACGCGCAAGAATCGCTGTATGAGAATTGGTAGATCCGTGAACTGTTACAAATGCAAGAATCTTATCTTTGTCCATCTGGACTGTCTCGCTTGGACTAAGATCATCCGCTACAATTATAGATGGCTCGATAGAGCTTAAATCCACATCTCCCTGGCCGCTTAAATTACGTACAAGACGTTCGGAGATATCTTTGATATCGGCAGAACGTGCTTTCATATAATCATCGTCCATGGAAGCAAACATCTCTGCGAAATTATCGCCGGTAACCGCAACCGCATACTCGGCATTGACCTGTTCTGTACGGATCATATTCTGGATTGCCTCCAGATAATCCTCATCCTCCAGCATCATCTGATGTACTTCGAAGATTGCAGCACTGGCTTCGCCAACTTCTCTGACAGCCTTGTCATACAGTTTCTGCAGCTGTTCCTGAGATGCTTTTAATGCCTCATCCACACGTTTTACTTCTGCTTCTGTATCTTCGATACGGGTACGTTTTACCTGATAATCATTTTTCTTAAGAACCACGATCGGTCCCATCGCGATTCCTTTATATACAGATTTTCCCTGAAAACACTGCATTCCTTTTCCTCCCTGAATTCAAATGTAAACTGATTCTGGTCGTTCCAGCGAATTATAAATTGTTCTCAAAGAATTCTTTTAATGCAGCAGCTGCAGCTTCTTCATCAGCGCCTTCTGCTGTTACAGTAACAATGTCACCCTGTTTTACACCAAGAGACATGAGCATCATAAGCTGTGTCAGTTTCTTTGTTTTGCCGTCTTTTGTGATAGTGCATTCAGATTCGAATTTTTTTGCTTCTTTTACAAGAAGTCCTGCCGGTCTTGCGTGGATTCCAAGTTCGTCTTTAATTGTATACTCAAATGTTTTCATAGTTTTGTTCTCCTTTTATATTATATTTTTGTATTTATATTTATCCTACAGTTACCTTCGACAGTGGCATTGAACTTTATATATCTTACTCATTGATATCCGTATCTAACATTCTTTCCAGATGCATGGCAAGATATCCGATTTCAATGTCCGGAATCGGAAGCTTCAGACTCTTTTCCATCTGTCGGCAGATCCTCTCTGCTGACATAAATGGTTCCGGAAACTTTACGGACATATATTCATTCAGATTCATTTTCAGTTTCTCACCATGAATTGCACGTGCCACCATATAACGGACATGATTCATCAGTCGATTATATCCCAGAGACATGACATCAACGGAATTTCCAGTTTCTTTCTCAACAAGTGAAATACATTCCCGGACTGTTCTTGCAATTTCCATTGCCTGAGAAACATTTTCATCTACGATGGCAGCATGCACATGCAAGGCGATATAGCCAATCTCGTGTTCGTCAATCTCAATCTGCATTTTCTCTTTCAAGAGTTCCTGAATACAACTGGCTACTTTATATTCTTTATAAAACATAACACGGATGTCATCGGTCAGCGGGTTGCTGATCTGTTCTCCATTCTGAATGCGACGGATCGCAAAGTCCAGATGATCTGCCATAGTAAAAAGAATTGTCCGGTCTACTTTGCCAAATTCCTGCTCCGCCTGATTCAGCACTTCGTTTGCAAACTCCAGACAAAGTGGTGAAACCGATTTGAGGATATCTTTTGCATCTCCTCTCTCTGTCATTTCTTTCAATGAATAAACCTTTGCTTCCGCAGTGACCGGAACAGTTTGTCCCACTTTCTTGCCAAAAGCAACTCCTTTTCCCATAACCAGACATTCCTGGTTATTTTCATCCTGGATTCCCATAAAGGAATTATGATTTAAAATTTTTGCTATCCTGTACAACATCCGTATCTCTTCCCCATCCGGGTAGTTCTTACTGAAGAACCTCGATTTCGAAAAGCGGCTCTCCTGCTTTGACCTGACCCTCATTTAACAGATGGATTCTCTGGTTATCCTCCAGTTCTGTACAAAGAACCGGTGATACAATAGAAGGTGCGTTTTTGCTCAGATAATCCAGATCCAGTTTCAGCATCGGATCTCCTTTCTTCACTTCCTGCCCGCTTTCTACCAGTGCCTCAAATCCCTCACCATTCAGTTTTACAGTATCGATTCCTACATGAATCAGCAGACTGATTCCGGATTCTGTTACAAATCCAATTGCATGTTTTGTGTCAAAGACAAAGGCAACTTCTCCATCTTCCGGAGCTCGTACATATGGGTCTTCCGGTGTAACTACTGCGCCGTCTCCCATCATCTTCTGGGCAAAGGCCTCATCCGGTGCTGTAGAGAGCTCAGCCGCTACACCAGTGATTGGGCTGGAAATCACAATGCGATCGACAACTTTCTGTCCGGCATCTTCTTTCTGCTCACTTACTTCCGGTGTTTCAACACTTTCCGCCGGTGTTTCCAGAGTATCTGGTGCTGTTTCCAGATAATCCTCAAGATTTGATTTGATAACAGTAACATTCGGTCCGTAAATAACCTGTACACCAAGACCTTTGTGTACCACACCGGATGCACCTGTTGCCTTTAACACACCATCGTTTACCAGAGATGCATCCTTAACCGTACAACGAAGACGTGTTGCACAGCAGTCCACATCACTGATATTTTTCTTACCACCAAGACCTCTTGTGATTGCCTCGCTGACCGGATCAGAAGAACCAGCTTCAACAGCACCATTCTGTGCTTCCTTGCGAGCATTTACATCAGCCTTTGTATAAAGTTTTGTTTCTACATCATCATCTTCACGACCAGGTGTTTTGAAATCAAACTTTTTGATCATGAATTTGAAAATAAAATAATATAAAAAGAAATAAATAATACCAACCGGGATAACTCTCATCCAGCTTGTCTTTGCATTTCCCTGAAGGATACCAAACAGGAAGAAATCAAGGAATCCACCGGAGAAAGTAAGTCCTACGGCAATATTCAGCATATGTGCGATCATGTATGCGCTACCTGCCAGAACTACCTGAACAGCAAACAGTGCCGGAGCTACGAACAGGAATGAAAATTCCAGCGGCTCTGTAATTCCGGTTGCCATACATGCAAGCGCTGCAGACAGAAGAAGGCCTCCTGCCTGTTTTTTCTTCTCAGGTTTTGCGCACTGATACATAGCCAGTGCAGCTCCCGGAAGTCCGAAGATCATAAAGATAAACTCTCCGGAGAAGTATCTTGTTGCGTCAGCACTGAAATGTGCAATATTTGCAGAATCAGCTAGCTGTGCAAAGAAAATATTCTGGCCACCCTGTACCATCTGTCCTGCAACTTCCATTGTACCACCGACAGCAGTCTGCCAGAATGGCATATAAAATACATGATGAAGACCAAATGGAATCAGAGCACGTTTAATAAGTCCAAAAATCAGTGTTCCAACATAACCGGTTCCTGTTACAAGACCGCCCAGAGCGTAGATTCCGTTCTGAACTACCGGCCATGCAAAATACAGAAGAATTCCCACAAACATATAGACAATCGTGGAAATGATCGGAACGAAACGGGTACCTCCAAAGAATGACAGTGCATTCGGCAGCTGTATTCTGTAAAATTTGTTATGCAGGGCTGCTACTCCAAGTCCTACGATAATACCACCAAAAACGCCCATCTGCAGTGACTGGATACCGCAGACAGAAGTGATCGTTCCCTCAAGAACGGATTCTGCGATCTCTCCATTTGCAAGAATCTGTCCTGTAACTGTCAGCATCGCATTGATCGCTGTATTCATTACGAAAAATGCGATAACTGCTGATAAAGCTGCAACTTCTTTTTCTTTCTTTGCCATACCAATTGCAACACCAACTGCAAAGATCAGTGGCAGGTTATTAAAGACTGCACTTCCTACGCTGTTCATGATCACCAGCAGGGAATGAAGCAGTGTTCCGTCACCCAGAATCTTTGTCAGACCATATGTCTCAATCGTTGTTGCATTGGTGAAAGAACTTCCGATACCAAGAAGAAGTCCGGCTACCGGAAGGATTGCGATCGGGAGCATGAAGCTTCGTCCGACACGCTGTAAAACACCAAAGATTTTGTCTTTCATCTGAAATTCTCCTTCTATATTTTTACAAAAAATGAGAATGTATGAAAGACTTCTTCAACCGGTTTTAATATAAAAAAAAGCATTAACATACATAAACACTCCTTGTTATGTATAGTTAATGCCTCCAAAATCGAGTTACACACTACAACTAGATAAAATATAACATGTACGAGAAGAATTTGTCAAGCCGTTAATTTACGTTTACTCATACATTGCATTCAAAAACATTGGCTTGATCGCAACAACTTCATCGTACTCTTCCTGTGATACTTTTACCTCGCTGTTTAATGCTTTAAGATCTTCCTTGACAACTATCAGTGCCTGATCAATTTCCTCTGCACGGCCCTGTTCGATCACCCTCTGCATTCTTCTGAGAACGATCGGATGCGCATATCTTGCAGGTAATGGAAAATCCGGATACCCTTTGATATACTCCTCCATTTGCTTTTGTGCCTGTTCATCCAGGCTCATGATTGCTTTTCGGTTGTTGCGCGCAGTTGGCAGAACACTGAAACCGGCAAAGGTAAAAACAGCTGCAATACCAAACAGAATAAAGTACACTGCAAAATCATTGTGCACAACAAATGAATAAATTCCTGCTGCAACCGCCACAAATCCAAGTGTGGTGATAGCCATTGCCACCCAGCGATAGCTTGGGCTTGTACACTGATAGTTCCGCCGTCTGCCGGCTGCCTGGCTCAGTGCTTCACTCAGCTGCGGTTTTCGTTCCAGATAATCAATGGCTCTTTCAAGCTTCTTCACAGCCTTCTCGGACTGAGGAGTCAGTTCTAGTCTGGAGAGCAGTTCAAGTTCCATTTCTGCTTTCTGCTTTTCCATCTTTCTTTCTGCCGCCTCGCTGAGCAGCCGAATCTGCGGCTGTTCAGCTGAGAGCAGGTTAAGAAGGTCATCTACCTGATTTTCATATTTGAAATTGCATTGTTTCTGCTGTCCGTCATCATACTCCACAACCAGATACGGCATGCTCGCAAATACACCTCTGCCTGAAAAGCCACCTTTACTCATAGCCACGCGCTTAAAGACACGTCTGATTGCCGTAAAAGGAATATAATAGCACCTGTCTATATAAAAACTGTTCAGGTAAATTGCTTTTTTTCCGACCCCACAGGGTCCGATCTTACGACAGGATTTTCTGTCTTTCTCAAGTTCCGATGCCGGAAGCCGAGATGTACTAAGTGGATGTGGTTTAAAAATCATGATGTCAGACCTCACTTAAAATAGTTTCAGGCAGCTGCATGTTTCTTCGCTGCGCGAAGGAAAATAACAAGAAGTACGATTGCAAAAATAATACCTATCGGATAAGCTACAGCTGTATTATAAACAACTGCGCCTTCTGCCGTTTTGGAATTGATCAGACCGCCAAGACATTCCGGCGCAAGGATGAAATATGTACTGGAAACTGCACTCATAAAGGTGGCCGGAACTGCTGTGATCCAGAAGTTTTTCTTTTCACTTACCAGATACATGGATGCTGCCCAGAGAACGATCATTGCAAGTGTCTGGTTTGTCCAGCTAAAATAACGCCAGATAACTGTATAGTCAATTGCGCCAACTGCATTACCAATACCAAGAACAGCGCCAACACCAAGAACCGGAATACAAAGTTTCAGTCTGTTAGCGTATCTTCCCTGATCAATATGGAACCAGTCAGACAGAGTAAGTCTTGCTGAACGGAAAGCCGTATCACCTGAAGTAATAGGGCATACAACAACACCGATCATCGCAAGTGCAATACCAACACCACCCATTGTCTTGGAACATACATCATAGATAGCTGCTGACTGGCCACCGGAAAGAATTTCTGCAAGACCTGTATTCAGTCCGCCTGCAACTTCATAAAGAGCACATCCGGCTGCTGCCCAGATCAGTGCAATGATACCTTCTGCAACCATTGCACCATAAAATACAAAGTGACCCTGTTTCTCACTCTTCATACAACGAGCCATCAATGGTGACTGAGTAGAATGGAAACCGGAGATTGCACCACAGGCTACAGTGATAAACATAAAGCTCCAGATTGGTGTTCCTGCCGGATGCATACTGTACATATGACTCCAGATTTCAGGAATCGTAAATTCAGGATTTGTATAGATTCCTATGATAACACCAACTGCCATAATGATCAGGCAGAGACCAAATACCGGGTAAATCTTACCGATGATCTTATCAATGGAAATAAATGTTGCAATAAAATAATACACCAAAATAAGAATAAGCCAGAACAGTGTAGTGGTAAGAATACCTGACAGTCCGCCATTCTTACACAGGGTAACGATCAGACCTGCCGGACCTACTGCAAAAACAGTACCAACCATGATCAGGAGCACTACTGAAAATACTCGCATGATGTTCTGCATAACACCGCCGAGGTATTTACCTGTAAATTCTGCTACTGAGCTTCCGGAATTACGTTCGCTGATCATTCCAGAGAAGTAGTCATGAACACCGCCGGCAAAAATTGTACCAAACGTGATCCAGAGAAATACGATTGGTCCCCACAATGCACCCTGCATCGCACCAAAAATAGGTCCCAATCCTGCAATGTTAAGAAGCTGTACAAGGAACAGTTTCCACTGTGGCATCACTACATAATCCACTCCGTCGTTGATGCTTACCGCCGGGGTTTCACGATCATCTGGTCCAAAAGTGTTATCAACGACCTTACCATAGGTAAAGTAACCGATAATCAGAAGTGCCAGACACAAAATAAAACTGATCATTTAAATCCCTCCCTCTACTGCAATTCACAGTTGTCATATTTTTGTCAAAGTATGGCAGATCAGCTTACCATACACTCTGCTTAGCAATTATTATTATAAAACTTCTCGTTTAAAAAACAATAGTTATTGTTGAGTTTGTCTATTATTTTTATAAATATACAGGAATATTGTATACAATTTTATTTGTCTATTCCATAACATCTTTGTTATTTATTTATCATATTTATAAATCAATTTTACTTATTTCCTTCCGGATCAGCAAACCTGCTGCCCTGGCCAACTGTCCGACCTCCTGTATTCTGGTATATTCTTTTCCATAAATTATTTCTGCCTTCAATGCGCCTGCATCCGTTCCCATAAATACAGCAGAAACACAGATGCCTTTTCGTTGCAATGCCCGCACTTCAGCCGCTGTATCATTAACAGCTGCCTCATCTCCATAGTCCTTTCCAAATGGAAACTGTTCTGAAGACTGTATACGAAAACTGTCATTTGGTTCCGCATCCGTCAGTAAAATAAGCAGATGACGGTCAGCTGATCCACTATGGGATCTCAGAAGTTCATTCATCTCCCGCATGACAAGTCCGTCACGATTCCAGCCAGTTGCAAAGTATCGAAAAACGTCATCACTTTTTTTCTCCTCAAATGCCTTCAGAATCCGAAGCACTGTATATCCGCGTACACTGCAGAATTCCGAAACTCTGACCGGAATATGACATGCCTGAAGACTTTCTGAAAGAATCACTCCCTGCGCAGCGATCATTTCCTGATACTGTAATCTTGACGCAGACGCATCCAAAAGAAGATCCACCGTAAACAGTGGCTTTTTCTCTTCATAATTAGCATGAAAGACCCGATTATCCATGACATATTCCGATCTCCACACTCTCGCAGGATCCAGGCGTCCAGATCTGCCAGGCAGTATATCCGGCTGCTGATGAACCATCATACAATTTCTTATCTGTGACGAAAGCTGTGCGATAATACTCTGATACAGTTTTTGATTTTTATAATAATATATTCTGTTTCTTTCCATCTGAAGCTGTGCCTGACTTCTTAGATAACGGTTTTCTGCTGATATTTTCTCTTTTGGAATATATTTTCCATCCGTAAACCATACGTGGCAGCCTGCGTGATTTCCTTTACAGAGTTCTTTCTCGGTCCTTGCCAGTTCCTGTTTTGAATACAGTGACCTTCCAAAGCAGTTTTCTATATATGCATGATCGGTTTCTTCTTTTTTTAAGATCATATGACTGCTGCTTTTATTCTGCATGATTCCATTCTGGCTGCTGTCAGCCTGTGAAGAACGCATTACCACAACCCGGTCTGTCTTTACCAGTTGAGCCGGCATGATTCGAGTCAGCAGCCTGGCCGCTGTTCCAGTAAAATGGAGCATTAATGGTTTTCTGATATGCTTTTTCCCATCAAATAAATAAAAAGTTTTGTAAATACTTACCAGTTTCTCTATAATTTCTTCCTGTGACACTTTATTTTCCGGAGTCAGAGCCAAAAGCAATTTTTTCTCAAATGGCGTCATCACTGGAAGTTTTCTGCCTGATACTCTGCTCCACCTGGCAGACTGCAGGGTATATACCAATTGATTTTTGCTCATCCATTCCTGCCGTGACAGCTTATACTCTCCTGCAAAAAAAGCTTCTGCGTAATCCATCCGCACCTCTTCCAGTGCCGGTCTAATCGGAATTTCAAGCTTGTACACGATCTGTTCTATATAAAGCCAGGCCAGATCATCCAGCATCTGCTGCCGGCTATCTCCCTGCCACCGCACAAAAAGTTCTGTAAGTGTCTTTTCGCCAAAATATTTATATGCAAGTCCTATGACCAGATTCATATAAAAATCCGGCCTGTTTTCCTGACTGTGTATTGCCAGAAACATTGGTTCAAAATCATAATGGCCAGCAGCACCCCAAATCTGATTGGCGGCCCGTCTCTGTACTTCTGTATAAGATCTGGTCATCCATCAAACACCTCCGAAGCTTTGAGTTTCATGGAAATCCTGGCATTCATCACATCACTGAGCAGAGCCTGCTCATAACTGTCAAATATTTTATTTGTCACGCCAAGATCAAGAGCATCTCTGACTGGAATTCCTTTGTGCATCAGGCTGATTGCATCCAAGAGTCCACGAAGATCCATTGCTTTTGAAGTCAGTTCTCCACTTTCACATTTTTTCTGGATATCCATAAAAAGTAATCCAAACTGCTTATTATATTTAGAAGAAAGATCTGGAAACTGTTCTCTTAAAAGCCTCTGCAGATCTTCCAGTGTAAGTACAGGCATACGGATCACTACAAATCTTGACGCAAGTGCTTCATTCAATTCTCGTGTTCCTGCATAGTTATAGTTCATCGTTGCAATAAAGCGAGTATCGTCTGCCAAAGTTATTCTTTCATATCCGGGAACGTCTATAACCCGCCTGAAATCCAGTGCAGAATGCAAAACTGCAAGTGCTTCATTTCTTGCCATATTGATCTCATCGAATATACCAAAGCCTCCACTGCACGCACAGCTGTATACCGGTCCTGGTCTGAATTCAACCTTCCCGTTTCTGAAAGTATCTGTACCGATAAGCGAGGATGCATCCATATTTACATGAAATGAGATGTCCCATGCAGGATGGCCGAAAACTGTAGCCAGATTTTCTGCAAGTACATTTTTTCCCGTGGCTTTTTCACCTGCAAGCAATAGATTCTTTCCACACAAAAGTGCTGCCAGAGCTTCCTCCCACACTTTTTTTCCATAATAATAAAAATGAGGCACAGGAATCCTTCCCTTCAGCTCGTCCTTCACCGGGTGAGCCGCAGAAAACTCCTGTACCTCCTGAATCAGTTCCGGACTGATTCCTTCGTCTCTTAAAAAATCCGTTATTTTTTTCATCTTTAACGCCTCACATTCATGTGTAAAAAAAACTGAAATGTCAATCCACACAAGGCGGTCATGACATTTCAGCTATATTAGTTCAAGAACTCAAATGGATCCTCATCCTTCAGAAAATGCATCAGCATATAGGCACACATAATTGCCACACGTTCTTCTTTGAGGATTCGTTTTACTTCGGTACGGTCAGCGAGTACGATTTCAATCTCCTCACTGTCTTCCTGTGCTGCCTTACTGATCTCGCCGCTGGCATAGCCGTATACGGTTGCACAGGATTCATCTGTCATACCTACTGTTGTAAAGTACGGCTTTTCGAATGCAGGATCCACTTTCAAAGGCTCCAGTTTAAGACCTGTTTCTTCGTACATCTCACGGACTGCGCCTTCATGGAAATCCTCGCCCGGCTCAACCAGACCTGCCGGAAATTCATAAATGTAGTCACCCAGGGTGTAACGATACTGACGTACAAGAACAACCTTGTCTTTCTTTTCTCCATAGATACTGTAAATGATCACGCCATCCGGATCATTTCGCCCGGTCTTCAGTTTCAGTGCCGGGACATCCTTGGCTCTGGATGCCACATAATAAGATACCGGAGTGTTATGAACGCTTGTGGCATCCACATGATACAGATTGACAAAACGGTTATCTGTCATTTTTTCTACATTATGAATTTTTCCCATGGATTTTCCTCTTTTCCGCACAATTCAGTAAACGCGCCTGAATCAGTCTCCCTTAAGGATAACACGAATTCTTTTATAAATAAAGAATACGATTACAGAAATCAGAATATATTTAAATAAGTTAAATGGAACGATGATCAATGCTACAAAACCAAGAAGGCTGTTTACAGAAGGATGTACTGCTGATCCCATTTCAATAAATGCTTCGATCGGCATTCCAAATGCTTTGCCATATGCCGGAAGCAGTACAAATGCATTCATAAGGCAGGCTGCTGCTGTTGTCAGTACTGTACCTGCTGCCATTCCAATAACGGCATGTTTGCGACTCTTGTTATGATGCAGTCTGTAGATGATTCCTGCCGGTACAACAAATGTACATCCAAAGAGGAAGTTTGCAAAATCACCAACACCTGCTGTCATAGTTCCCATTGTTACAAGATGCACCAGAACTTTTACCACTTCGATCAGGATACCTGCGATCGGTCCCATTGCGAAGGCTCCTACCAGTACCGGAATCTCAGAGAAATCCAGCTGATAGAAGGATGGTGCCAGGAATGGGAGCGGGAATTCAAAATTCATTAATATTCCGGCGAGGGCTCCCAGCATTGCGACCTGTGTGATCGTTCTGGTACGACTCCTCTCCATTACGTTTCCACTTTTTAAAACCTTTTCACTCATACTTGTCTCTCCTTTTTGAATTGTTCTTTTTTTCTAAAAGAAAATTCTACGCTATGCTGCAGATAAGTTTAGTGGGTAGATTAGTTTCTGCTGCATAAAAAATCCCGGGAATAATCTTCCCGGGGTACTGAGCACGTATGAATTATTCGTGTTCTTCTCTCATCCAGACTTTACTGTCGGTTC
>OLNW01003840.1_pt1 | contig 11194 bp, 8 predicted proteins | sample 1672121 | NCBI WGS metagenome assembly OLNW01 (sample SAMEA3136648, study PRJEB25190) | human gut metagenome
TGTTAACCGGAGGGTTGTAGGTTCGAATCCTACCCGGGGAGCCATTTTAATTGTTCGAACTCGTCGAGGGCATAGGTGCTCGACGAGTTCTTTTTGTATTCTGAGCTGAATTCATCTCCATGATGGGGTTAGGGTTATAGTCAGAAAAGTGTGTCCCGGGCTATTCGCCGGCATGGGACCACGGATTGCTCGAGTGGAACTCGCTCCATACCACCGCGTCGCCCCATCTCGCCACGGACTCGTCCCCTGAGCCGAGCTCGGCGGCCTTCTCGTACAGGCCGTCTATGTCGTCGTCGGTCGGCATGTCCCTCAGGATGCTCTCGGGCGGAGGCGGGCACTCGAGCCTGCTCGCACAGTACCAGAACACGGCTTTGACCATATGGTCCAGCCTCATGCCCCTGTGCTCGTCGAGCACGATCCTTATCTGCCTGTTCACCCCGCCCTCTATGGCGTTGTTGGTGGCGGGAACTTCGCCGTCCTTGGCGAGGTCTGCGTCCAGGTAGGTGAACAGGGTCCCCTCCCTGCAAAGCTTCTCCAGCCCCCTTCGCGCCTTCCTGAGCCGCTCGTGCCTGAACCTCACGGCGCCGTCGACCACGGCCCTCTCCTTCAGAAACGCGTCGTAATCCGAGCACCAGCCGGCGAAGGAGGCGAGCCAGGCGGCGGCGCCGTCGGCGTCCTCGACCTTCAGCAGCCTCTTGGCGATGCCGTAGAGGTCGACGCCGGCCTGCGTCCTCGGGCGCGTCGTCGTGCAGCGCTTGACCTGCTCGAACGCGTGGAAGGTGCATCTTTGCACGCGCGTCGAGGGCCACTGCGCGCGCCGGGCCCCCTCGATGCCGCCCCCGCCGTCGGTGACGACGACGTCGGGCGGCGCGATGCGGGACATGAGCGCCGCCCACGCCGCGGAGCTCTCGCTGCGCGCGAGGTGCCACCCTATGGCGTTTCCGTCGCCGGACAGCGCGATCAGCACGACGCACCTGCGTTTGGTCCAGATGCCGTCGACGTGGACGACGCGGTGGATCTCGTCGCATGCGGGGCTGACCGGCCATATCTTCCAGAATCGCGAGGTGGCGGCCCTGAACGTGCGGGCGGGCAGCCCCATCTCGCCTTGGGTCCTCTTCGACAAAAGCCAGCCGAGGAACAACGACAGCTGCTCGGCATCGGCGTCGCGCTTGTAGCGGTTGACCGTCGACGCCCCGCAAGCCGTGCAGCGCCAGCGCCGCCGCCCTGCGCTCGTCGTGCCGTTCCTCTTCATTCTCTTGCCGCACGACGGGCAACTCATCGTCTTCATCCCAGTCCCATCCACCGCTTTTTGAACGGCTCGAATCCGTAGCCTGACCTGCGGTGTCAAGCCTAAATCAGACACACTTCTCTGCCGTCCTCTTAAAAGGGCTGGGATTTTTAAACAGCTAAAACTGGAGGGGTGAGCTGGGGTTTGGATGCGAAATGGGACACACTTTTCTGCCTATAACCCCCATGATGCCGCATGTGTCGTAGAGAGCGACGCGGCTCGTGATTCCTCCTGCTGTGAGTTTGCCGCGCCTGGCGGCGTTGCAGCTGACGGGCATAGCAAACCTCCAAGAAAAGAAACCGTCCGTGATATACGTGGGCCAAACGGGGGTGCGGGTTAAGGTGCGCTGGCCTACTTGAGCCTCGTGCCACTCTGCTGTGCGCGGTGGTTGTACCACTGCGGCGCGAACTCCGCCGCCTTGTCGTCGTACGCCTGCATGAAGCCCTCCATGATGAGCTTCGCCGCCTCGCGCTTCTCGGCGACGGACGCCCCCTTGTGGGAGCGGCACCATCCGAGGACGCGCTGCTTCACAGCGGAGGCCGCGTCGTCTCCGATCTTGGCTGACGCGAGCTGTGCAAGCAGTTCAAGGAGATAGACGAGACGGAAAGGCTGAGTTCCGCCGAGAAGGACGTTCTCGAACGCAAGGCGCTCGACCTCGCTGCCGTTCGCACCAACCCATCCACCGACTACAGGGCCGATAACTTAGACCTGTCTGCGTTAACGCCTGGAGGAGTCAAGAAGATGCAGAAGAAGAACCCTCTTGAATGGGAGAGCTATGCTCAGCTGTCCAGGATCGGTTACAAGCAGAGGCTTCTTCATGAGCGGGGCAACGCAGCTGCGAATATCGACATTTCGCTATTTTTGGATGGCGAGTGGCACTACTGGGATATGAAGACCATCGAATGAGGTCTCAGCGCCCTGAGAAAACGCATGAGCGAATGCTATTCGAAGTGGGGGCGTCTCTCCGAACCTGGGGCAACGCTGCCGACTGGAATCGACTTCGATGATTTAGATAACCCGAGAGTGGTGGTTGAAAACCGCTATAGCAAAATCGCGGATGCCAATGAGGAGAAGCAGATAGTCGAGTCGATGAAGTATCTATCCGCTAAAGGTCAGTTTGGTTTCAGCGAGGCGATGCTCATCTTGAAGGACGGAAGAACAAGGCTAATCAAATAAAGGCGGTTCCAACCCCGAACCGAGCCCAGGGCGGAACCGCCAAGCAATTGCAGTATACAACATCGGGGCGTGGCGGAACAGACAGACGCACCAGTTTCAGAGGCTGGCGGCCGCAAGCCCGTGCGGGTTCGAGTCCCGCCGCCCCGACCATAGTTGATCTAAGCCATCCGCACGGGTGGCTTTTTCGCATAAGTGAAGCCCGATCCCACAATCGAGGAGCGCATCGCCGCGCTCGAGAAGGAGAACGGCGACCTCAAGGCGGCGTCCGCGCGTGCCGCGCTGGTTGATTCCGTTGCCAAGGCTGTGGGAGTGGCGTCTATCTGCAATACGGATATATGAAGTTTCCTTGACTGCTCAGCTTTCGGGTACAATAGTCCACGTGCATAACGGGCCTGTAGCTCAACGGTGGAGCAGGGGACTCATAATCCTTTGGTTCTCGGTTCGAATCCGGGTGGGCCCACCACAAAATGCAAACCGCCGCCGAGAAACCTCGACGGCGGTTTTTTCATGCTCGATGTCTTGCGGTCTAGACGGTGTAAACCATACCCATGGCCTCGCAAACCTCGCCAAGCGTCTCGTTCGCGATCTCGTTCGCGCGGCGGTTGCCGTCGGCCAGGATGTCGGCGATATACGCTGGGTCCTGCATAAGCTCCTCGCGGCGCGCGCGGATGGGCGCGAGGTAGTCGTTCACGCTCTGGGTGACGTACTTCTTGAGCGTGCCCGAGCCGCCGTCGCCGATTTCCTCCGCAATCTCGACTTCCGTGCGCCCGGTGCATAGCGCCGCGGTGGTGAGCAGCGCGGACACGCCGGGGCGATTATCGGGATCGAAGGTGATGTTGCGGTCGGAGTCGGTCTGCGACTTCTTGATGAGCTTTGCGGTCTCCTCCGCCGTCGCCGAGAGGCTGATGGCGTTGCCGTAGCTCTTCGACATCTTGCGGCCGTCAAGGCCGGGAATCAAAACGGCGTCGGTCAGAAGGCCTTCGGGCTCGGGGAACACCTGCGCATAGCGCTCGTTGAAGCGGCGCGCGATCTGGCGCGTCTGCTCGATGTGCGGCAGCTGGTCTTTGCCGACGGGCACGATGTTGCCCTTGCAGAAAAGGATGTCGCACGCCTGGTGCACGGGGTAGGTCAAAAGCAGGCCCGTGAGCGCGTGCCCCGACGCCTCCTGCTCGGCTTTCACCGTGGGGTTGCGCTCGAGCTCGGCTTCGGTGCAAAGCGAGAGGAAGGGGAGCATGAGCTGGTTCAATGCGGGAATGTGCGAATGCGTGAAGATGATGGTCTTCTCGGGGTCGATTCCGCAGGCCAGGTAATCGATTACCATGTTGTGCACGTTGTCGGCGATGTTGGCGGTCGTGTCGCGGTCGGTGATCACCTGATAGTCGGCGATGACGACGCGGGTGGGGACGCCGAGGTTCTGCAACGCAACGCGTTCCCTGATCGTGCCGAAGTAGTGTCCCAGATGCAGGCGGCCCGTGGGTCGGTCGCCGGTGAGCATGAGGTATTTCTCGGGATGCACGGCCAGGTCGGCGCGGATTTCGTTACTGCGCTTCTTCGATGCGAGGAAGCTATCTTCGTTGCTCATGGGTTCTTCTCTCCCTAATTACGTCACGTGCGGAAATGCATGCTCCGAAAGTATAGCAGTATAGACGCGCTGAAAATGTTGAAATTACCCCTTGCGTCCACTCGTGATGAGCGCTATTATATTCACTCGCATCAGGAACGAGTTTTGATGCAAGATTATTTGGTCGCTTGGCTCAGCGGGAGAGCATCGCCTTCACACGGCGGGGGTCACAGGTTCAAATCCTGTAGCGACCACCATAAAACCTAAAGGTCGGAAGTCACGAGCTTCCGGCCTTTTTCTTTTTTGCACGCCTGACCTTTCGTCCCGCGCGTGTAAAATGCCACCCAGTGATAATTTCCAGAGAAGGAGAGCTCGTGGCGAAATACGACAAACCGGTACCGACAATGGGAGCCGAGGACAGCCCCGACGCCATCTATGATGCGACCACGCTCGGCAAGCCCAAGATGATCGTCTTCGGCCTGCAGCACATGTTCGCCATGTTCGGCGCAACCATCTTAGTTCCGGTGCTCACGGGCCTCTCCGTTTCTGCCACGCTTTTGTTCGCGGGCTTGGGCACGCTTTTGTTCCACTTCCTCTCGAGGGGGAAGGTGCCGGCATTCCTTGGCTCGTCGTTCGCCTTCATCGCGGGCTATGCCGCTATCGCACCGAACGGCGAGGCCGAGCTTCTGCCCTATGCTTGCCTGGGCGTGGCGTGCGCGGGTCTTCTGTACCTCGTGCTCTCCGCGCTCTTCCGCGGCTTCGGCGCGCTTCGCGTGATGAAGTTCTTCCCGCCCGTGGTCACAGGCCCGATCGTCATCTCGATCGGCCTTATCCTCTCGAGCTCCGCTATCGCGAACGCCTCGACGAACTGGCTTGTCGCTGTTGTGGCGATCGCTGTCATCATCGTCGCGAACATCTGGGGCCGCGGCATGGTGAAGATTATCCCGATCCTGCTCGGCGTGCTCGTGTCCTACCTGCTCGCCGTTGCGCTCGGCGAAGTTGACTTCTCGGGCGTCGCCGCCGCTCCTTGGGTCGGCCTGCCTGTCGCCTTCGAGAACACGGTCTTCGCGCTCTCGAGTAACTTCGATGCGGGGCTTGCCATCACGGCTGTCATTACGATCATGCCGCTTGCGCTTGCGACCATGATCGAGCACATCGGCGACATCTCGGCCATTAGCTCCACGGTCAACCGCAACTTCATCGCCGAGCCGGGCCTGCACCGCACGCTTCTCGGTGACGGCCTGGCCACTATTCTCGCCTCGCTTTTCGGGGCGCCCGCCAACACTACGTACGGTGAGAACACGGGCGTGCTCGCGCTCACCAAGGTGTTCGACCCCCGCGTTATCCGCATTGCCGCGGTGTTCGCGATCTGCTTCTCGTTCTGCCCGAAGTTCGCAGCGGTGATCGAGGCCATGCCCGCGTGCGTCATCGGCGGCGTGTCGCTCGTTTTGTACGGCATGATCTCGGCTGTCGGTGTTCGCAACCTCGTCGAGAACAAAGTCGACTTCATGAAGAGCCGCAATGTGCTCGTCGCGGCGCTCATCCTCGTGCTCTCCATTGGCATCGCTTACTCCACGGCCGGCGCCATCGTGTTCGCCGTCGGCGGCATCACTATCTCTCTTTCGGGTCTCGCTGTGGGCTCGCTTGCGGGCATCGTGCTGAACGCGGTGCTCCCCGGGAAGGACGAGTATTCCTTCGGCGGTGACGCTCCCGAGCGCGCAGACGAACCCGAGATGCGCTTCCCGCTTGATGGTGAGCTTCCCAAAGAGGTGAAGGAAGCCTAGGAAAGAGGCCTACTCGAAGGCGTCTCATCTGGGAATTTGTCGGCAATGTGCATTTATCGCCACATCGCGGCGTTTAGGGGATTTACCCCTTGCGCTGCGATGCGGCGGGGGTATACTGACGCCAGTTCAAAACCAAATACGACGAAATGCGTTGACGAGGAAAGTAAGGACGAACCCATCTCTCAGAGAGCCGGCGGATGCTGCGAGCCGGTGGTGGGCGGCCCCGAATGCCACCTCCGAGCAGTTCGGCGCGAACGTTTTGCGTGCTTTGCGAATGACCTTCGCAATCGCGTGAGGCAAGTAGCCTGAATCGGCGACTCCGTTATCGGTCCGCGGTTTACTCCGTTGTTCCCAAGAGGTCCTGGTGCAGGTGCTTGCAGCCAGGATTTTTTTATGGGCGGTGACGCCCGAAGGGAGGACACGGAACATGCAGCTTCGCAGCGATGCCATCAAGGTGGGTGCCGCGCGCGCCCCGCATCGCAGCCTGCTCAAGGCTGACGGAATCACCGACGAGGAGATGGGCCGCCCGCTTATCGCCGTCGTCAATTCTCGCAACGACATCATCCCCGGCCACAACAACCTCGACAAGATCTGCGAGGCCGTGAAGGCTGGCATCTACCTCGCGGGCGGCGTCCCGTTCGAGGTGTCCACCATCGGCGTGTGCGACGGCATCGCCATGAACCATGCGGGCATGCACTACTCGCTCGTGTCGCGCGAGGTCATCGCCGACAGCCTGGAGTGCGCGGTCGAGGGCCACGCGTTCGACGGCATCGTGTGCATTCCCAACTGTGACAAGATCGTCCCTGGCATGATTTTGGGCGCCCTTCGCGTGAACATCCCCACTGTGTTCGTCTCCGGCGGCCCGATGCTTCCCGGCCACGAGCCTGGCTGCACGGGCGGCCCTACGACCGATCTGAACACGCTCTTCGACGGCGCGGGCAAGGTTGCTGCCGGCACGATGAGCGAGGATGAGCTGAAGTACTACGAGGACACCGCGTGCCCGACCTGCGGTAGCTGCTCGGGAATGTTCACCGCGAACTCCATGAACTGCCTGTGCGAGGCGCTCGGCATCGCGCTTCCCGGAAACGGCACCATTCCCGCCGTGTACTCCGAGCGCCTTCGCCTTGCCAAGCATGCGGGCATGAAGGTCATGGAGCTGCTCGAGCGCGGCATCAACTTCCGCGACCTCGTGTCCGAGGCGGCGATTCACAACGCGATGGAGTGCGACATGGCCTTCGGCGGCTCCACCAATACGGTGCTCCACCTGACCGCCATCGCCCAGGCGGCGGGGCATCCCATCACGATGGACGACTGGGACGCTGCGAGCGCGCGCACGCCTCATCTCGTGAAGCTGCAGCCCTCGGGCCCGCGCCCGCTTATCGACCTCTATGCCGTGGGCGGCGTGCCTGTCGTCATGCACGAGCTCAATGAGCTGGGGCTTCTCGACGAGTCCGCACTTACCTGCATGGGTACGCTTCCCGAGTATATAAAGAACTGCACGAAACCCGCCGATGGCGAGGTGTGCCGCACGCACGACAACCCGTTCTCGAAGGTCGGTGCGCTGCGCGTGCTCCACGGCAACGTCGCCCCTGACGGCGGCATCGTGAAGAAGTCGGCCGTCGACCCCTCGATGCTCACGCACACTGGCCCTGCCCGCTGCTTCAATTCCGAAGAGGAAGCCTGCAAGGCCATCTTCGCGGGCGAGATCAAGGCGGGCGACGTCGTCGTCATCCGCTACGAGGGCCCTGCCGGCGGCCCCGGCATGCGCGAGATGCTCACGCCGACGTCCGCCATCGTGGGCATGGGGCTTTCCAAGTCCGTGGCGCTCATCACCGACGGCCGCTTCTCCGGCGCCTCGAAGGGCCCATGCGTGGGACACGTGAGCCCCGAAGCTGCGGCGGGCGGCCCCATCGCTCTTATCGAGGACGGCGACGAGATCACGGTCGACATTGAAGGGGGAGAAATCAATCTCCATGTCGACGATGAGGAGCTTGCTCGCCGCCGCGCCGCGTTCGTCGCACCCGCACCGAAGCACAACCATGGCGTTCTCGCCAAGTATGCAAAGCTCGTCTCATCGGCCGATAAGGGGGCGTATGTCTCGTGAGTAACACTTCGAAAAGCAAGAAACCTCAGATTGGCGGGCCTTTGGGCCTTGGCAGCAAGACCGAGAAGCAGGGCAGGCGCATGAACGGCGCCGAGGCCATTATCGCCTCGCTCGAGGCCGAGGGCGTCGATTTGGTGTTCGGCTACCCCGGTGGCCAGGCGATCAAGATCTACGACGCGCTCTACGACAGCAAGCAGATCACGCATATCCTTGCTCGCCACGAGCAGGGAGCGGTGCATGAGGCGGACGGCTATGCGCGCGCGACGGGTCGCCCCGGCGTTGTCATCGTCACGTCTGGCCCCGGAGCCACGAATACGGTTACGGGTATCGCCACGGCCTACATGGACTCCGTGCCTCTTGTCATCATCACCGGCCAGGTGCCGCGTGGCGTCATCGGCACCGACTCGTTCCAGGAATCCGACATCGTCGGCATCACGATGCCGATCGTCAAGCACTCTTTCCTTCTGCAGTCTGCCGACGAGCTCACGACAACTTTCCGCGAGGCGTTCCATATTGCCTCGACCGGTCGTCCCGGTCCCGTGCTTATCGACGTGCCTTCCGACATCCAAAGCGAGCAGATCGTCTTCAACTATCCCGACGAGGTGAACCTGCCGTCGTATCGTCCTACGTACAAGGGCAATGCCAAGCAGATCAAGCAGGCGGTCGGCGTGATCGAGCGCGCAAGCAAGCCGATTCTCTACGTCGGCGGCGGCGCAATCGCATCCGGTGCCACCGAAGAGCTCGTGAAGCTTTCGACCATGATGCAGATTCCCGTGGTGACGACGCTCATGGGCAAAGGCGCCTTCCCGGCGTCGCATCCGATGAACTTGGGTCCCGTCGGCATGCACGGCTCGAAGTTCGCGAACCTAGCTATGACCGAGTCCGACCTGATCATCGCGGCGGGCGCGCGTTTCTCCGACCGCGTGACGGGCAAGCTCTCCGAGTTCGCGCCCCATGCGAAGGTCATCCACATCGACATTGACCCGGCCGAGATCGGCAAGATCCGCGAGGCGCAGGTGCCCATCGTCGGCGATCTGAAGGGCGTCGTCGCGGGCATCGTCGCCACGATCGAGAAGGAAGCCTGCGCGCCGCGCACCGAGGCGTGGAACGCGCAGATCGCGGAATGGCGCGAGCGCTATCCGTTCTACGATGCGCATATCACCGAGAACCCTGACGAGATCGTCCCCGAGATTGCCATGCAGAAGCTCTCCGCGAAGCTCGACCCGCACAACTCCGTCGTCGTGACCGAGGTCGGCCAGCACCAGATGTGGGCCGCGCAGTTCATCGACCGCGAGGAGCCGCGCAGCTTCATCTCCTCGGGCGGCCTGGGCACGATGGGATTCGGCTTCCCCGCATCCATCGGCGCCGCGTTCGGGCGCCCGGGCGCGCAGGTGGTCTGCATCGCCGGTGACGGGTCGTTCCAGATGAACAGCCAGGAGATGGCGACCGCCGCCATTCACAACGTGCCGGTGAAGGTCGTTATCTTGGACAACCGCGCGCTCGGCATGGTGCACCAGTGGCAGAAGCTTTTCTACCGCGAGCGCTACTCGTTCACCGAACTCGATGCGAACCCGGATTTCGTGAAGCTCGCCGACGCGTATAGCTGGCAGGCCGAGCGCGTGACCGACCCCGCGAAACTCGACGAGGCCTATGATCGTATGCTCGCCTGCGACGGTCCATTCCTTTTGGACGTTGCAATCTCCGACCAGCAGAACGTGTTCCCGATGGTTGCGCCTGGCAAGGCGATGAATGACGTCATGGGCGCGATCGACGTGGCGGTTGGCGCCGTGCGCACCGATGTGCCGGGTGAGCCGGCGCCGGTGGTGCGCGAGAAGTCGCCCTGCGCGAAGATCGACGCGCAGTTCGGCGGCCGCTGGGAGTCCGACCCTGAGGACAAGGGCTCGCACCAGGGTGAGGAGCCGGACGGGGAAGGCGCCGCTGAAGAGGAAGGGGATGTTCGATGAAGCATATCCTGTCTATCCTGGTCGAGAACAAGCCAGGCGTGCTCTCCCGCGTGACTGGGCTCATCTCGCGCCGTGGGTTCAACATCGACTCGCTGTCGGTGGGCCCGACCGAGGACCCCACGATGTCGCGCATCACCATCATCGTGAAGGCTGACGACGTGGCATACGAGCAGATCACCAAGCAGCTGCACAAGTTGGTCAGCGTCTATAAGATTAGCGACCTTACAAAGGAGTCCGCAATCGAGCGCGAGCTCGTGCTCTTCAAGGTGAATGCGTCGCCCGAGCGGCGAAACGAGATTATCGAGATCACGAACGTGTTCCGCGCGAAGATCGTCGACGTGGGCAAAAGCTCGCTCACGATCGAGGCGACGGGCGACGAGAGCAAGCTCAAGGGCATGGAAGATCTCTTCCGCGCCTACGGCATCAAGGAGATCACGCGTACGGGCAAAATAGCCATGAGCCGCAACTCCAAGGAAGTGTAGGGAGCGAACCCGTACTCCACCAGGGTATTTCCGCGAATGCGGTTGCCATAGAGCAAGGTAAAACCAGCCAAAAAGAAAGGACAAACTACCATGGCTGTGACAATCTATTACGAAGAGGACGTCAACCCGAAGATCATCCAGGGCAAGAAGATCGCCATCATCGGCTATGGCTCGCAGGGTCATGCCCATGCGCTCAACCTCATGGACTCCGGCTGCGACGTGCGCGTCGGTCTCCGCGAGGGTTCCAAGTCCGCCGAGAAGGCTCGCGAGGCCGGCCTTAAAGTCGTCGACATGGACACCGCTGCCGAGGAAGCCGATCTCATCATGATCCTCACACCGGACGAGACGCAGCCGAAGGTCTACGAGGAGCACATCAAAGATCACCTGAAGGCTGGCGACACCCTTGCGTTCGCCCACGGCTTCAACATCCACTACGGCTACATCAAGGCTCCTGAGGACGTGAACGTTATCATGTGCGCTCCTAAGGGCCCGGGCCACATCGTCCGTCGTCAGTTCACCGAGGGCTCGGGCGTGCCCGACCTCGCATGCGTGGCGCAGGACGCGACCGGCGATGCATGGGATATCGCGATGTCCTACTGCTGGGGCGTCGGCGGTGCCCGCTCCGGCATCATCAAAGCCACGTTCGCCGAGGAAACCGAAGAGGACCTCTTCGGTGAGCAGGCAGTTCTTTGCGGCGGCCTCGTCGAGCTCGTCAAGGCTGGCTTCGAGACGCTTGTCGACGCCGGCTATCCGCCCGAGCTCGCTTACTTCGAGTGCTACCACGAGATGAAGATGATCGTCGACCTGATGTACGAATCTGGCATCCACTTCATGA
>OLNW01003845.1_pt1 | contig 11186 bp, 9 predicted proteins | sample 1672121 | NCBI WGS metagenome assembly OLNW01 (sample SAMEA3136648, study PRJEB25190) | human gut metagenome
TGGCTACGGATATCAGTCAGTTGATATCATGCATTTTTATATGGGGATTTCTGATCAGAAGTGAAGATGTATATAAGTTGAAGATTAAGGAAATCCGCTGCTATGACCATCTGCTTTCCAAAATCATCCGTATCGGAATCCCGACGGGAATCCAGAATATTGTAATTTCACTTTCGAATTTGATCGTACAGACGAGCGTGAATAGTTTCGGGGCAACGGTTATGGCCGGATTTGCAGCATATATAAAGATTGATGGATTTAACATCCTTCCGGTATTGAGCATCAGTATGGCCGCAACTACATTTGCGGGACAGAATATTGGCGCCAGAAAGCCGGACAGAGTCAGAAAAGGAATGTATATATCTACTGTGATGGGGGCTGGCTATTCGGTGTTAACTGGGATTATGTTGCTGATATTTGCTCCACAGGTGATAGGTGTCTTTACGACGAACCAGAAGGTTGTGGAGTATGGTGTATATATTATGAGGTATTTCTGTCCGTTTTACTGGATGCTTGGAATTCTGCATGTGCTGGGAGGAACGATACGAGGAACAGGCAAGACGATGCAGGCAATGGTCGTATTTCTGGTATCTTTGTGTGGATTCCGTGTGATATGGATCGCGGGAACAATGGCATGGACAAGAAGTCTCGGACATGTGATGATGTGTTATCCGACGTCCTGGCTTCTGGGAATGCTACTGATGCTTTTGTATGTAAGGAAAGGAAAATGGATGGATCTGTAAGGCCGGGCAAAATCCGTCTGTTCTAAAATCCGTACATTTGCGCTAAAGGTAATTGGGATAAAATAAAGTATCTTCCCTTGTTTCATCATATTTTTTATGATAAGATAATGAGCATAATGTATAGTTAAAACCTAAGGAGGATACCATGGGAGAAGAAACAACAGTTTCCAAAAATTTTATTGAACAGGAAATAGATAAAGATCTTGCAGAAGGAGTGTACAGTGAAGTATGTACAAGATTCCCACCGGAACCAAACGGATATCTGCATATCGGACATGCAAAGTCTATTCTTTTGAACTCAGGACTTGCAAAGAAGTATAATGGAACATTTCATCTGAGATTTGACGATACGAATCCGATGAAAGAAGATATGGAATTCGTAGAGTCTATTAAAGAAGATGTAAAATGGTTAGGCGCTGACTGGGGAGATCATCTCTATTTTGCATCTAACTATTTTGATCAGATGTATGAGTGTGCCGTAAAACTGATTAAGAAGGGAAAAGCATTTGTCTGTGATCTGACGGCAGAAGAGATGCGTGAATATCGTGGAACGCTGACAGAGCCTGGAAAGAACAGTCCGTACCGTGACCGTTCGGTAGAAGAGAACTTAAGACTTTTCGAAGAGATGAAAGACGGCAAGTATCAGGACGGAGAGAAAGTCTTACGTGCAAAGATCGATATGGCATCGCCGAATATTAACATGCGTGATCCGATCATCTACCGTGTGGCTCATATGACACACCATAACACCGGAGATAAATGGTGCATCTATCCAATGTATGATTTTGCTCATCCAATCGAAGATGCGATCGAACATATCACACATTCTATCTGTACGCTGGAATTTGAAGACCACAGACCATTATATGACTGGGTTGTGAAAGAATGTGAATTTGATCCGGCACCGAGACAGATTGAATTTTCAAAGCTGTATCTGACAAATGTCGTTACAGGTAAGAGATACATTAAGAAACTGGTTATGGATGGTATCGTAGACGGATGGGATGATCCGCGACTGGTATCAATAGCAGCCCTCAGAAGAAGAGGATTCACACCGGAATCTATCAAGATGTTTGTTGAGATGTGTGGAGTATCCAAGAGCCAGAGCTCTGTAGACTATGCAATGCTTGAGTACTGTATCCGTGAGGATCTGAAGATGAAGAAACCTCGTATGATGGCAGTTCTTGATCCGATCAAACTGGTAATTGATAACTATCCGGAGGGAGAAGTTGAGTATCTGGATGTAGAGAATAACCTGGAGAATCCGGAACTTGGTATGAGAAAAGTGCCATTTAGTCGTGAGCTTTATATTGAGCGTAATGATTTTATGATCGAGCCGCCGAAGAAGTATTTCCGTCTTTTCCCTGGCAATGAAGTACGTCTGATGCATGCATATTTTGTAAAATGTGTAAGTTACGAGACGGATGCCGAAGGAAATGTAACGGTTGTTCACTGTACTTATGATCCGGAGACAAAATGTGGAACAGGATTTACCGGACGTAAAGTGAAGGGAACAATCCACTGGGTAAGTGCTCCACAGGCAAAGAAAGCAGAAGTAAGATTATATGAGAATCTGATCGATGAAGAGAAGGGTGTATATAATAAAGAAGACGGTTCCCTGAATCTGAATCCGAATTCACTGCAGATTTTAAAGGAGTGCTATGTAGAAGACAGCTTTAACGAAGCAGGTCCGTGCGACAGCTTCCAGTTTGTAAGAAACGGATATTTCTGTATCGATTCGAAAGATTCTACACCGGAGAATCTGGTATTTAACCGTATCGTATCGCTGAAGAGTTCATTTAAGCTGCCTAAAAAATAAGAAATAATGAACAGTAGAATACATTAATAAAGATACTGTGATTAAGATGGAAAAATAAAATGAATGAATTAACGATAAATCTAGACAGTCGTTCGAAGAAGCCGCTGTATGAGCAGATTTATGATTATATCAAGTCTGATATCCAGAACGGGAGGATTCCTTACGGGGAAAAACTCCCGTCTACCAGGGCTTTGGCAAAGCATCTGGAAGTCAGCCGCAGCACGGTTGAACTGGCATATGAACAATTATTATCAGAAGGATATATTGAATCTGCCCCATACCGCGGTTTTTTCGTGGCTCAGATTGATGAATTATATCAACTGAAAAAAGAAGAAAAGAAGTCCGAACGGAAAATAGAAAAGAAAAAAGTGTATCAATATGATTTCACGCCGAATGGAGTTGATCTGAACAGCTTTCCGTATAATGTGTGGCGAAAACTGTCAAAAGATATCCTGATGGATGACAGGACAGAATTATTCCGTACAGGGGATCCGCAGGGCGAATATGGTTTCCGGAGTGCTATCAGTAATTATCTGTATCAGGCGCGGGGAGTGGACTGTACACCGGATCAGGTTCTGATCGGCGCGGGGAGTGATTATATTCTGATGTTGCTTGGTATGATCCTCGGAACAGAACATATGATCGCATTTGAAGATCCGACTTATAAACAGGCATACAGAGTGATCCATACACTTGGGTATGAGACGGTTCCTGTGGCGATGGACAGACATGGTATGAAAATACAGGATCTTGAAAGTACGGGAGCTGATATTGCTTATGTAACGCCATCCCATCAGTATCCGACCGGGATTGTTATGCCGATAGGAAGAAGAATGGAGCTTTTGAAATGGGCATATGAAAAAGACGGAAGATATATTATAGAGGATGATTATGACAGTGAATTCCGCTATAAAGGAAAACCGATTCCGGCATTACAGGGATATGATGCGGAAGATAAAGTCATTTACCTTGGAACATTCTCCAAATCCATCGCACCCGCAATACGTCTGAGTTATATGGTATTGCCAAAAGATATTCTGAAAGCATATCGGAAGAAGGGAAGCTTTGTGAATTCTACGGTATCAAAAGTGGATCAGACGATCGTGCAGCACTTTATTGAAGAAGGATATTATGAACGCCATCTGAATAAGACCAGGGCGTTATATAAAAACAGGCATGATGTGTTGATCGAAGCTTTGAAACCACTGGGAGATATCTGTGAGATATCGGGGGAACATGCAGGGGTTCATATCCTGTTAACATTTAAAAACGGACAAAAAGAAAGAAATCTGATCGAGAAGGCGAAAAAAGCAGATATCCGGGTATATGGGCTTTCTGATTACCGGATTCGCAAAGATGAAAAGGAAAAAGCAACCATCCTTCTGGGATATGCGAATATGAGAGAAGAAGATATCAAAGAAGCTGTGGCAATTCTGAATCAATGCTGGAGAAAATAGAAAGTGTTTCCAACATTTTAGAAAGAAAAAAGAGCGGTATATAATATCAAACAGGGAGAATAAAAAGATTACCCTGTTGATATCATATACTGCTCTTTTATACTTGTGTATGCAAAAAGACTATTGGATACAGAAATGTCTTCTGCAGTAAAGGTAATAAATACCGATTAATCCTCGTCATCCCCGTCGTCTTCGTCAGTGTCTTCGGAAGTATCCGGAGTGTCCTTAGCATCAGCATCTTCGGAAGTATCTTCTGTGTTGTCCGCGGAGGTATCTTCTGTACTGTCATCTGCTGCATTGTCCTCTTCGGTAGTTGTTTTGGCTGCATTCAGATCGACATATCCACGGTCAACTGGTTGGAGGTCATTATCCAGATCGAAGTCTTCGTCTTCAAAATCATCGTTGAAATCATCGTCCTCATTTTTCTTTGACTTCTTTAAATAATAAACCAGACCTGCTGCGGCACTGCCGATTGCTGCAAGACCTAATAATTTTTTGCTCCATTTTGCCATGATAATCTGACTCCTTTCCGTTCTTTCCCTTATCATAGCACATATTATATGCTTTTTTCCATTAAATTAAAATAAATTATTGCAAGTTGAGAAGAAAATAAAAATATGATACACTGTATCATATCCTGGCTGTATCAGTACCAGAAGGGAGCCTGGGACGGCAAAACCCGGTGAGAATTGTATGGTCCTGGATAAAGGAGAGAAAAAGTATGAAAGAACAGAGCAAAAAGACGGTGGCAAAGAAGAAATTTTTTAAAATGGTGTTCAGCCGTGCCGGGATTTTTGTCATATTGATTCTGATACAGTTACTGGTATTCTTAGGAATTCCATACTATCTGAAAGAGTATGCAACCTTTATATACAGTGCGATGAGCGTGATGGAAATCGTTGTTCTTGTATATATCATTAATACAGAAGGGAACCCGGCATTTAAAATGACCTGGATGCTGTGTGTGATGGCACTTCCGGTTATAGGAACGGTATTTTATATCTATGTACATCTGCAGCTGGAGACGAGATTTGTACAGAACAGACTTGCGGCACTTCGTATGGAGACAGAACCTTATATGGATCAGGATGAGAAGGTTACAGAGGCACTCTGGGCAAGCAAATCGGCAAATGCACAGCTGTCTTATTATCTGTCACATCAACTTGGATTTCCGACCTACCGCAATACGGAAGTCGAATATTTCCCGGTGGGAGAGGATAAATTTGCTTCTATGATTAAAGAGCTGGAAAAAGCAGAGAAGTTCATTTTCATGGAATATTTCATTGTAGAGGAAGGAATTATGTGGGATACAATCCTGGAGATCCTGAAACGGAAAGTGAACGAAGGTGTAGAAGTCAGGTTCATGTATGATGGAATGTGTGCATTTGATCTGCTGCCGTACAGTTACCCTAAGAAACTTCAGAAATTCGGGATCAAGTGCAAAATGTCCAATAAGATCCGGCCTTTTGTGTCTACAATCCAGAATAACCGCGATCATAGAAAAATCTGTGTGATCGATGGGCAGACAGGGTATGTAGGTGGTGTGAATCTGGCTGATGAATATATCAATGAAAAAGAACGATTCGGTCACTGGAAAGATACAGCTGTTCTGTTAAGAGGAGATGCGGTCCAGAGCCTGACAATGATATTCCTGCAGATGTGGGATGTAGATATGCGTGGTGTTGAGCCTTATGGAAAATATCTTACAAAAAAAGCGGAATCACTGAATGACAGACTGGGATACGTGATCCCATATGCGGACAGTCCGTTTGACCATGAGAACGTGGGAGAAGAGGTGTATTTCCATATCCTGAATCATGCGAAGAAGTATGTGCATATCATGACTCCGTATCTGATACTGGATAATGAGATGCTGACAACACTTATACGTGCAGCCAAAAGTGGTATTGAAGTGATCATCATCATGCCGCATATTCCGGATAAATGGTATGCATTCGCGGTAGCAAAGACATATTATAAAGAATTGATTGAAGGCGGAGTGCAGATCTATGAGTATGCACCTGGATTTGTACATGCGAAAGTATTTGTATCTGATGATGATACGGCAACAGTAGGCAGTATCAATCTGGATTTCCGGAGTCTCTATCTGCATTTTGAAAACGGAGTATTTATTTATGATAATCCGGAGGTTCAGAAAGTGGAAGAAGACTTCCAGAATACCCTGGCAAAATGTCACAAAGTGACAGTGACTGAGGTGAGAAACAGAGGAGTTTTTATGAAGGTAGCCGGGCAGGTGTTAAGACTGGTTGCGCCTTTAATGTAAAGAATACAGGAAATCATATGTATTTTCTGTAAAAATATTATTGAACCAAGATAAAATGTATAGTATAATGCTTAAGGCGGTTTGATTAGACTCGCTAAAGTAGACTGATAAGTCATGTTAATAACGCAGGAGGAATGGATATGGTTAAAGCAGTAGTCGGTGCCAACTGGGGCGACGAAGGAAAAGGTAAGATTACAGATATGCTGGCTGAGCAGGCAGATATCATCGTAAGATTCCAGGGAGGCGCGAATGCAGGTCATACAATTATCAATGATTATGGAAAATTTGCATTACACACACTTCCATCAGGAGTATTTTACGGTCATACAACCAGTATTATCGGAAATGGTGTAGCACTGGATGTACCGGTGTTATTCAAGGAAGTGCAGTCTATTATCGATCAGGGAGTTCCGATGCCGAAGATTCTGGTATCTGACCGTGCTCAGATGGTAATGTCTTATCATAAGAATTTTGATGCATACGAAGAAGAGAGACTGGGAGGAAAATCTTTCGGTTCTACAAAATCTGGTATTGCACCATTTTATTCAGACAAATATGCAAAGATTGGATTCCAGGTCAGTGAATTATTTGATGATGAACTGTTAAAAGAGAAAGTTGTCCGTGTGGCAGAACAGAAGAATGTATTACTGGAGCACCTTTATCATAAACCATTGATCAATCCTGATGATTTATATAATGAACTTCAAGAATATAAAAAGATGATCGAACCATTCGTATGTGATACATCTCTTTTCCTGAACAATGCAATCAAAGAAGGAAAAGAAGTATTATTAGAAGGTCAGCTTGGATCACTGAAAGATCCGGATCATGGAATCTATCCAATGGTTACTTCATCTTCTACATTAGCAGGATATGGAGCAATCGGAGCAGGAATCCCTCCATATGAGATCAAGAAAATCGTAACTGTATGTAAAGCATACTCAAGCGCAGTAGGAGCAGGAGCGTTCGTAAGCGAGATCTTCGGTGATGAAGCAGATGAATTAAGACGCCGTGGTGGTGACGGTGGAGAATTCGGAGCAACAACAGGACGTCCGAGAAGAATGGGATGGTTTGACTGTGTAGCTTCTAAGTATGGATGCAGAATGCAGGGAAGCACAGATGTTGCATTTACAGTATTAGATGTACTTGGATACCTGGACGAGATCCCGGTATGTGTAGGATACGATATCGATGGAGAAGTAACAACAGACTTCCCGACCACACATCTGTTAGAGAAGGCAAAACCGGTTCTTAAGAAACTTCCGGGATGGAAGAGTGATATCCGTGGAATTAAGAAATACGAAGATCTTCCGGAAAACTGCAGAAACTACATTGAGTTTGTAGAAGAGCAGATCGGATACCCAATTACAATGGTATCGAATGGTCCGGAAAGACATGATATCATTTACAGAGAGTCAAAACTTTCCAAATAAGATAAAATATTTCGAATCATGAGATGAAAAACAGGGATAAAGCAGGCCATGTGTCTTTTGAAGACAGGAGAGCTGCTCTATCTCTGTTTTTTAATACCAGAGTATGAAAGAGAAGTTGCCGGTGGCAAGTTCTGTAGATTGTTATGTTTTCCTTAAGAAATTTCTTATGCTTTATTCAGATTTTTTCCATAATGTTGACACATTCTATGCATATAATGAAACCATCGTAAATATAATAATAACGTCGGTGTAATCAGACACCAGAGACGTAAGAGGGGATAAAAATAATCAAGATGGAGGTATGCACTATGAATACGAGAGACTGGACAAAAGAGGAAGCAGAAGTGATTTCAATGGAAGAATACCTTGCTAAGAGAAAGAAGATCAGAGAAGATGAAAGAAAACATAAGAAAAAAGGATCAGACGATCGCGAAGAAAGTCTGATGCCCTTTGAGTTTTATATGGTATCATCGCTTGCCTGGTCATGAGACTGTGACAACTTAGATACATCATCCGAGCTGTGGCTGTGAAAGCTGTCAGCTGAATCATCAGATGGAGTATTATGCCGGGTAAGCTTGAATACCAGCATATAACCATAGAGAAGTACCGGAAGCACAATCGTACATGCAATAGAGGCCCAGAGAAGGTCGATGGAATGCGGACTCCCGATCAGGGCAAATATTAATGTACTGAGATACATACCAAATAATAAAATGGCGGCAGCAAGTGCCAGAATACGTTTTGCATTTTTCATAATAATCATCCTTTACAATGAATCAAGACTTTAGTATATTATATAGAGAGCAGTGAAAAATTGCAAATGAATATCGTACAAAGGAGTATAGAAATATGAGTACATTATATCAGCAGTGGCAGGACCTCGCTTATGATGAAACTGCAGACAGAAGTCAGTTAGAAAAATTCTGGGGAACTTATTTCCAGATTGAGAAAGAAATTTATGAAAAGCTTCTTTCTAATCCGGATGAAGTTGTAAAAGGAACAGTAAAAGAATTGGCTGAGAAATTCGGACAGGAAGTTCTGACAATGATCGGGTTCCTGGATGGTATCAATGAAAGTCTTCTGATCGAGATCGATCTTGATACAGTAGAAGAAGATACAGTAGTAAGTCTTGCATTTGACAAGGAAAGACTGTATAAGAATATGGTAGCGGCAAAAGCTGACTGGCTGTATGAACTTCCACAGTGGAAAGAGATTTTCTCAGAAGAAGAACTGAAGAAATTCTACAAAGAACAGAAGGAATCTACAACAATCCGCAAACCTAAAAAGATCGGAAGAAATGATCCATGCCCGTGCGGATCAGGAAAAAAATATAAAAAATGCTGTGGCAGATAATATTTCTGGTTACGGGTATCCTGAGTCTCATTTATTACAGTGCGATTTGTATCGCACTGAAAAAATGGGACTCTACTTTTTCCAGATTCTGGCTGGCGATCGGAATAGTGGGAATTGCAGGGAGTGCGCTGATCCGTTTATATGGAATGCCGTGTATCGTAGAAGCAATGATTGGTATTTCGGTATGTTTTCTTCTGATCGCAGAGATAAAGATCATAAAAGGAATGCACAGAAAACCTTTGGGAAAAAGAAAAGAACACTTTGAAGAAGACACAAAAACAGGATCCGCTACAAGATGGATCATTGTACTGGGAGCGCAGGTAAGAGGCCGGAAGATTACCGATTCACTGAAACGAAGACTGGACTGCGCGTCAGAGTATCTGAAAGAGCATCCGGATGTACATGTGATCGTCTCCGGAGGACAGGGAAAAGATGAAGAAGTAACAGAAGCGTATGCAATGGCACGTTATCTGGAGTGTGAAGGGCTTGACCGCAGGCGTATTGTGCAGGAGGATGTGTCGGTAAACACACTGGAAAATCTGAAGTTTTCCAGAAACCTTATTGCAGATGTAGATACACCGGTAGGAATTGTCTCGAATAATTTCCATGTATATCGAGGGTGTGTATATGCAAAACGTGCAGGATTTAAGGAGCCGTTTCCGATACCGGCAAGCTGCCATCCATTATTATTCCCAAATTATTTTGTGCGGGAATGTTTTGCGGTCTGGAAACTGTGGCTGAAAAAATATTGACAAAGCAAAATGCCGTGTTATAATGAAAATGTATGAGAAAACACGTTGAAGAGAAGAGTAGGCTGGGAAAGAAATGCCAGAGAGAGAAGCCACGGGCTGAAAGCTTCTTATTTTGGAACCTTCTGAAAACTACCTCTGAGTGGCTGCAAAACAGTCCGGTGATTCCGTTATCGTCATAATTAAGAGGTTCTGGCATAAAAGTCTTTGGTGAATAATATAGAGACTATGAAGTGTCAGTTCAAACAGGGTGGAACCGCGAGATAACTCGTCCCTTACAGTGATTATCTGTAAGGGGCTTTTTTTTCGCCACGCGTTCGTAAGGAGTGGCCAGTGGCAGGTCCTGTAGATGCCATGCGTTTAGAAAAAAGCAGCAGATTACGGATGATTGCTGAACGGGCAGGAAAGAAGATACATGCCCGAGGATAGGATATAAAAATAAAAAGAGAGGACATGATAATTATGAAAATTACATTAAAAGATGGATCTTTCAAAGAGTATGAAGGAAGTATGTCAGTACTGGATATCACAAAAGATATCAGCGAAGGTCTGGCAAGAGTGGCGACTTCTGCAAGAGTTAATGGTGAAGTAGTAGATCTCAGACACGTTGTAAGCGAAGATTGTGAACTGGAGATTCTTACATTTGATAATGAAGAAGGAAAGGGTGCATTCTGGCATACAACATCTCACATCATGGCACAGGCGATCAAACGTTTGTATCCAGATACAAAGCTTGCAATCGGACCATCAATCGAGAATGGATTCTACTATGATGTAGACCGCGAGACACCATTTGTAGCAGAAGATCTGGAAAAGATTGAAAAAGAGATGAAGAAGATCGTCAAAGAGGCTCTTCCGATCGAAAGATTTACAAAGACAAGAGAAGAAGCAATCGCATATTTCAAAGAAAAAGACGAACCATATAAAATAGAGTTGATCGAAGATCTCCCGGAAGGAGAAGAGATCAGCTTTTATCAGCAGGGAGAATTTGTTGATTTATGTGCAGGACCACACCTGATGACAACAAAGCCTGTAAAAGCATTCAAGCTTACAAGCCTTGCAGGTGCTTACTGGAGAGGCAGCGAAAAGAACAAGATGCTTACAAGAATCTACGGTATCTCTTATCCGAAGAAAGCACTGTTAGACGAATATCTGACCATGCTTGAAGAAGCAAAAAGACGTGACCACAGAAAACTTGGTAAAGAACTTGGACTTTTCATGATGTGCGAAGAAGGTCCTGGATTCCCGTTCTTCCTTCCAAAGGGAATGGTTCTTAAGAATACACTGCTTGACTACTGGAGAGAACTTCACAAAAAAGCAGGTTATGTAGAAGTATCTACACCAATTA
>OLNW01003848.1_pt1 | contig 11182 bp, 9 predicted proteins | sample 1672121 | NCBI WGS metagenome assembly OLNW01 (sample SAMEA3136648, study PRJEB25190) | human gut metagenome
TCTTATTTCCTGCATTGACATTCCAGAATTGATCTTCGGGCTGCAATCAATTCTGGAATGTCAATGCAGGAAATAAGAAAACGGGAAAAGTCCGATATCTGTAGTATCTCATCGGAAGTGTCCAATTTTTCTTCACATTCTGTAAATATCTGACGGTATTTAGCATTGCAATCCAGTTCATTTTTCAAAAAAAGATTTTTGAGTATCATACCGTAGGAGCGTGTGTTGTCGCTGCTGGTTTTTATATGGTCAAGTGCAGGTAAATCCTGAGTTTTTTTTGTATACAAAACGCCGCCAAGCGGAATTGGAAGCCATTTGCGGATGCTGGCGATCATATAGTCCCCGGTGATATGATTTATCGAAAAAAAACTTTGCGTTGTATCTTCAATTATCATTATACCACATTCGTCTGCCATACGACGCAGATAAGATAAGATTTGTGCGGACTGAACGGCACCGAAATAGTGGCAGATGTAAAGTGTTGCCACCTGTGGGGTGATCTTCCGTTTCAGGTCGTCGAGATCAATCTGCAAATCTTCGGTTATATTATAAAAAATAATGTTTTGGGATGGAAAACAGTTGCTGACCGATTCACAAATAAATTCGGGCAGAAGAACAGCCTTATTTTGATTAAACGGGATATGACGAAGAGCGCTTCTCCCACTGTCAAAAAACTGACAATTATAAGACTCCAGATAATGAAAGAGATTATTGGATGAGATATTCAGTTTGTTTAAATCTAAGTCGTATTCACTGCCTAATTCCATTTTGTCATCTCCGGGTAAAAATGATGATTATATACTGAAGTCTATTGTAGAGGAAAAGTTCGCAACATTCAAGGGAGTGAAGGAAAAAATTGTTATCTGAAAATTGTTATCATTGCTTTTGCTATATTACTGGTTTAAAATAAGAATTAGGAAAACTTTAAACGGGAGATAAACGATATGAGGAAAGAGCAATTGATTCAGTTCCTGGGGGAAAGTACATTACATATAGTAGAAGCGATGGAAAAGATAGATGCTAATGCACATGGGATCTTGTTTATTGTAGATAAGAGTGGCAGGCTGCAGGGAACGGGTACGGATGGAGATATCCGTCGATGGATCATAAGATCCGGAAAATTAGATGTGGCAGTGGCAGATATCATGAATAAGGATCCAAAGATTGTATATCGCGGCGAGGAATCGCAGGCACAGGATTATATGAAAAAAGTGCAGGTGAAGGCACTTCCGGTCTTGGACGCAGAGGGTAAAGTCACAGATATCATACTGGATCGTGAAGATGTGGCCGAGATGGAAAAACGTGACATGAAAACGTTACGGGAGGTTCCGGTCGTAGTGATGGCGGGCGGAAAGGGAACCAGGCTTTACCCATATACGAAAATTCTGCCAAAGCCGTTGATACCGATAGGGGATATTCCAATCATGGAACGTATCATTGACAAATTTGTGGAATATGGAGTTGCTGATTTTTATGCTACGGTTAATTATAAAAAGAGCATGATCAAGTCTTATTTTGCAGATCTGGCGAAGGAGTACTCCATTCAATATGTGGAAGAGGACAAGCCTCTTGGAACGGCAGGAAGTCTGCGGCTGATCGATACAGAGTTTGAATGCCCTATCATTGTGACAAATTGTGATATCCTGATTCATGCTGACTATGCGGATATTTACAAATATCATAAAGAGTCCGGCAATGCGATCACGATAGTATCGGCGTTAAAAAATATTGTGGTTCCATATGGAGTGATCCATTCAAAGGAAAATGGCACTGTTATTTCTATGGAGGAAAAACCTAAACTATCCTATTTTGTAAATACAGGAATGTATGTATTGAATCCGGACCTGTTACAGAAGATACCGGAAGATACATTTTTTCATATGACAGATCTGACAGATTTACTTATACAAGAGGGAAAACAGGTTGGAATGTATCCAATCAGCGAGGATTCCTTCCTGGATATGGGCGAATTTGAAGAAATGCGCCGGATGGAGAAAAAATTGAATTTGAAATCGGAGTAAGTGCAAAGGGGTATCCTGATTACAGGGTGCCCCTTTAAGGGTCAAAGCTTAGCTGCTGATTGCTGAGTTGACTTATAAGAAAAGGATTGAGTAACAGGTGCAATAAGGGTATAATTGTAATAAGCAGCGGGACAAGTTATATATTTATGGAAGAAACCTTGTCTTAGCCAGAGGTTAGGAAAAACGAACAATCGGCCGATATATAAAATATAAAATTTAATGCTGGGTCAAATGGAATTGGCGGCGCTTGAAGAAACAAAAGAAGGGGACTTTTTGCGTAGTGCGAAAGTCCTTTTTTGATTGAGTGAGGGGGACAGAAGATGAATACAGCGTTGATTTTGGCGGGAGGACTGGATCCGCGTTTTCATATGGACATACCAAAACAGTTTGTGAATGTAAACAATAAACCGGTCATTATTTACACTCTGGAAATCTTTCAGAATCATCCGGATATCGATGAGATCATCGTCACCTGCCTGGATGGCTGGCAGGAGATGGTGCGGGTATATGGAAAACAGTTTAATATCACAAAGCTAAAGGAGATCATTCCTGGGGGAAAAGACGCACAGGAGTCTACCTATCACGGGTTGCAGCTCTTAAAAGACCGCATGGGAGCGGGAGATATTGTCGTAGTACATGACGCGATCCGTCCGATGGTATCGGAAGAACTCATAACGGACAGTATCAAGGTGTGCAGGAAAAAAGGAATGGGTGTGGCGGCGACCTACATCATGGATACGATCATGCATTCGCCGGATGGAAAAGAAGGATATCAGTCGATCAACCGGTATGAGATCATGAAAGTGCAGACGCCACAGGCGTTTGACTTTGCGTATATCTGGGAAAAGCACAATGAGGCGATCGGGAAAAACTGCCTTGGAGCATGGGACAACAGTTCCATGTTGACAAATCTCGGAGAAAAAGTCAGTTTCTCTGCGGGGTCGGATCTGAATTTGAAGATCAACCGCACAGAGGACGTGGAAATGTTTAAGGCGTTATACCGTATGAAACATCAGGAAGAGAACGAAAGAAAGGAACGGTAAGAGTCATGAATGTGGCACTGATACTGGCAGGCGGACACGGAAACAGGATATACCAAAACAGTTTATGAATGTTTACGAAAAACCGCTGATCATCTATACACTGGAAAATTTTGAGAAACATCCGGATATTGATGAGATAGCGGTGGTGTGTATTGACGGCTGGCACGAAGTGCTGCGGGCGTATGCCAGACAATATGGAATTACAAAATTGAAATGGATCGTCAGTGGAGGCGGCGACGGACAGGAATCCACCAGAAATGGGATCGAAGCGTTAAGGGAAGTATGTGACGAAAAGGATGTGATCCTGGTGCATGACGCGGTGCGTCCGTTTCTTCCGGCGGAAGTGATCACGGATGCCATTGTAAAATGCAGACAGAAGGGATCGGGACTCAGCGCGGTCCGGTGTCAGGAGACGATCGTTCGAACCGAAGATGGGATATCCGGTCAGGAAGGCATTGCGCGTACAGAGATCATGCGTGTGCAGACCCCGCAGGCGTATCTGTATGGTAAGGCTCTTTGGGCATACGAAGAGGCAGAGCGCAGAGGGATCACGGGAGAGGTCTATATCAATACGCTGATGCTGCGGCTGGGCGAGAAATTATATTTTTCCTATGGATCGGAGAAAAATATAAAAGTCACGACGGTAGATGATCTGGAGCTGTTTAAGGCACTGTTAAAGATGGAGCGGGAAGACTGGATCAAGTAGGAGAAGATGAGATGATACGATTTCTGGACATGGAAGTTTACTGCATGGAAAAGAGTGAGCTGGACAGAAGCTGGCTGTTTTCATATTTTTGCCAGAAAGGCCACACGGATGATATGATCCTGGTTTATGATGCGGGTGCCTATTATGGCTATCTGAATTATCAGACGTTATTAAATGCAGTGTCATCCGGTACAAATGATTATATAATCACGGAGAAATATATACATAAAAAAAATGATGGTCAGATCTGGGAACATCTACATGTATTGCTGAAACAATTAGAAGAACGGGGCATAAGGAAACAGGCCTTTATTCCGGTTTTTGATGAGCAGGGACAACTGCTTTATTTTGCATATGAATATGAGAAGGGGCTGAGTACTTTTTATATTGATATTGCGCTCATGGAATTACAGGAAAAGGACACGTTATTATTTTTTGAAGAGGCATATCCGCGGGTAAAAAATGTAAAAGTGCAGACGATGTATTTTCCTACGGAAAGTCGAAGCAAGACATCAGACGAAGAAATTCGACGTATGCATAGAGTATTTCCGCTGGAGAAAAGATGCTGGGATGATATTGTGGGCAGAAGCCAGATTAAAAGAATTATAGGGGAAAAGATTGACTGGGAGGCGTGGTTGGATGCGCAGAATGTGAGAAAACAAAATTCAAAAGAATTTTATGTGCGGGGAAAAAGCATAGAAACAAAAAATTATGGAAATGGAAAACATCACATTTACATTATAGGCCCGTGTATAGCAATGAGCTATTGCGTTCTTAGGGAAGAAGAAAGTATTGGATGTATTTTGGCGGAAAAACTGAAGGAGAAAGATTACGCCGTGGAGTGTATCATGTATCCCTTGCACCATAGCATGCTTTATGAGGAAATGATACAAAGTCTAACGTTGATGGAAAATGATATTGTAATTCTGATTGATCGCCTGATGGAAAAAAAGCCAGATTATCAGAGTGATCTGCCAGTAGCAGATATTATAAAAAAACGGCAGGATGACTGGTTTTGGGATGTACCCATGCATGCAACGGCAAAGGGATGTTTTGAAATTGCTAATGCAATGGCAAATTGGTTAGAGCCATTACTAAACGATACAGTAAGCGATGATCCCAAATGTTTGCAAATGGGAAAAGTTATACTGGATGAAAAAGCGCAGAAAAAGTTCGAAAAATATATTAGACAAGTGAAAGAGTGTCAAAGGATTGAAAAAGGAAGTTCGGTGGGAGCCATTGTTATGAATTGCAATCCAATGACCAGAGGACATCTTTATCTGATCGAGCATGCAAGAAGTAAAGTGGATTACCTTTATATTTTTGTGGTGCAGGAAGATAAATCGGATTTCAGATTTGAAGAACGTTTTGCAATGGTGAAGCAGGTAACCGAACAATTTGAAAATGTGATCGTTGTGCCTTCAGGAGAATTTGTATTATCCTATGCAACGATGCCTCTGTATTTTGAAAAAGAAGAAAAGAAAGAAGATACCCTGGACGCAGCACATGATCTGACGATTTTTGGAGAATATGTGGCGAAGGAGTTGGGGATTACAAAGCGTTTTGTCGGGGAAGAACTTTTGGATCCGGTTACCAGACAGTATAATGAAGCTATGAAAAGGATTCTGCCCAATTATGGAATTGAGGTGGAGGAAATAAAAAGGCTTGAGACCGATCAAGGGATCATCAGTGCTTCTGCGGTACGCAAATGGATCAAAGAGGATAACTGGGAAGCGGTAAAAAAATTCGTGCCGGCAGCAGTATACAGTAGGCTGCGTTTGGAATCAGGAAGAAACAATGAGTAGAACAGTAAGAGAGCAGATATTCAAAAAACTGGAAGAACTTTGTAGCGAGAATCAGAAAATTATCACAGATGTGATTGCGGAAGCGCAGTTACAGGATACCTTTGCGCGTTGCCAGAATATGGCGGTAGATATTGGAACGCAGATTGAGACAGTATATGGTGAAGGATTCGATTGCGTTCACGGACTGGAAGATTATTGTGAACTGATCTATATGACTGCTGTGGAACAGGATATGAAAAAGAGAGAAAACTTGGGAAAACGGGCAGAAAAAATCTTGCAGAACGTGATACAATATACACAAAAGGAGATACCGGACAAGTTAGAAGCGGTTTTTCTTCCCTACAAAGCGTCCATGTGGGATTCGCTGGAAAGTATCTGGCTGGCGGCAAGAGAGGACGAGACGTGCGATGCCTATGTCATACCGATTCCCTACTATGACAAAAAAGCGGATGGAACTCTTGGAGAAGAACATTATGAGGGAGGGGAATATCCCGATTATATTCCGGTGACGGGGTATGATTCGTATGATTTTGAGGCAAGGCGGCCGGATATCGTATTCATACATAATCCATACGATGGTGGAAATCATGTGACAAGTGTGCATCCGTTTTTTTATTCCAAAAATCTGAAGCGGTATACAGAGAAACTGGTCTATGTACCGTATTTTGTCCTGGAGGGAAACGGAATACCGGAAAACTACGCACTGACGACCGGTGTAATATATGCGGATTATGTTGTTGTCCAGAATGAAACGGAAAAGGATGACTACATCCGGTACTTTAAGAAAGCGGCGCCGGATTTTCCGATTGAGGACAAGCTGCTTCCGCTCGGATCGCCCAAATTTGACAAGGTACGGGCGTTAAACCGGGAGAATGTGGATGCACCGCAAGAATGGCGGGAAAGAAGCAAAGGGAAAAAGGTGATTTTGTATAACACCAGCCTGAATGCGATGTTGGAAAACGGTGCTGCATATATTGAGAAGCTGAAGGATGTATTTACCTTTTTTAAAGGCAGCAAAGAGGCAGTTCTCCTCTGGCGCCCCCATCCGTTGATGGAATCATCCATTGCGTCCATGCGCCCGGAATTATATGAAGCCTATATCACATTAAAGAAATGGTTTCTGGAAGAGAAAATAGGAATTTATGATGACACGCCGGATATGTATACGGCGATCGGGTTCAGCGATGCCTATTACGGAGATCTGAGTTCGGTCGTGTGGCTTTACAGGCAGACCGGAAAACCGGTACTGATACAAAAAGCAGAAGTTTTAGAGGAAAAATAATGGATAAACAGAATGAAAAAATATATGTAACTCAGTCGTCGATGCCGACGTATGAAGAATACATAGAAGCGATCAAACCGCTGTGGGACAGCCATTGGCTCACCAATATGGGAAAATATCATAAAGAACTGGAGAAAGAACTGAGAGAATATCTGGATGTACCGCAAATATCTCTTATGGTAAACGGACATATGGCACTTGAAATGGCAATTCAGGCAATGGATTTCCCGGAGGGCGCGGAAGTTATCACGACACCGTTTACATTTATATCTACCACACATGCGATCGTGCGAAACCGTTTGAAACCGGTGTTCTGTGATGTGAAACTCAGTGATGGAACCATAGATGAAACAAAGATCGAAGAGCTGATCACAGAAAATACAGTTGCAATCGTGCCGGTGCATGTATACGGAAATATCTGTAATGTTGAAGAGATCCAGCGGATAGCAGATAAATACAGTTTAAAAGTGATCTACGATGCGGCGCATGCGTTTGGTGTTACCTATAAAGGAAAAGGGATTGGAAATTATGGAGATGCATCCGTTTTCAGTTTTCACGCGACAAAGGTATTCAATACCATTGAAGGCGGAGCGGTAACTTTTTCGGATCCGAAATTATATGATAAATTATATAATCTGAAAAACTTTGGAATACGCGGGGAGGAACTGGTGGTTTCAGTCGGAGCAAATGCAAAGATGAACGAATTTGCCGCGATCATGGGGCTGTGTAATTTAAAACATATCGACACGGCGATACAGGAGCGAAAAATCCGTTATGAGCGATATTACGAATTGTTGAGTGATGTTCCAGGCATCAGATTCTTTGATGAGAGGAAAGAGTGCCAGAAAAATTATGCATATTTTCCGATTGTGGTGGAGGAAGATTATAGAGCGACTAGAGATGGATTATATGATAGATTAAAGGAGAAAAAGATATATGCAAGGAAGTATTTCTATCCGTTGACTTCCGATCAGGCATGTTTTAAAAATAAATACAGGCAAGAAAAGCTAGAATATGCCAGATCATTATCCGATAAGGTTCTGGTATTGCCTTTTTATGAAAAACTTCGTATAGAAGATATAGAAAAAATATGTGAGTTGGTGGTTTGATATGAAGAAAACAATCCTTTTATTGCCAGGGACAAAGTGGCAGATGGATCTGGCGAGAACAATAAGGGAAAGAGGATACAACCTATATGTTGCAGATCCGTCTGAAAATGCTCCGTGTAGAGCGTATGCAGATAAGTTTTTACAGTCCGATATATTTGATAATAAAAAAATAGACGCATTTATAGAGCGTAATCCGATAGACGCAGTTGTTTCTGATGAATGTGATATAGCGACACCAGTGATTGCGAGAATTGGAGAAAAATTTCATTTAGCTACGATTGGTTCTGCCGAGGCAAGATTGTTTACAGATAAGTATAAGATGAAAGAATTTTGCAGACAAATAGGTTTAAATTATCCGGAATACAGACTTTGTAAGACGGAGGAAGAAGTACTTCTTTTTTTGCGAGAGATAAAAAAGCCGATTATTATAAAACCGATTGATTGCAATGCGAGTAAAGGCGTGCATACGGTCAAATCAGAGCAGGATATAGAAAAATATTTTGAAGAAACACTTTCATATTCACGGATTGAGAAGGCAGTTTTGGCAGAAAGGTATATAAATGGCACGGAATTTACTATAGATGGAATAAAAACATCAGAAGCACATTATACGCTGGCAATCAGCGAGAAAAAGCATTTTAAACATAACTGTAATATTGCAGATGAATTGCTGTTTTCTTATAGCAATGAGAAGTTTGATTATGAGCGGCTAAGAAACGTCAATGATTTGTATATATTAAAATCAAAATTACCATTTGGGCTTACACATGCGGAATACAAGTATGAAAACGGAAAATTTTATTTAATAGAAATTGCGGCAAGAGGAGGGGGAAACATGATTTCGTCTGTGATTTCTCAGTACTTGTCAGGGTATCATACATATGAATATCTGCTTGACTGTGCGTTAGGAGAATGCGCAGAGAGAACATTTGAGATCAGCGGACAGCTGAGGGATCGTGTGGCAGTTTTGAAGTTTTTTCATACACCGCATGGAGGTGGCAGGGTAAAAAAAATACATGGAATAGATTACTTGGAAAAAGAGGCAGATATAAAAAAATATGCGTTGAATTTCAGTGAGGGCGATATAATAGGAGATTGCGAATCTGATTCTGCGCGAATAGGTTACTATATTGCCTGCTCAGAAACAATGGAAGGGCTAAATGCGGTCATGGATCATGTAGAAAAGAAATTTAGGATTGAGATGGAATAGGAAAGAAAAATATGTTTGTTTCAATTATTTTTGACGCAGAATACTTTGGAATGGGAGAAAGGTATAAGTGGTTTCTCAAAAATATTTCCCATGCAAGGGAAAATGATTGTTTAGTAATTACACATAAGTATATAGAAGAGCATTATGAAGAGTATGCGAAAAATTGCGAATCACGTTTTTATGATGAATTTGAAATGCGGCGATTAGGCAAAGAGGAATACCAAGATGTCAGTAAAGGCTTTATTCGGGATGAAATTTTTGATGATTTAGAGGAAAGGCTGGTTTCACGGAGTGAGATGTTGCTATTTCTTTTACAAAACAGATATCCGCGTTTGGAGATGGAACTGGTTCGGATTATAGAGGAAGAGCTGGCGAAAAGAAAAGAGACCAAAGTAGAGGCAATCTTCAACTGTTTGGATACATTTGCCAGTGTGGCTTATCTTGGAGAAAAATATCAGTGTCCAATCATATCCTATTGTTTTTCTGCTGTAAAAAAAATTCACGGATATACACAAACATTGTATGTGGCTGCAATTGATGGGGCAATCAGGCAATCTGAAGAAGCCGAAAAACGATATATGACTTATAAAAGCGGTAAGCAGGTTCCGATTGTTTTCTCCAATCGGGAGTTGCTTGCAATTTTTGGAAAAAAGAAAAATATTCCGCTTTTAAAAATCATGGAGTGTGAACCGGAACATGAATTGGGAATCTGTAAAATGGCATGTTCCATTTACCCATATGATTATTCAAAATATAAATACACGGATACCGATTTATATTATGAAGCGCGAAAAAAATTAAAGACAACAGACATTATCATCCGGGATCATCCGGGTATTCCGGGGAATGGAAATGACAAAGGACCGAAAAAAGAGCATGAGAGAAATGATCCGATTTCTTTTATATTGAGCTGTAAAAGAGTGACAAGTATAGATTCACAGATTTTACTGAAAGCTCTTTTATGGAATAGAACAACCTTTTTAAGAGGAAATTTGTCATCTCTTCAGTTTATGTGCACCCAAGATATCTGTAGCGTTGAAAAGGTAGATATTCATAAGCTGAATTATTATATGTTTGGATATTTGATACCATCAGCCTTGATGTTTGATGCGGATTATTGGAGATGGAGATTCAAGCAAAAACCTTCTGAGTATGATATTTATATGAAGCATTTTAACTATTATATGGATTATTTTGGATATGATAAAGAAATGTTCTTTAGAATGGATGAAGAGAACCGATTTTCGTATGTTTTGAAAATGCGCCATATAGATAAGAGGATGATTCAAGATTTGCTGACTGGTGATATAGATTTTCCGATTAATTATGAGGTACTGTATTCAAAAATAGTGTTAAAAGCTGCAGAAGATATCAGTGAGGAGATTACATGCGTAAATGAGCAGTCCGGCGGAATAATACGAAGCAGGTTTAAATTTAAAAATGAGATAACTATAAAACAGTTGATATATTATCCGTTTGTTGATGTGGGAGGGTTCGCAGATATAAAAAGTATTAGGATCGATGATGTGAAAAGTAGTAGAAATGAAAATGTACGGTATATTGAAAAAGGGAACGGAGGTATAGATATGGAAGTCAGAGAGATTGCTCCGGGGGATCATGAAATATCAATAGACTGGGGATATTTTTTTCAATAATGAGGAGGAAGAATGATGAAAGTAGCCGCTTATTTGCCGATTAAACTGAATAATGAGAGATTTCCAGGGAAAAATGTCAAAGCATTTTCAGATGGAACGCCGCTGTGCAGACTGATGTTTGATACGATTTCGCAGGTGGATGAAATAGATGACATTTATTGTTTTTGTAGTGATGAATCTATAAAAGAGTATCTATCCGGGCGAGTACAATTTTTAAAACGTGGGAAAGAACTGGATACTGCGGAAACAAAATGCCAGGACATTGTATCCTCATTTTTGGAAAAAGTAGATGTGGATATTATTGTTTTGGCGCATGTGACAAGTCCCTTTGTAAAAGTGGAATCCATTCGT
>OLNW01003849.1_pt1 | contig 11178 bp, 5 predicted proteins | sample 1672121 | NCBI WGS metagenome assembly OLNW01 (sample SAMEA3136648, study PRJEB25190) | human gut metagenome
ACTTATTGAAACAGTAACCGGTGAAGACGAATTCACCTGGTACAAAGTTTCCTACGAAGAAGCACAAGCTTATGTAAGAAGCGATATGGCGGAAGTTGTTGAGACTGAAGAGCAGGGTACAGAAAACGAAGATGCAAATGAAGAAGAAGCAGACGTTCAGGTCGAAGACGAAGTAACCTACTCTCAGACAATCGGCAATGTGGTTGTAACTGCAACAGCTGCAAAAGATGTTCTTCCAGGAAATGCAGAGTTTGTTGTAACTCCTATCGTACAGGAAACAGACCCTGACCAGTACGCAGAAACAGAAACAAAGCTTAATGAAAAAGCTGAGGAAGATGGATACGAAATCGCAGGTTTCCTGGCATACGATATTTACTTCCAGGACAGTGAAGGAAATAAAATAGAACCAGTTGATGGTTCCGTAAAAGTTTCCATGCACTACACAGAACCATCCGTACCGGCAACCGTATCAGAAATCAGTGTCGTATCTGTTGATGAAGAAGTTAATGAAGAAAAAAATACAAATATTGATGTCATGCATTTTGTTGAAGATCAGAATGGTAAAGTTCAAGACGTTGTTAATATGACAGAACAGGGACAGGCAAACGTTGAAACTACTACAGATGGTGAAATTCAAAAAGCAGAATTCAATACAGAGAGTTTTTCAGTATTTACAATCACATGGAAAAGAAAAAGCGGAAATATAGAAGAATTTAACTTTAACAAAATAATACATTTGGTAAGACAGAATGGACAGAATGGTAGTACATATACTGATTTGAAGAATTCAGTAAATGCAACAAATAGTCTGGTTCTGGAAACAGAAGATACTAACCCGGTTCTATACATGAGCACTATTACATCAAGTGGAATAAATAAAGAAATGTATCAACTTTATGAAAGTGGAACAACATATCGCTTTATAGGCGCATACATTGCAACAACATCAAGAGATGAATATAGTCTGGTAGATAGCAATAAAGTAACGAAACTTATGGGAAGAAAAGAAAAAGATTCCAATAGTGGAGTTATGAAGTATCAGTATAAAGGAGATACAACTTATAGAAACCTGGAAATTGATCAGACTGTTATATTTGTTTATTCAAATGCAGAACTAACAAAAAAGGCAAACCTTTATTCAGAAAACGGAATAACGTTATATGCATCAGGACAATCAACAGTAAATTTGACAAATATAGATATCTTATATACAACAAGTGCAAATGATATAATTCCGACAAGTGTAAAAGACAGTGACAAGAGATGGAGCGGAAATAACTATACATATGAACGTACAGTTGTAGGAATCGGAGAAGAATCAGTTGAAGTCAAAGCCCTAAGACGGGAATCAAGTTCAAGTAATTCACCAATACAGTATAGTGAAGATGGTGAAAACTGGATGGATGTTGGAAGTAATCCTGTGAAATTTATTTATACAGCAGATGCTAAAGGAGAGGTTCCAAAAACAATAAAGACAGCTGATACTAGAAATCTTATCAATATCAGTATGGCAAATTATTCTGAAAACCAGAATTATCACGGTTCTTTTCAATTTGGTAGCGCAGATTATACAGGAAGTGAAGCGGTAAAACAGAATTTAGTAGAAGGATATCTTAAGGATGGATATCCGGTATTAAAAAATGGTACATCATTAAACGGCCTTTTTGATGGTACCTGGGATAAGGTTATACCACATACATATGTTACAGGATTGAATCATCTGTTTTCATATGATTCAAGGACAGGAACATATAGCTATGATAGCGATGAGAATTATGCATATTATGATATTGATAGTAGTAGGAATACGGAAAAGAATTTTATAGTATATGAGAGAAGTAAAGACAAAGGTGAGGGAAATCGTCACGTTGCTTCATTCATGCCATATTCTTCTTGGGATGATGGTGCATCTCAGAATAAATTTGCTTTTGGTATGATGATATCTTTTGAGTTCTTACAACCGAAAAATGGTAAAATTAATGGACAGGATATGGTATTTAGTTTCTCTGGTGATGATGATGTCTGGGTATTTATAGATAACAAATTGGTGCTTGATCTTGGAGGTGTCCATGAGAGGGCAACAGGAAGTATCAATTTTGCAAATGGTGAAGTATACGTAAATAACCAGTCAAATCCAACATTAAGGAGTGTATTTAATAGTGATAGTGATACATTTGCAGATTATACCAGTCATTCATTGAAACTCTTCTATATGGAGCGTGGACGAGGTGATTCAAACTGTTCAATTAAATTTAATCTTCCACCAAGACCAACGAATTCTATTGAAATAGTAAAAAGTCTTGCAAATTCAGATAAAGAAAAGTATACAAGTACTGATTTTCAGTTCAAAGCATATCTTGAAGATGAAGAAGACAGAAATCAGGAGCCGGTTCAGTATAATGCAATTCCAGAAGGAACACCATACAGAGTTAAGAAAAATGATTCTCTTACAGATGAAGTAAGATATGTGGGAAAACATAATATATTTACTTTAAAGGCAGGAGAATCAGCGGTATTCGAGGGGATTGATTCAGGACTCCGGTTCTATGCGGAAGAAGTTGGTATTCTTTCGGATCAATTTGATAAGGTTGACATTACAGACTGGAAAGTAACATATCACGATTTGAATGGAAATCTAGTTGGAACATCCGAAGGTAAGGTACCAGAGCAAACTAAAACTTACTTGGCACGAAGTGGAGTGAAAACTGCTGGTAATGCAGCAAGGGTAGAATTTAAAAATACCTGTAATGTAAATAATTTGAGAAAACTAAGGATTACCAAGAAGATGAATGGGTTATCTACTACAGATAAATTCAGCTTTCAAGTATATCTTACAGGACAGAATAGGCAGTTTATCCCTTATGATGGAGGATATGAAGTCATACATAAAGATGGCACGAGTGTAAGTAGAGAGGGTAATCCTCAGGGAATAATACGTGACGTAGCACCGGATGAGACGATTGTAATTGATCAAATTCTTTCAGGAACCGAGTTCAAGGTAAACGAAATTGAACTAGATAATTCAAGATATGAGAAGCCGATAAAAGAAGTTAAAAAGGGTTTATGTGATGATGGTACAGTAACAGATTCTGACGGAAAGATTGCTTTGAAAAAGGATGCTCATGTAATAATAACAAACACATTAAAAGTAGATCTGACAGTTAATAAAGAATGGTCAGATAAAAATATAAAGCACAGTTCTATATATGCAGGACTTTATAAAGCGGATGGAACACCATTAAAATGTGTTGAACTGAATGAAGATAATCAATACAGATATGTTTTTGGAAATGTGAGTTCATCTGATTTGGTTTATGAGCTTAGACCGGTAACAGGAAATGAAAATGCAGAATTTACAATCAATAATAACGGATATGTCAAAGTAGAAGCAGATAAGATTATTGTGGCAAAAGCAAATAATACCGATACAAAATATAAAGTGTCTTATAAAAAAGAAGTATCAGAAGATGGAACAAAGATTACTCAGACAATTACAAATACAAAGATTGTTACAAAATTGAATCTGATAAAAGTTGAAAAAAATAATGAAAAAAATCTTCTGAAAAATGCAGAATTTGCACTTTATACAGCAAATGATAACTACACATATGAGGAAAGTAACCGGGTAACTGGCAATATCAAGACTGATTCGAATGGAAGAGCAACAGTGAATGGATTAGTTCCTGGAAAATATGTTCTGAAAGAAACAAAAGCACCAGAGGGATATTCACTTTCTGCCAATGTATGGCAGGTTCTAGTAAGGGATAATCAGTCAGTTGAAGTAACATTAAATGGAGTTCCTGTTGAAAAAAGCGATGATGGAGCATTTGTTATCGAAAACATTAAGCTCTACTCACTCCCATCAACCGGTGGCAGCGGAATTTACTGGTATATGATCGGCGGCATGGTACTTATGTCTGCAGCCGCATGGATCTTATATAAAAACAAATGCAGGGAGGTGCTGGGAAAATAATTGTAACGATTGATTTTTTCAGTGGCTCCTTGCCACAAAAGAAAGTAATTATCCCGAATGAGGGAAAAATAAAATGGGCAAAGCCTGATAATGAAAAGGAGACAAGATTATGAAGAAGATGAGAAAAATCTTTGCAGTGTTATTAACACTGGCCATGGTATTCGCAATGAGTATTCCAACATTTGCAGCTGAAAAAAACAACACTATTACAATTAGCGGAAAAGGACTTGACGCTGAAGGTGCAGGAGCTAATTACGGACAGATTATCGAAGAAAATCGCCAATCTACACTTGGATGGAAGTTTGCAACTGATGATGCTACTACAAGCAAGTTTGTAGACGCATGGAATAAGGCATCTAAGCCTGCAACAAGTCTCGATGCTAATGGCGTAATTAAGGAATTAATTAATCTTGGCGTTATTGAAAGTCCGGAAAACAAAAATGTTGAAGCTGGTAAAATTAATAGTTCGAGTGGTTCTGCTAATTTAAGTGCAGCATTAGCAGCTGTTACAAATGCAGCAAACAACAACTTAGATCTTAAAACAGGTGCTAAAGTAGAAAAAGGTCTTTATATTGTAACAGCATATAGTGCCGGATATACTTACCTTCCAATGGCTGCTTATATGAATACTGCTGGCGATAATGTGGCTGTAGTTGCAAAAGGTGCAAAAGACCAGCTTAACAAAAAAGTAGCTGAAAACGGACAGTCTGTAGCTCCTGGCGATGAAGTTAATTACATAATTGATGAAGAATATCTCTATATCGCTCCAAATGCAAACCCGAAAACATTTACAATCACTGATACATTAACAAATGGTAAATTCAAAGAAAATTCTGTTGAGGTTGTTCTTAAAGACAGTATTGATGCTACAACAAGTACTGAATTAATAGCAAATACAGATTATGAAATCAATGAGTATGCTAATGGTACTACTTTAACAGTAGATTTTACTAATCACTATAACAATGCCTATGCAGGTAAAATTGTAGTCATTACTTATACAGCAATTGCTGGTGAAGTAACAACAGATGCTCCTCTTACTAACAATGCACATTCAAGCAACGGAACTGGAAAAATCGTTGAAGTAAAACCAGTTAGCTTTAAAGTAATCAAGGTTAATAAAGACAATGAAAGTGAAAAACTTCCAGATGCTGAATTCCAGATTTATAAATCAGCTGATAGTGAAACAAATGGTGCTGTACCACTTACATTAGAAAACAAAACAACTGTTTATGGTATCCCAGTAGGAAGCGTTATTAAAACAGATGCAAATGGTGAAGCAAGTGTTAACAACTTAGATGCACAGGTTACATACTATGTAAAAGAAACAAAAGCTCCTAACGGATATTCATTAAATGATTTCGCTTACGAGCTTCAGCGTCCAGAACAAGATGAAGCATCTGTAACTTCAAGCACTAAAAATGAAAATAATGTAACTTATACAGTTCAGACCTATACTTATGAAAAATTCAAGGACATGTCTGTTAAAGATACAAAACTTTCCTCTCTTCCATCCACAGGTGGTATCGGTACTACAATCTTCACAATCGCTGGATGCCTGATTATGGTTACAGCAGCTGGCTTATTCTTTGCAAGCCGCAAAAGAACAAACAAATAATCATTCGTGATTGTTTATAACCAAATATCGAATCCGGGGCATCTGCCCCGGATTCATAAAAAAATAATACAACAGCAAGGAGAGCTCGGATGAAAAAAAAAGCAGGCAATTTAGTAATTGGCATCATATTTTTAGCTGGTTTGTCCTTGCTGCTGTATCCCTTTGTAGCCAATCAATGGAATAACTACAGACAGAAACAGTTGATCAGTGGTTATGAACAGGTGGTTTCTGATAAGGAAGCAGCAGAAGGAATTGACTATGATGCAGAGCGTAAAAAAGCAGAAGACTATAACGAAGCCTTACTTCCATGTGTTCTTCCTGACTCTTTTGCACTTGCAGAGTCAAGTGGAGTAGATCCGGTTTATATGAATACGCTGAACATCGCTGGTGATGAGATGATGGGAAGTGTAGAGATTCCTAAGATCAATATCAAAATCCCAATCTACCACACAACGGAAGAAGAGGTTTTGAATAAGGGTGCAGGTCATCTGGAAGGAAGTTCTCTTCCGGTTGGTGGAGCAAACACACATGCTGTTATTTCTGCACACCGTGGACTTCCGAGTGCATCACTTTTTACAGATCTGGATCAGATGAAAGTAGGAGATCATTTTCTGCTCCATGTGTTAGACGAAACCTTATGCTATGAGGTGGACAAGATTTCGGTTGTAAAGCCGGAAGATACGACTGCTCTTGCAGTAGAAGATGGGCAGGACTTAGTAACTCTTTTAACCTGTACTCCTTATGGAGTAAATACAGAACGACTTCTGGTTCGTGGTCACAGAGTACCTTATGTAGAAGAGGAAGTCAAAGAAGAGAAGACAGTGCTCAGTGGAAGCAGTCTTCACACAAATTATCTTCTTTGGGTATTTGTTGGTCTATCCGTTACCGCACTCTTTATTCTTGTGTTATACTTAAAGGAAACAAAGCTGAAGAGGCGAGCAAATAAAGGCGGTAAAAAATAGATTATGGCAAAAGAAAAGAAGAAAAAAGGTTCTATAGTTATCAACATATTTATCATATTACTTTTTATCGTCGGTGCGGGTATCTTTACTTACCCAACGATCAGTAATTACTGGAATGAGTACCGAAATGCGCAGCTTGTGACCAAGTACAATGAATCCGTCAGTGATCTGTCGGATGACCAGTACGAAAAGCTCTGGCAGGAGGCTGAGGAATACAACGCAGAGCATAAGGTCAATACGATCGTAGATGCTTTTAACGAAGATGATTATGTTCTCAGTCATCCTTACGATGAGGTTCTTGATCCAAATGGTGACGGGCTGATGGGAAGTATCGAGATCCCCAAGCTGAATCTGATACTTGCTATTTACCATGGCCTCAGTACAGAGGTTCTGGAAAAGGGTGTCGGGCATGTTGAGGGAACAAGTCTTCCGATAGGTGGAGCGAGTACACATGCGGTGCTGGCGGGACACAGGGGACTTCCGAGTGCAAAGATTTTTACGGATCTTGACCAGATGAAGAATGGAGATATTTTTCTGATCCATGTTCTGGGAAAGACTCTTGCATACAAAGTAGATCAGATTAAAACGGTTCTTCCGGAGGAATCCAGTGAGCTGGATATCATCGAGGGAGAGGATCATGTGACGCTGGTAACCTGTACTCCTTATGGAGTCAACACTCACAGGCTTCTGATAAGGGGAATCCGGACAGAGTATGTTGAACCGGAGGAGGAAGCTGAGGAGACACCGATCCAGCAGATCGCAAAGGTTGATCCGGTGAAGATTATGATCATTGGTCTTGTAGCTATGGTCATAATGATCATCATTGTTTATATAGTTATTCGGCGCAAAAGCCGAAAAACAGAAGAGAGTAGCCGCAAAGACGAATAGTGATCACAGAAAATAACAAGGAGGCCGATCGTGGTGAAACAGAAGAAAAAGAAATTTAAAATGTGGAATAAGCTTTTGGCTTTCCTGGGAATGTTTGTCATGTTGACAGGCTGCCTGGCAGGAACGGTTCAGGCAGGTTCTTACGAAGCCGGAAAAAAGGGAAGCCTTAATCTGACGGTACAGCAGACGGATGAGGATGGCAAGACAACACCGCTGACAGGTGTCAAGTTAGAACTTTACAGAGTTGCGGATGTTTCATTTGATGGAAATGTGCATTTTGTACTGACTAGCTCCATGTCATCTGCAGGATACGATTTTGATTCCTTCAAGAATGCAAGTGAATGGTATTCAGCAGCCGAAAAGCTTGCCGAGGTTGCAGCTGCTTCTTCAGTAAAGCCGGTTGAGGCTGTTTCGGATGAGCAGGGCAAGGTTGTTTACAGCGATATGGAAGAGGGCATGTACCTGGTAATCGGTGCAGCGGAGAGTTCCGTTAAGGTTACTCCAATGCTCTTAACAGTTCCTTTTGCAAGCACAGAGGAAGGCTGGATCTACGATGTACAGGCTTATCCAAAGGCAGAGAAGAGCAACACTGCAGGTATTACAGTTGAGAAGAGACTTTATCGTATTAATCCGAATACGTTTGAACTGGATGAAATAACTGCTGACGATGCAACTTACAAGGTTGGTCTTTTCCTTGATAAGGATGGTACGATCCCATATGGTGATGATTACATCAGAACGATCCATATCCAGAATGCACAGTCAGGCAAAGCTTCTTACAGTAATGTTCTTAGAGGTACCTATTATGTATTCGAGCTTGATGAGAATAACAAGGCGATCAAGCTGAATGATGAGGTGCAGATTGATAAAGAAAACAGCTTCCATTACAATGTTACGAATGCAGCAGACAAGGAAGACAACAGTGTTGTAGTGGATGACAATACGGTTGCTACAGATATTGCAGCTTATGTAAATAACATTTTTTCAACTCTTCCGGAAGGCTTCTTTGTAAATGGAAAGATCGAGATTACAAAGAACGTTGTAGTGGACGGTGTGAAAAAGACTGTAGACGACAAGTTCTATGCAACTGTATTTGATGATTCTGGTAAGGCGGTAAGCACCGTTGAACTGAAGCAGAATGATAAAGTTACTGTTACGGTTCCATTCTCAGAAGATATAAAAGATACTGTTACTTATGCAGTTAAGGAAACCGATAAGGATGGTAATGTACTCGATAAAGATTCTTTCGCATATGTAGTAAGTGGTGAAGGCAGTGTTAAGCTGAATGAGTCTGATCAGTATCATGGAAGCATCGAGATTACCAATACCAAGAAGGATGCTGCTGTAACACCTGGCGGAAGCAATGGTGGTTCTGGTACATCTAACGGTGGAAGTGATGCATCCAGCCATGGCGGAAGTGCAACAAGTCGTCCGGTTAAGACTGGTGACCCGATGAATCCGGCATTCTGGGGTCTGGTTCTTCTGGTATCTGTGATCGTGATCGCAGGTGGAGTAGTTGTTTACAAAAAGAGAAAACAGAAATAAAGTGTAAGACGTTTGACGGGAGTCTGGTGTAAACCGGGCTCTCGTTTTTTTCTTCTTATTTAAAGGGATTTTGTTGGAATGAGGGCTGTTTTGTGCTATAATAATCTTGTATTATTATGCCTATCTGGAAACCGGTGACTGCGAAAAATGTCGATATGTCGGTTTCCATTATAATGAATATAGAATGACAGGAGGAAGCACATGGGCGGAGAGAATACAGAGTACGGCGCGGATCAGATTCAGATTCTGGAAGGACTGGAAGCTGTCCGTAAAAGACCTGGTATGTATATCGGAAGTACATCCAGCCGGGGTCTGCATCATCTTGTATATGAAATCGTGGATAATGCGGTAGATGAAGCGTTAGCAGGATTTTGTACTGAAATCCAGGTAACGATCAATCCGGATAATTCCATTACCGTAGTTGATAACGGACGAGGTATTCCGGTAGGAATCAATCACAAAGCAGGAATACCGGCAGTAGAAGTTGTATTTACCATTCTTCATGCGGGTGGTAAATTTGGCGGTGGAGGATACAAGGTATCTGGTGGACTTCACGGTGTAGGTGCCTCTGTAGTAAATGCACTGTCTGAGTGGCTGGAAGTTACGATCTGCCGTGAAGGTAAGAAATATCAGCAGCGTTATGAAAGAGGACATACTATGTATCCTCTGAAAGAGATTGGTGTCTGTGATTCTGAAGAGACAGGAACAAAGGTAACATTCCTGCCGGATAAAGAAATCTTTGAAGAAACTGTTTATGATTACGATATTCTGAAACAGCGTCTTCGTGAGATGGCGTTCCTGACAAAAGGTCTGCGTATCGTTTTGAGAGATACCAGAGCAGACCAGGAAAAAGAAAAAATCTTCCACTATGAAGGTGGTATCAGGGAATTTGTTACTTATCTCAACAGAAGTAAAGAAGCACTGTATCCAGAGGTCATTTACTGTGAAGGTGAAAAAGATGGTGTCATGGTTGAGGTTGCCATGCAGCACAATGATTCCTACACAGAGAACAGCTATGGCTTTGTAAATAATATCAATACACCGGAAGGTGGTACACATATCGTTGGTTTCCGTAATGCACTGACAAAGACATTCAACGATTATGCAAGAAAGAATAAGCTGCTTAAAGACAGTGAACCGAATTTAAGTGGTGATGACATTCGAGAAGGTCTGACAGCAATCGTAAGTGTTAAGATCGAGGAGCCACAGTTCGAAGGACAGACGAAGCAGAAGCTTGGTAACAGTGAGGCTCGTGGAGCTGTTGATTTTGTAGTCAGCAAACAGCTGGAGATCTTTCTGGAGCAGAATCCGACGGTTGCGAAGGCAACAGTTGAAAAATCTGTTCTTGCGCAGAGAGCGCGTGAGGCAGCCCGCAAGGCGCGTGACCTTACTCGTAGAAAATCCGCTCTTGACGGAATGTCACTTCCGGGCAAGCTGGCTGACTGTTCTGACAAGAACCCTGAAAACTGTGAGATCTACATCGTAGAGGGTGATTCCGCGGGTGGTTCCGCCAAGACAGCACGTAACCGTGCCACACAGGCAATCCTTCCTCTCCGTGGTAAGATCCTCAACGTAGAGAAAGCCCGTCTGGACCGAATCTACAGCAACGCCGAGATTAAAGCAATGATTACTGCATTTGGTACAGGTATTCATGAAGATTTTGACATCACAAAACTGCGTTATCATAAAATCATTATTATGACGGATGCCGATGTCGATGGTGCGCACATTGCGACACTGCTTCTGACATTCCTTTACAGATTTATGCCGGAACTGATCAAGCAGGGCTATGTATATCTGGCTCAGCCGCCACTGTACAAAGTCGAAAAGAACAAAAAAGTCTGGTACGCTTATGATGATGCGGAACTGAACAGCATCCTTGAGCAGATCGGACGTGACAATAACAATAAGATCCAGCGATACAAAGGTCTTGGAGAAATGGATGCAGAACAGCTCTGGGAGACAACCATGGATCCGGAGAAACGAATCCTTCTCCGCGTAACTATGGATGAGTCTGCAACTTCTGAAATTGACCTGACATTTACCACTCTTATGGGTGACAAAGTTGAACCAAGACGTGAATTTATCGAAGAAAACGCACGCTTTGTAGAAAATCTGGATATCTAGGAGAATAGAAAATGGAAGACAATATTTTTGATAAAATCCATGAGGTGGATCTGCAGAAGACCATG
>OLNW01003863.1_pt1 | contig 11146 bp, 5 predicted proteins | sample 1672121 | NCBI WGS metagenome assembly OLNW01 (sample SAMEA3136648, study PRJEB25190) | human gut metagenome
AGGCACCCACCTGTCGAAGACAGGTCCTTAAAAATTCAGACAACTTACGGCTAAGGCGGGGATTGCTTTTTTTATGTAAGAAGGAGAAAAAAATGTCAGATTTTGTGCACTTACATATACACAGTGAATTCAGTTTATTAGATGGAGCAAATAGAATAAAAGACTTACCAGTAAGAGCGAAAGAACTAGGAATGAAGGCAATGGCCATAACAGACCATGGAGTAATGTATGGAGCCATTGACTTTTATAAAGCATGCAAAAAAGAAGGAATAAAACCAATAATAGGATGCGAAGTATATGTTGCACCACGTTCAAGACTAAATAAAGAACCAGGTATAGATAATAGATATAACCATTTGATATTACTGGCAAAAAACAATGAAGGGTACAAAAATTTAAGTAAGTTAGTATCAATAGGATTTACAGAAGGATATTATTATAAGCCAAGAATAGATTTAGAGGTATTGGAAAAATATCATGAAGGAATAATCTGTTTAAGTGCATGTTTAGCCGGAAGTGTAAATCAAGCACTATTAAATGGTCAAAATGAAAAAGCAGAAGAAATAGCATTATGGCATAAAAAAGTATTTGGAGAAGATTATTATATAGAAATTCAAAATAATGGACTAAAAGAGCAAGTTTTGGCAAATCAGAAGCTAGTACAATTAGCAAGAAAATTAGATATTCCATTAGTTGCAACAAATGATGCACATTACTTAAAAAGAGAAGATGCATATAACCACGAAATCTTGTTATGCATTCAAACAGGAAAAAGAATGAGTGATGAAGACAGAATGAGGTTTGAGACAGACGAATTATATGTAAAATCACCACAAGAAATGAGTGATTATTTTTCTGCATTTCCAGATGCAATAGAAAATACAGTAAAAATAGCAGATGAATGTAATGTAGAATTTGAATTTGGACATACAATATTGCCAAACTATGATGTACCACCAGAATTTCCAACACATTATGATTTTTTGAAAAAATTGTGTGATGATGGATTAAAAAAGAGATATGGAGAAAATCCGTCAGAAGAAATTTTGAAAAGAGCAGAATATGAAATTGGCATAATCAAAAAAATGGGCTATGTTGACTATTATTTGATAGTATGGGACTTTATCCATTATGCCAAAAGTCATGGAATTCCAGTAGGACCAGGAAGAGGTTCAGGAGCTGGTTCAATTTTAGCATATGCAATAGAAATAACAGACATTGACCCAATGAAATATGGATTACTTTTTGAAAGATTTTTAAATCCAGAAAGAATAAGTATGCCAGATTTCGACGTTGACTTTTCTGATGTAGATAGGCAAAAAGTAATTGACTATGTTTCAGAAAAATACGGACATGACCATGTTTCTCAGATTATAACATTTGGAACAATGGCTGCAAAAATGGTAATAAGAGATGTTGCAAGAGTATTGGATTTTCCATATGCAGAAGCTGATAAACTTGCCAAAATGATACCGACAGAATTGCATATAACAATTCCAAAAGCATTAGAGCAAAACAAAGAATTAAAAGATTTGTATGAAGCGGATGAGCAAATTCATAAACTACTAGATATAGCAATGGCATTAGAAGGAATGCCAAGACAGGCCTCAACACATGCTTGTGGTGTTGTAATAACAAAAGACCCAGTAGATACATATGTACCTTTATATGTAAGAGATAATCAAATTTCAACTCAATATATAATGACAACACTTGAAGAATTAGGACTATTAAAGATGGACTTTTTAGGTCTTAGAACTCTAACAGTTATAAAAGATACAATAAATTTAGTAAAAGAAACTAGAGGTATAGATGTAGAATTTGACCAAGAAATGTCAGACCTTAAAGTATATAAATTATGGCAAGAAGGTAAAACATCAGGAATATTCCAGTTTGAATCTCAAGGAATGACAAATTTCATGAAAGAATTGAAACCAGACTGTTTGGAAGACTTAATAGCCGGTGTTTCGTTATATCGTCCAGGACCAATGGACCAAATCCCAAGATATATAAGAGGAAAACAAAATCCAGGACATAACGAATATACACATCCAAGTTTGGAACCAATATTAAATGTAACTTATGGATGTATGGTATACCAAGAGCAGGTTATGCAAATAGTAAGAGATTTAGCAGGATATTCTCTAGGAAGAGCTGATTTGGTACGTAGAGCCATGGGAAAAAAGAAACTTGATGTAATGGCTAAAGAAAGAGAAGTCTTTATAAATGGACAAGTTGATGAAGATGGGAAAATCATTGTACCAGGTTGTGTAAGAAATGGAATTGATGCAGAATCTGCAAACAAAATATTTGATGAAATGTCTGAATTTGCAAAATACGCATTTAATAAATCACATGCAGCATGTTATGCAGTAGTAGCATACAGAACAGCATATTTAAAAGCATATTATCCAGCTGAATTTATGGCATCAATGCTTAACAGCTATTTAGGAAATCTAGACAAAGTTCCAGAATATATAGACGAATGTAAAAAGCTTGGAATAGAAATATTAAAACCAGACATAAATAAAAGCTTTGGAAGATTTGCGGTAGAAAATGGCAAAATTCGTTTTGGATTAGGAAGCATCAAAAATGTTGGAGTACAACCAGTAGAAAATATAATAAAAGAAAGAAGTGCAAATGGAGAGTTTACAGGATTTACAGATTTCTGTGAAAGAATGGCAGGAGAGTCTGTAAATAAAAAATGCGTAGAAAGTTTAATAAAAGCAGGAACATTCACAGAATTTCCAGAAACAAGAGCAACGCTATTAGCATCATTTGAAACAATAATTGATACAATTCAATCTTATAATAAAAAAGGAATGGATGGGCAAGTATCAATGTTTGATTTAGGAGGAGAAAGTAACGAAGAAGAAAATAACATAAATGAGATAAAATATAATTTTATGGAAAGACCTGAATTGAATGAAAGAGAATTACTTTCAATAGAAAAAGAAATGTTGGGAATTTATATATCAGGACATCCGCTTGAAAAAATAAAAGAACAAATAATAGCAACAACAAATATATCTTCATTGCAAATGCATGAAATAGATGAGATAAACTCGGCCGTGGCTGGTAATGAAGAAAACATGGAGATTAGGTCAAAAGAAAAAATAAAATTTGAAGATGGACAACAAGTAAAAATAGCAGGAATTATTACGTCTGTAAAAAAGAAATATACAAAAAATAATAAAATCATGGCATTTGTTACAATAGAAGACTTGTATGGTTCGGCAGAAATAATCGTATTTGAGCCGACATATATGAAAGCGCAGAATGCTCTGGTAGAAGAAAATATTGTTATGATTAATGGTAGACTTAGCATTCGAGAAGATGATGCAACCAAAATTGTGGCGAATGAGATAAAAAATTTTGGAGAAAATAAACCTAATATGCTTACACTTAATATTACAAATCTTACAGAAGAGCAAAAAGCGAAACTTAGAGGAGCAATAAAATTTTTCCATGGTGAACAAAATAATATTAGTGTTATGGTCAAAATTAATGATGACTTAAAGCCTTGTGGCGCAATTTATTTGAATGATGAAATTCTTAAAGTTTTTGAAGGAATTGTTGGAAAAGAAAATTGTCAATAAGGTTTTGCACCGATGGGACCGGTTCTCAACGGTGCAAAAAAATGCACCGCAGAGAACCGGTCCCATCGGTGCAAAGAGGAGGGAATAAAAAATGGCAAATGATAAAAAAGAAGATGTAAATGCAGATAAGATATATGGACATTTTTGTAAAATATCTAAAGAAGAAGTAATTTCAGAATTTAATGTAGAAGAAGGAGGACTAACAGACGAAGAAGCTGAGCAGAGAAGACATAGATATGGTGAAAATATAGTAACACAGTCAAGGCCTAAAAGGTGGTATCACTATTTATTGCGTAGTTTATTTACGCCATTTAATAGTATTTTGATAGGTATTGCTTTAATTTTAATATATACAGATGTATACTTGGCAGAAGTACCAAGTTATGCCAACATAATTGTTATTTTAGTTTTAGTAGCAGTTAGTACATTTTTAGATTTTTTTTCTGAATACCGCTCAAATAAGGCGGCAGAGAAACTAAAACAATTAGTATCAACTACAGCAACAGTTGTAAGAAATGGTAAAAAAATCAAATTACCATTTAAAGATTTAGTACCTGGAGATACAGTTATACTTTCTGCAGGAGATATGATTCCAGCAGATTTAAGAATAATAGAATCAAAAGATTTATATGTTGGGCAATCAACACTTACAGGTGAGTCTGATGCAATAAAGAAACTTGAAAATACCGAGTTAGAACAAAATGAGATGATTGAAAGTCTTTCTGATATAGATACAATATGTTTCATGGGAACAAATGTTATAAGTGGTTCTGCAAAAGGAATTGTAGTGTTAACTGCTGATAATACTTATTTTGGAAAAGTTGCACATACTTTAACAACAGGTAAACCTAAAACGGCGTTCCAAAAAGGGATAGAAAATATAAGTAAACTTTTAATAAAATTCATGCTTATATTAATACCTATTGTATTTATATTAACTGTTCAAAAACATAGTATAATAACATCATTTACATTTGCAGTAGCAATAGCAATATGCATAACTCCATTACTATTACCAGTAATTCTATCATCTGGATTATCAAAAGGAGCTTTGCGAATGTCTAAAAAGAAGACAATAGTAAAAAAATTGGATTCTATTCAAAGTTTTGGAACTATGAATATCTTATGTACTGATAAAACAGGAACTTTAACAGAAGACAAAATTGTTCTAGAAAAATATTTGGATGTTACGGGAAATGAAGATTTTAGAGTGTTAAAACATGCTTTTTTGAATGCATATTTCCAGACAGGTTTAAAAAGTAATATTGATGAAGCGGTAATAAATCGTGGAATAGAACACAATTTGGATGAAATATCTAAGCAATATAATAAGGTTGATGAAATACCATTTGATTTTTCTAGACGTAGACTTTCTGTTATTGTTAATGATGGAACTAAGACTCAATTAATTACTAAGGGTGCAGTTGAAGAAATTCTAGGAATATGTACTTTAATAGACTATCAGGGAAAAGTTGAGCCTATTACAAATAATATAAAAGAGAATATTAAGAAAATTGCAAAAGATTTAAATAAACAAGGACTTCGTGTGGTTGCAGTATGTCAAAAAAATTATTTGAATAAGACAGATGGTTTTGATGTTTCTGATGAAAAAAATATGATTCTTATTGGATTTATAGGATTTCTTGACCCTCCAAAAGAATCTGCAAAATCTTCTATAGAAAAGCTTGGAAGAAATGGAATAAGAGTTATAGTTTTAACTGGTGATAATGTAGAGGTAACAAGATGCGTATGTGAAAAAGTTGGAATAAAATCAAAACAAATTGTTACAGGTTCACAAATTGATAAATTACCTGACCAGGGCGTAAAAAGATTATTAAGAAAAACTAATATATTTGCCAAACTTTCGCCTATTCAAAAAGCTCGTATTGTTAGGCTGTTACGAGATGGTGGAAATGTAGTTGGATATATGGGCGATGGAATAAATGATAGTCCATCACTTGTAAATTCAGATGTTGGAATTTCAGTTGATACAGCAGTTGATATTGCAAAAGAATCAGCAGATATAATATTGTTAGAAAAAGACTTACATGTTTTACTTGATGGTGTAAAAGAAGGGCGTCATACTTATGCAAATTTAATGAAATATATCAAGCTTGCAGCTAGCTTTAATTTCGGAGAAGTAATGTCAGTTATAATTGCAAGTGTAATTCTTCCATTTTTACCAGAAACACCTATTCAGTTGTTAGTAGAAGGATTGCTTTACGATTTTGGACAATTAACCTTGCCACTAGATAATGTAGATGAAGAATACCTAAATAAGCCAAAACAGTTTGATGTAAAAGGTTTGAAGCACTTTATGTTATTTATGGGTCCATTAAGTTCATGTTTTGATTTAATTGTATTTGCATTAATATGGTTTGGATTTAAGGCACACGAAGTAGCTGTATTTCAAACAACATGGTTTACTTATAGTATAGTTTCTAATTTGGTTGGAATGCATGTTATAAGAACTGCAAAGAAACCATTTATACAAAGCCATGCATCAAAAGCAGTTTATATATCATCAATTGCTCTTAGTATAATTGGAATGATAGTACCATTCACATTTATAGGAAAGTCTATAGGATTAACTGCACTTGAACCTAAGTACTTCTCAATTATAATAGGTGTTCCAATTTTATATTGTATAGTAGCTGGTTGGGCAAAGAAAATCTATATCAAAAAATATGGTGAATGGATTTAGTTTGACTTTACAAGTAGTTTTAAACATGTTATAATAGAAATCGAGTAAATTGAATAGTCGCTGGTAAATTTCGAAAGGAATTACGAGAGGAAAGTCCGGGCTCCATAGAGCAATGATGCTAGATAACGTCTAGTGAGGGAAACCTTAAGGAAAGTGCAACAGAAAATAACCGCCGATAGCTTTTGTATTAAAGTATAGGTAAGGATGAAAAGGCGAGGTAAGAGCTCACCGCTGGTATGGTGACATACTGGGACAGTGTAAACCCCATCTGGAGCAACACCTAAGCTGAAGATTAAGTCTGCTCGACGTCTTTTAAATTGCGTGGCTTGAGGCATATAGCGATATATGTCCTAGATAAATGACTATTTTTAATGACAGAACCCGGCTTACAGATTTACTTATAATATTGAATAAATGAAAAAAGAGAGAATATGATTTCTCTCTTTTTACATGAATAGCGAATTCATATCATCAGGTAAATTACAACTAAAAGACATAACTTGTTTAGAAACAGGATGAACAAAAGAAAGTTTATAACAATGCAAAGCCTGTCTAGCAATCAAAGACGAAGAATTGCCATATAAGGTATCTCCTAGTAAAGGATGACCTATTGCAGACATATGCACACGTATTTGATGAGTTCGTCCAGTTTGTAAATGACATTCCACAATAGAAAAAGTATCATATTGAGCCAATACTTTATAATCAGTAATTGCATTCTGACCAGAAGGAGAAATGCATCTTTCAATAATACTATTTTCTTTTCTAGCAATAGGTAGGTTAATTGTACCATTGCTATCTGAGAAAGAGCCTTCTACAAAAGCAATATAGTATTTTTCAAAAGTTTTTTCTTGCATTTGTTTAATTAAACATTCTTGAACATATTCATTTTTAGCAAAAATAACTAACCCAGAAGTGTTTAAATCAAGTCTATTAATAGGACGGATTTTTTTATGAAATCCAATACTATCAAAATAAAACTTAATGCCATTTGCCAGACTATCGGTATAATGTTGCATAGATGGGTGAACTGCAATTCCAGCAGGTTTGTTTAAAATTAAAAAGCAGTCATCTTCATAAACAATATTAAGATGCATATTTATTGCAATAATATTTTCATTTTCTTCATCAAAATCAAGGTTGACTGTAATGACATCATTTTTCTGTACTGATGAACGAGTATCTATTATTTTATCATTTAAATATACATGTTTATTTTCAATTAGTTTGTGTTGTAATCTTGCAGATATTTTAAGTTCTTGCTTTAATATCTGATTAATGTTTTGAAAGTTATTATTAGTAACGATATATTTTAAATACATGTTGTACCTCCACTATTAATAGATTATAACATTTTTTATATATTTTTTCAAAAAAGTATTTATTAAAATACAAAAATTTGCTATAATATAATTTGTTAAAAAAGCAGAGAAAGGAAAAAATAAAATGAAGATAGGAATAGTAGGATTACCAAATGTAGGAAAAAGTACAATGTTTAATAGTATAACAAAAGCAGGAGCAGAATGTGCAAATTATCCATTTTGCACAATAGAACCAAATGTAGGAGTAGTAGCAGTTCCAGATGAAAGAGTAGATAAATTAGCAGAAATGTATAAACCACAAAAAGTAACAAAAGCAGTAGTAGAATTTGTTGATATTGCAGGCCTTGTAAAAGGAGCAAGCAAAGGAGAAGGACTTGGAAATAAATTCTTATCACATATTCGTGAAGTTGATGCAATAGCTCAAGTAGTAAGATGTTTTGAAGATTCAAATGTAATTCATGTAGACGGAAGTGTAGACCCATTAAGAGATATAGAAACAATCAATTTAGAATTAATTTTTGCAGATATGGAAACATTAGAAAAGAGATTAGATAAAGCAAAGAAAAATTTAAAAGCAGATAAAAAATATCAAGCAGAAATTGACTTTATAGAAAAATTAAAATCAAATTTAGAAAAAGGAATACCTGCTAGAGCATTAGAATACAACGAAGATGAACAAGAAATGTTAAAAGAAATGTTCTTGTTAACATCAAAACCTATTATATATATTGCCAATATTTCAGAAGAGCAAATAAATAATGCTGATAATGAAGAAATGGTAAAAAAAGTAAAAGAATATGCAAATAAAGAAGGTGCAGAAGTTATACCATTATGTGTAAAAATTGAAGAAGAGCTTTCTGCATTAGATGAACAAGACAAGAAAGAAATGTTAGAAGCATTAGGATTAAAAGAATCAGGATTGGACATATTAATAAAGAAGAGTTATGACTTATTAGGGTTAATGTCATTTTTAACAGCAGGAGAACCAGAAGTAAGAGCTTGGACGATAAAGAAAAACACAAAGGCTCCAAAAGCTGCTGGAAAAATCCACTCAGATATAGAAAGAGGATTTATTAAAGCAGAGATTGTTTCATATGATGACTTAATAAGAGAAGGCTCAATGGTTGCAGCAAAAGAAAAAGGATTAGTTAGACAAGAAGGAAAAGACTATATAATGCAAGATGGAGATGTTGTATTATTTAAGTTTAATGTTTAAATAAAAAATAAGAAAAAATACACAAAAAAACTTGCAATTTGATAAAAAATGTAGTATAACTATAAATGAGAGATAAATACTATAGATAAAATTTTGAAAAGAAAGAGGTATAAAAATGAAAAAAGAAAGAATTTTAAAAACAATAGTTGTATTATTAATTGGAGTAGTTTTATTTACAATGTCAAGTAATGTTTTTGCAGCAGATTCAAATTCAAAAGTTGATTTTTGGGAAGATACAACTAATCAATTAAACACAACTCCTTCAGAGTCTCCAACTTCACAACCTACAACTACAGATGATAATAATTCATTAGATTTATCAAATTCATTAAATACAAATGGTAATACAAATGGTAATACAAATAATAATTATAATACAAATTTACCAAAGGCAGGAGCTCCTGAAAATACAATGTTAGGAGTTGGAATAACAATATTAGCTATATCAGCAATATATGCTTACAAAAAAATAAATCAATATAAAAATATATAAGAGAAAAAGTAAAATAAAGGTTTCTTTTAGAGAGAGTTAGTCATAGGCTGTAAACTAATTCAAGAAAACGTATTTGAAAAACTAACTCTTTACATTTCTAGTGAATAAGCTAGACGTTTAAGATGCGTTAAATCAAATTAAGTAAAAAAATGGGATGGAACCGTGTATAAACACTCCTGTAGGCATAAGTCTATAGGAGTGTATTTTTTATACCCAAAATAAAATATGGTTTCAATAAATAAAGGAGGAATTTAAAATGATAAAAGTAACATTAAAAGACGGAAAAGTTCTAGAAGTAGAAAAAGGAAAAACAATATTAGAAGTAGCTAAACAAATAAGCGAAGGACTAGCTAGAATGGCAACATGTGGGGAAGTAAATGGAAAAGTAGAAGACTTAAGATATGAATTAACTGAAGATTGTTCATTAAGCATATGCACATTTGAAAATAGCGAAGAAGGTAAAAAGGCATATTGGCATACAACTTCACATATAATGGCACAAGCAATAAAAAGATTATTTCCAAATGTTCAATTAGCAATAGGACCAGCAATAGCAAATGGATTTTATTATGACTTTGATACAGAACACAGATTTTCAGAAGAAGATTTTGAAAAAATAGAAGCAGAAATGAAGAAAATAATAAAAGAAGACTTACCACTTGAAAGATTTGAACTTTCTAGAGAAGAATCAATCAAATTAATGAAAGAAGCTAAAGAAAGTTACAAAGTAGAATTAATAGAAGAATTGCCAGAAGGAGAAGTAATCTCATTCTACAAACAAGGAGAATATGTAGATTTATGTGCAGGACCTCATTTAATGAGTACAGGAAAAGTAAAAGCAGTAAAATTATTATCAACATCAGGAGCTTATTGGAGAGGTGACGAAAAAAACAAGATGTTACAAAGAATCTATGGAATATCTTATCCAAAAACAAGCCAACTAGATGAATACTTAAAATTGTTAGAAGAAGCTAAAGAAAGAGACCATAGAAAAATAGGAAAAGAGCTTGAATTATTTATGACTCATGAATTAGTTGGTTCAGGACTTCCAATGTATTTACCACATGGTGCAACAATAAGAAGAACATTAGAGAGATATATTCAAGATAAAGAAATTGAATTAGGATATGATCATGTATATACACCATGCCTTGCAAATGTTGAACTATACAAAACAAGTGGACATTGGGACCACTACAAAGATGATATGTTCCCAGCAATGAAAATGGATAATGAAGAAATGGTATTAAGACCAATGAACTGTCCTCATCATATGTTGATATATAAGAGCAAAACACGTTCTTACAGAGACTTACCAATTAGAATTGGAGAACTTGCAAATGACTTTAGATATGAAAATAGTGGAGCTGTTTGCGGTTTAGAGAGAGTTAGACAAATGTGTCAAAATGATGCTCACTTATTTGTTAGACCAGATCAAATAAAAGAAGAGGTTGGAAACGTATTACAATTAATCAAAGAAGTATATCAAAAAGATTTCGGATTTTCTGCAGATTCATTTAAATATAGATTATCATTAAGAGACAAAAACAACAAAGAAAAATACATTGACAATGACGAAATGTGGGAAACAGCAGAAGCCCAATTAAGAGCTATATTAAAAGATATGAATATTGATTTCTACGAAGCCGAAGGAGAAGCTGCATTCTATGGACCAAAGATTGATATACAAATCAAAACAGCATTAAACCATGATATAACAATACCAACTTGTCAATTGGATTTTGCATTGCCAGAAAGATTTGATTTAAGCTTTATAGGAGAAGATAATAAAGAACATAGACCAGTAGTAAT
>OLNW01003873.1_pt1 | contig 11135 bp, 11 predicted proteins | sample 1672121 | NCBI WGS metagenome assembly OLNW01 (sample SAMEA3136648, study PRJEB25190) | human gut metagenome
CATTCAGAATCGTCTGCGACGATGGGCGAGATGCATTCAGGCCAAAACGTGCATCTTCATAGCTAATCAGCAAAGTGATTAGCTATGGTCTGAACAGTAACCCCATCTTCTCTGCCAGCTCATTCAGATACATCCATCGCTCTGTCTTTTCTTCCAGTGCTGCATTCACTTTTTCCTGCTCTTCCATGAGTTCACGTAATTTTACAGAGTTCGTTGCATTGGCCGCGATCTGGCGTTCAATGGATGCTGCCTTATCTTCCAGCTTTGCAATGTCATCATCGATGGTCTCATATTCTCTCTGCTCTTTGAACGTAAACTTCACTTTTTCCTGACGATTCTGATTCTGTTTCCACGTCTTACGGGAATCCGTCTTTTCATTCTCTTCTCCTGCAGTATCTTCCACACTGTCTGCTGCCGGAGCTACAGCCTTTCCTGTCTTCCCTATTTTACCAGATCCTGACACTGCATCTTCACCGAATCTGCGTTTCTTCGCCTCGAGATAATCTGTATAACCGCCTTCGAACTGGCGCATATGACCCTGTCCGTCAAATTCAAAGATGCGGTCCACTACGTTATCCAGGAAATAACGGTCATGAGATACGGTGATCACAATTCCTGTAAAGGAGTTCAGATAATCCTCAAGAATTGTAAGTGTCGGGATATCCAGGTTATTTCCAGCCTCATCAAAAAGAAGTACATTCGCATTTTCCGCCAGAACTCCCAACAGATACAGACGACGTTTCTCTCCACCGGAAAGCTTTCCGATCGGAGCGTACTGCATATCCGGTGTAAAAAGGAAACGTTCCAGAAGCTGCGTTGCACTGATTCTTCCATCTTTCGTTGTAATATATTCTGCAATATCTTTCACATAATCGATGACTCTCTGTGCATCGTTCATATGATGCTCTTCTTGTGCAAAATAACCGATCTTGATGGTTTCTCCAATCTCGATCTCCCCGGAATCTGGCTGAACCAGCCCTGCGATCATCTTCAGAAGGGTAGACTTTCCACAACCATTTGGTCCGATGATTCCAAGTCTCTGATTTTTCAGAACGATGTAATTGAAGTCATCCAGAATCTTCTTATCACCAAAGCTTTTGCTTACATGATGCAGTTCAATGGTCTTCTTTCCCATTCTTGTCTCTACCGAATCCAGTTCCACTGTCTGATCCTGTACCGGGGCTTTTCCAGCTTTCAACGCTTCCAGTCGGTCCAGTCGCGCTCTCTGCTTCGTGCTTCGTGCACGGCATCCGCGCTTCGCCCATTCCAGTTCCATCCGCAGTACGCTCTGACGCTTTCTCTCCGTTGCAAGCTCCATCTCCTCTCTGGCAGCTTTGAGTTCCAGAAATCCTGAATAATCTGCATCGTATCCATATAATTTTCCATGACTCAGCTCAAGGATCCGGTTTGTTACACGGTCCAGGAAATACCGGTCATGAGTTACCATCAGAACTGTTCCTCTGTACGAGCGCAGATATTCCTCAAGCCAGTTGATCATCTCCTGATCTAAATGATTGGTCGGCTCGTCCAGCAGAAGCACGTCAAAGTTGCCGGCAAGCACTTTCGCCAGCACCACTCTACGTTTCTGTCCGCCGGATAAATATTCCATCTTCTGCTCATAATCGAGGATTTCAAGCTCCGTCAGATTACTCTCCACCTGCCAGCTCTCTGCCTCTCCATCTTCCAGCGCATAAGAACGGATCGTTGCCCCTTCCGGGAACACAGGATTCTGCGGAACATAAGCGATCTTCAGACCATTCTGCCGTACAATCTGCCCAGAATCCGGAACTTCTTCTCCAACTACCACTTTCAGCAGAGTGGATTTTCCGGTTCCGTTGATTCCTACGATTCCGATCTTATCTCCCTCCTGAATTCCAAAGGATGCATCATCAAAGATCGTCTTTTCTCCATATATTTTACTGATATGTTCTATGTTGATAATATTCATTACTGTAACTCCTCAGGTGCTTTTTCTGCGTGAATACATTCCAGTTTGTCCCGTCTTGTTCCATTTCCGGCGGTCCATTTTACTGCATTCTGAATGATCTTCTGTACATACGGATTCAAATAAGACGGATTGGTCTCATGTCCAGGCTGGAAATAAAAGATCCTTCCAAGTCCTCTTGTCCAGGTACAGCCGGAACGAAATACCTCACCGCCACGAAACCAGCTGATAAATACCTGGTCATCCGGCTGTGGGATATCAAAGAATTCTCCGTACATTTCTTCCTCTTCCAGTTCAAAAGATGCAGGAATTCCTTCTGCGATCGGATGAGATGGACAGGAGTTCCAGACTCTGCAGAAATCTCCTTCACGCCAGCGCAGTGTACCGCTTGTGCCAAGAAGAAAACGCATCGGCTTGCACATATGTGCGGAATGCAGGAAGATCACTCCCATTCCTTTTAGCACATGCTCCCTTACACGATTTGCAATCTCATCCGGCACCTGCTCCTGTGCCACGTGAGACCACCAGACAAGAACATCCGTATCATCCAGCACTTCTTCTGTCAGTCCGCACTCTTCCATTTCCAGCAGACCAATGTGATGAACTTCCAGTTCTTCGTCTTTCTCGATCAGTCTTTTCAGCGTATCATGAATTCCGATCCCGTTGTGATTTGCACGGATCTTACGCGCTTTTTCTGCCAGTTCTGCCTTCTTTTCTTCTGAATCCACATGCCATTCTTTAAAAATCTCAAGATTCGGATCATCTGTTCGTTCCTGAACATGTTCGTTCCACACCGTTACTTTAATCATGTTGATCTCCTCCTGTATATAAATTACTGTTCATTTTTGTGTATCTCAACATTCAGTTTATTTATTACGCACACGCTATATTTTACACTATTTCTTTCATTTAATATATAAGTTTTTTCACCTGTTTTACTACTTTTCATAATTTCAGTTACTGTTCACAGCATAGCTGTAAACAGTAACCTGGTAAATCTATCTGAAGTGCATCGCCAATTTTTCTATATCCTATTCTCCTCGCATCTGATATACTGTTTTTATCTAGAAATCTTATATTTACAGGAGAAAATGCCATGAAAGAAATTTCCATCACTGAATTTGAGAATTTATCCATCGGACAAGCTGAAAATACAGACGCCGGTACCGGCTGTACTGTTTTACTCTTCGGGAAGCAAGGTGCCCCGGCCGGATTAGATGTACGTGGCGGTGGTCCTGCCAGCCGCGAAAGCGAACTGTTAAAACCACTGGCTGCTGCAGATGCCATTCACGCAATCCTTTTATCAGGTGGCAGTGCATACGGTCTGGATGCTGCCGGCGGAGTTATGCGTTACCTGGAAGAACATGACATCGGATTCGATGTGGGAGTTGCTAAAGTTCCTCTTGTGTGTCAGTCCTGTCTGTTTGATCTGGCTGTAGCTGATGCCCATATTCGTCCAAATGCTGACATGGCCTATACTGCGTGTAAAAATGCGGAAACCGGAAATTATCGTGACGGTAATTTTGGAGCCGGTACCGGTGCTACTGTCGGGAAACTCCTAGGTGCTGAACATTGTATGAAGAGCGGAATCGGAAGTTATGCCATACAGACGGGCGAATTAAAGATCGGTGCTTTAGTTGCAGTCAATGCACTCGGAGATGTCTGCGACTGGAAAAACGGACAGATTGTATCCGGACTTTTAGCTGATGACGGTAAGACCTTCTTAGATTCTGAGCTGGTATCCGCACAGAAAATTGATATTGTAGAAAACAAATTTACAGGAAACACAACTTTAGGGGTCATCCTGACGAATGCAGCTTTTCAGAAATCACAGCTTTGCAAAATAGCAGGTATGGCGCATGACGGTTACGCCCGTGCCATTCGCCCTGTACACACAACTGCAGATGGAGACAGTATCTACGCAGTTTCTCTTGGAACTGTACCCGCTGATCAGGATGTTGTCGGAACTCTGGGAGCCCGTGTTATGGCGGAAGCAATCCTGCGTGCCGTACAGACCGCTGAACCGGCGTACGGCTTTCCTGCTGCCTCTCAGTTCAGTCTGCGCAAATAAATCCGTTATTTGTGAAACACTTTAAAAAATGCATCTCGTCCTTTTGCCCATAGCAACAGATGAGATGCATAAAACATACCGCAAGGTGAGATATGCAGATTACAGGAATAATTTTTAAGCCACATTCTGAAGCCTGCCTGAATGAACATGAGTATATACAGCCACGCCCAGGCTCACGATCAGCAGAAAATAGAAATTCAATCCTCTTGTCACAAGCATGGAAGGAATCAGGTTCATCCCTGTAAATATATTTGCAAAAATGGCTTTATACATCAGTTCTGTAATTCCCTGCGCTCCCGGAAGCGGCAGCATATCCACTGCAATATACACCGAAGCCTGTAACAGAATGATTTTCAAAGCTGTAGTTCCTTCCAGTCCAAATCCACGGTACACAACATACGTCAATACAAAGACACTGCATCTCTGCAGAAATGTAATCCCAATTACTGTCAGTAAATGAATCGGGTGTATCTTCAACCAGTTCACTGCATTCTGGTAACTGTTGATAAATTCTCTGATGTTCTTCTTTCGTTCTTCTGACGGTTTCATCAGATTCAGCCGGATCATCACCGCCTCAAATTTTTCTTCTACTTTCAGCATAATTCCCGGAAACAGCATCACTCCGAGGATCACCGTCACAAGCACAACATTCAGCACAAGTCCCAGCAGATACAGCCAGAAATATTTCTGAAGCTGCATTCTCAGAGGATGATACCACAACAGCAAAATTCCAAGTCCGATCAGAACAAGAACAAACTTGTACACAACTGCCACTGTCATCAGAACTACTGTGCTGTCTGCCCCTTTATTTCCGTCTTTATTCATATAATAAAGCTGTACAGGCTGACCTCCAGTTGCAGATGGTGTAATTCCGGAATAGAAGAAGCCGATAAAAGAATACTGAATACATCGTAACCAAGAGCTACAGCTATTTTCATTTTTTCCACGTCTAAACCTCTCCCTCCGGTCTGTCTCACGCATCGCCCGTAGCAGGTACCAGATCATGCTTCCCTCTGCACACACATAAAACAGTGCCAGCAGGACTGCCACCAGAAGACAGACCGGAGACATTTTCAACACTGCCTGCAGGATTTCTCCCGGATTCTGTCCTCGCAGCAACGCATAAAATGTCAGGAGCATAATCCCCAGAAATACTCCGACTTCTAATATTCTCTTCTTAATCTGAGCATCCATAATGCCTTTGCCACCTTCCAGCCTTCTTCTTCCTTCTCATCCACCAGTTCCCATAATCCGCCTTCAAAGATCTTCTTTTCTCCAAACTGCTCCATAAAATCCTTTGGAGTCACCAGTGAGAAATGTTTTTTCCACTGCCATACTCCTGTCTCTTCCAGAAGTTTCGCTATAAAAGAAGAACAAGTATAATGATTCTTCTGATAAAACGGACAGTTCAGTAAAATAAAAGGAAGCCCTAACACTGCATAATGATAACTGTAGCGTTCCGCCATTGTTTCTCTTAAAATGGCCCGGATCTGCATTTTCTGTTCCTCTGTACAAGGGACTTTACAGATCATATAATCCGCCTGTGGAAATACTTTCAGGATTTTCTGTTTTTCTTCTTTTTCAAATCCTGCCAGCAACGGAATGGCCGGATGTCTTCTTCCCACACTGTAAGCCTCTTCCAGTTCCGGATCCATGGAAATCACCACATGGATATATTTCTGCTGGATCACACGGCGGATGATTCCGGCAAATATCCCCGGTGTATCCACAAATGCAATATAAATCTCTGCCATATCTTTTTCCTTCTTCCTTTTTACTGGAACTGATAAATCTTTCTTGCGAGACGATATCCTCCCACAGTCAGTCCTCCACCGATTCTTCCCGGCAGATAAGTCAGTCCGCTCAGTGTCGAATAACGCAGTCTGTAATAGAGGTCTTTATCATATTCCTTGACCCGCAGCCACATCGCTTTTCTCTTCTCCCACGCTTCTACTGTCTGGATCAGCAGCAGATGAATGGAGGAAATTGACAACATAATGGAAATATTTCTTCTCATATAAGCAGCCAGTTTCGGATATTTCTGCTTCACCTCATTCAGATCCACACATCTTGATACCAGATCCGTCACCTTGATCTGCTGATCAATTCTCTTCATCAGAACTTTTTCATTCACGGACTGATCCTCTCTTCCAAGATAATAATGATACAGATCCAAATCCATATAATACAGGTTTTCCGCATACGGAAGCGGCTGATAAGAGAACAGATTATCCACATAAAATGTATGTTCCGGAAGTTTCACACCAGATTTTCTCAATACTTCTGTTCGAAATATCAGTGCATGCATGATCAGATACTGGGATGGACGAAAATGCCGGATTCCATTCCAGTCACACATCGATTCTTCCGGAAATACGTTTTTGTAATCCATCACACGCTGTTTTCCTTCATCTAAATGATCATAAATATAATTGCAGATAAATAAATCCGGGATCTTTCTGCTTTCCTTCTCGCCGCAGAACTCTTTGATCCTCGCAAGCAGTTTCAGATATGCCTCCCGGTCAAGCCAGTCATCCGCATCTACCACTTTAAAATAAATGCCACGCGCCAGTTCCAGACCTTTGTTCACTCCTGAACCGTGTCCTCCATTTTTCTTATGCACCACGCGGACAATATCTGGAAACGCCACTTCATATTCATCCGCAATCCGTGCTGTTCCATCTGTAGATCCATCATCAACCAGAATGATTTCCACATCTCTTCCGCCCTCCAGAAGAGAATCTACACATCTTCTCATATAGCTTTCCGAATTGTAACAAGGAACTGTAATTGTCATATACTTTTTCATACCCATCTCTCCATTCTCTGTATTTTTGTTGTCGTTCATATCACTTGTAACTAATAACATTCATTTTTCAGGATTTTAATAAACTTTTTCTAAGCATACCGTTATTTCTGTTGTTCCTGTTCAGCCACAATTTTCTGCTAAAATCCGTTTCTCTTGAGCTGTTCTTTATTTTCAGAAATTTTTATTTTATACTCTCCCCATGAAGCGGAATCATATTTTCCTGATATATCAATCATAAAAAAAGGTTCTTAAGATACCATTTGTACATTCCTTAAGAAATCTAAAAGAAAGTTAAAACAATTCTTTAACTTTGACTTTTTATCTTACGTTTTTGTCATAAATATGAATTCTTTTTAAAAATTGTTTAGATATACTTGAGAATTTGATTAAAACGTTATACCATAGTAAAGATATTTCGTGACCAGTCACCTGGCAGCACACTAAATACATCTGAAATCATTTTCTATGATGGAGAAATCGGGAAGAAATTTTTCAGACACGCTCTAGGATCTGCTTACGAAATAATTTTAACAGACGTTGTTTTTACACGCTGTAAACGAAACTTATTCCGATATAAATTAAGAAAGTGAGGGATCTCTCATGAGCCAGAAGAAAAATCTTTCTGACATGTTTGATGATGACTTCGAAGTTACATATGAAGAAGAACCGCGAGTTTCACTGAACGGTTCCGACCATGCAGAAAACACGCAGCGCTTTGGACAGACTCGTGTTTTCAATGGAAATTCATCTTCTGATACCATTGTTATGGACAGTCCATATCATGCATCCAATCATGGAAACGATGATTATAACAATACTTCTAATAGTCGGTATGATCATGATTACACTGATGACTATGACGATGATTATGATGACCGGTATGACGACAGCTACGGCGATGATTATGATGACCGGTATGATGACGACTATGACGATGATTACGATGACCGGTATGATAACGACTACAACGATGATTACCATGACCGGTATGATGACGACTACGATGATGATTACGATAGCCAGTATGATGATGATTACGATGATCGTTATAATCGTCGCAATAACAATAACAGCCGCCGTTCCGGTTCATCCGATCGTCGCGGCAATCAAAGAAACGATCGCTACAATGACCGTTATGATGACCGCTACGATAATGACCGTGGCAGCCGGAAATCAAAGAAACGCAGACGTGGCGGAGGCGGAGTTCCACTTGCAGCTCCGATCAAACAGGGTGGCAAGGCATTATCACACCTTACCAGTATCCTGCTGCAGCAGCTGTCTGTCATTCTGATCATTGTCACAACTGTTTACGTGCTTTACAATTTCTGGCGCGCAAGCACACCATACGGAGACATTGCAGAAGCAGTTAAAACACAGAAGATTTCAAAGATACTGGGTGCTTATGTGGCGGTTGCAGGAATTTATCTTTTCTGTGAGTTCATCTCCCTGTTATGGACGATGACCCGTGTACGTGTAAGAAACGGAATGGATACCTGGCGTGAAGATACCGGTCGAGGATTTCTTTCCTTTATTATGGTATTCGTAATTTCCTATATCTGTTTTCTGTTCAGTCCACTGCTGCCGGACTCTCCTGACATCGTTTATGGAGTCAAAGGAGCGTTGGATGTATACGGTTCGCTTCACAACGGACTGCTCGGACTGTGTGCCGCAGGCGCAGTTTCCTGCCTGATCAGACGATATAAAAGTCACTAAATTCATTTAAATCACTTATATCATAAGTATAAAAACAACAGAAGCCAAAAAAGATACCGTACTCTGGACTTTATTTCAATCAGAATACGGTATCTTTTTGTTGTTGTGAGTTTATATTTAAAATTTTAATCCCATCGCATCTTCAATCGTTACTGTTTACAACATAGCTGCAAACAGTAATCTTCGATCTTCAGACACGATTCCTTCTTGTTCCATACTTCAAAGTCTGTCTGAAAATTATCTTTCTCAGTCTTTGATGATCAATGCCATAAATACAAGATCTGTGTCTCCTGTATTTGTGATTCCGTGACCATAACCATCCGGAGTGAATGTTCTGTCTCCGACTGTTACCGGACGAATCTGTCCGTTGTCATCATAGTTTCCCTGACCTTTGATGATATAATATGTCTCGCTCTCACCGTGGTGCTCATGGTATCCGAGAGAACATCCTGGTTCAATCGTTACTTCTGCGTAAAGTCCACATTTTCCATTCAGCTCTTTCTCTTCAAGAATATGCTTGATAATCACATGTCCTTTTCCGCCACTTGCATTTTCTCTTCTTTCTACTCTGAGTTCGCTCATCTGTCTTCCTCCATATTCTGCATAAATTGCTGAATTCTGCGCCGTAAGATGTCGTCAATTCAAAACGTATCCTTTCAGATCAATCCACATAATGCCAGCTCCGAAACTAAAACGTTACAACAACTCTCGCAGTAAAACAGATCAGGTTTTGCCTTGTCCCTGATTTTCTTCAGCTTCTTTTATCATAAACCCATTACATTATTTATGCAATCTCACAAATAAAATAACCATAAGAAAAGGCTGTAAAAAAATATTTAGATATTCCCGATAGCTTCCTTCCAGCCCTGGTACTTTCTCTCCATCTTGGAGAATAAATCCATGTTATAGATGCCCATGGCGATTCCTGCTGCATAAGCTGCACCGATTCCGGAGAGTTCTTCTGCCTGTGGAACCAGTACATCTCCATCTAAGATGTCACTCTGGAACTGCATCAGATATGCATTCTTTGTCGGACCGCCATCCACACGCAGTCCACGAACCGGCGCGCCGGCATCTGCTTCCATGCTCTGAATCCTTCAGCCAGGAAATAACCGCTCCTGTGTAGTTAATATTTCATTCAAGAACATAATTCACCTTGCCATTCATGCCCCAGGCAAGGGAAGTTACCACACCATGCGTACTCAATACCGGTCTCTCGCCAAATTCACTGTCAGAATCACATACCTGCGGCAGATCTTCCGGCTGAATTCCAAACAGACCACAGATCTCTTCGTCCCATTTCAAGTATAAAACAAGCAAAAGCAACAGGCAATGAACACATTTTCCTGTGAACATTGCCTGATTTTTGATTAATTATATTTAATTATGACTAATCTTAGAATTTACCAGCCTTAGCAGCTTCCTCAACAGCTACTGCTACAGCAACTGTCATACCTACCATCGGGTTGTTACCTGCTCCGATGAGACCCATCATCTCTACGTGAGCCGGTACAGATGAAGATCCAGCGAACTGTGCATCAGAGTGCATACGTCCCATTGTATCTGTCATACCGTAAGAAGCCGGTCCTGCTGCCATGTTGTCCGGGTGAAGTGTACGTCCTGTACCACCACCTGAAGCAACTGAGAAGTATTTCTTTCCAGCTTCAAGACGCTCTTTCTTATATGTTCCTGCTACTGGGTGCTGGAATCTTGTCGGGTTTGTAGAGTTTCCTGTGATGGATACATCTACGTTCTCTTTCCACATGATCTTAACACCTTCTACTACGTCGTTAGCTCCGTAGCAGTTAACTTTCGCACGAAGTCCATCAGAGTAAGCCTTACGGAATACTTCTTTGAGTTCTCCTGTGTGATAGTCAAGCTCTGTCTCAACATATGTAAATCCATTGATACGTGCAATGATCTGAGCAGCGTCTTTTCCAAGACCGTTCAGGATAACACGAAGAGGTTTCTTACGAACCTTATTTGCTTTCTCTGCGATACCGATTGCACCCTCTGCTGCTGCGAATGACTCGTGTCCAGCCAGGAATGCGAAGCACTCTGTATCTTCTTCAAGAAGCATCTTTCCAAGGTTACCATGTCCAAGACCAACTTTTCTCTGGTCTGCAACAGAACCCGGGATACAGAAAGACTGAAGTCCTTCACCGATAGCTGCTGCTGCCTCAGATGCTTTTCTGCATCCTTTCTTGATTGCGATCGCTGCACCTACTGTGTAAGCCCATTTTGCGTTTTCGAAACAGATTGGCTGAATGCCTTCGATCATCTTGTAAACGTCAAGACCTGCTGCTTTTGTTACTTCTGCAGCTTCTTCGATGGAGTTGATTCCATACTCAGCGAGTTTTGCAAGAATCTGTTTTTCTCTTCTTTCATATGATTCAAATAATGCCATTGAAATAGTCCTCCTTATTCTTTTCTTGGGTCAATGATCTTAACAGCATCGTCAACACGTCCGTACTGTCCTTTTGCTTTCTCAAGAGCAACAGCCGGCTCGTCTCCAGCTTTGATGAAGTCCATCATCTTACCGAAGTTTACGAACTGATATCCGATGATCTCATCATCTTCATTCAGTGCGATTCCTG
>OLNW01003875.1_pt1 | contig 11132 bp, 9 predicted proteins | sample 1672121 | NCBI WGS metagenome assembly OLNW01 (sample SAMEA3136648, study PRJEB25190) | human gut metagenome
AATCAGCGGATTTCGAATGTTTGCAGAATTACGGGAGCTGCTTCGCAGCGGAGCAATTCGTAAGCATTACAGGGGACAAAATACCTTTTGACCTGAACATTATTTTTATGTTATTATGGCTGAGTTCAGAGTCCGCACATATGAAACAATCCTCAACGGTAACATCTCCGGGTGTTATTTGTGAGGAAGCAGACAATACAAAGGCCTGGCAAAGACGGATGATAAATATCCGTTTGCCATAGAAAGGAGTATCTACCGATATGAATCATTCCATTCTTTATCTTGAATGCAATTCCGGTATCAGCGGCGATATGACTGTAGCAGCTCTGCTTGATCTGGGGGCAGACCGCCAGATATTGCTGGACGCGCTTTCCAGCCTTCCGCTCACCGGATATTCAATAGAAATCAAAGATGTTTATAAATCCGGCATCCGCGCCTGTGATTTCAATGTCATCCTCGATCATGACAACCATGACCATGATATGGACTATCTCCACGGCCATGCTCACAGTATGACAGACGAACACGACCATAGCCATAGTCACAATCTGTCAGATGAGCATGGGCAGATCCACAGACACGATCACAGCATGACTGTGGGCGATGTCCATGACCATGATACAGATGAATCACAGCATATACATCACCACCATCTTGATGCCCGAAATTTAAATGATATCACCAAAATCATCCAGGTTGGTCAGCTCTCCTCCGGGGCGAAGGATCTGGCACTGAAAATCTTTCAGATCCTTGCTGAAGCAGAGGCAGCCGTACATGGCAAAACTTTAGAGGAGATTCACTTCCATGAGGTCGGAGCCGTCGATTCAATCGTCGATATCGTAGCAGTCGCTGTCTGCATTGACAATCTCTCCCCGTCTGGCATCGTCATCTCTGCGCTTACCGACGGCAAGGGACAAATCCGCTGTCAACATGGGCTGATCCCGGTGCCGGTACCTGCTGTCACTGCAATTGCAATGCAAAACGATCTGACTTTAAATATCTCGGATGTCGAAGGTGAGCTTGTCACACCGACCGGTGCTGCCATAGCCGCTGCCGTTCGAACTGCCACAACACTTCCAAAAGAATTTCGGATCCGCCGCATAGGATTTGGTGCAGGAAAGCGGGATTATGCTGCGACCGGACTGCTGCGCGCCATGCTGCTTCAACCACTCTCAAAAGACACCCATGATACGATCCTGTCTCTTGAGACGAACGTCGACGACTGCAGCGGAGAAGCGCTCTCCTATACAATGCAGCTGCTGCTCGACGCCGGTGCACTCGATGCTTTCTGCATCCCGATCTACATGAAAAAAAACCGACCGGCCTGTCTGCTCAAGGTGCTGTGCAATCCGGAACAGCGCGCGGAAATGGAGTCAATCATTTTCCGCAATACGACTACCATCGGCATCCGTATTCAGGAAATGCAGCGCACCAAACTTCCACGGAAAATTTTCGCACTGGAAACGCCATGGGGCATGGCCGATGTCAAATGCTGCACGTACGGAAACGATACCTATTATTATCCGGAAAATGACAGTGTCAGCCGTCTGGCAAAACAAAATGGAACAGGTTTCACGGAAATGTACAATATGATCCAGGCTTACGCCCGTGAAAATCCGCATGTGTGATCCATCCATAAGCAGCAAAGAAATATTTTTTATTGAAAGGATCATTTATAAAATGCCACACACACTTTTACCCGAACTCGCACAGGACTATACACGTCTAAGAGAATATTTCCAGGCACTGGACACTGACGGAATCGCTATCGCATACTCCGGTGGTGTAGACAGTACTCTGCTTCTGAAGGTAGCCTGCGAAGCTTCCTCCCGTCCGGTGCTTGCTGTCATCCTCGAGACAGAACTGCACCCGCACTCTGAGATCGAGACCGCTGTCGCAATGGCAAAAAAGCTCAAGGCGGAATGTACTGTCATCCACGTAGACGAATTTCAGGATCCACAGATTCTGCAAAATCCGGTCAACCGCTGCTACCTTTGCAAGCATCTGCTCTTCACCCAGCTGCAGCAGCTGGCGCATGCCAACGGACGTATGGCAGTCTGTGACGGCACGAATAAAGACGATGAAAAGCAATATCGTCCCGGCATGCTCGTTTTAAAAGAGCTCGGCATTCACAGCCCGCTTCGGGAGCTTGGCTTCACAAAGCAGCGCATCCGGGAACTGTCTGCCGCACTCTCGCTTCCGACTGCCTCCGCGCCGTCCGCACCATGTCTTGCCACACGACTTCCTTACGGTGCTTTTCTGGATCGGAAGCTTCTGGCAAACATCCATAAAGGAGAAGAAGCCATCCGGCAGATGGGATTCTACAATGTCCGTCTGCGCTACCATGAGCCGGTTCTCCGGATCGAAATCGACCGCGCTTCTTTTCCGGATCTGCTCGCAAAGAGTGAGATAATCGTATCCAAGCTGAAGCGTCTTGGCTTCCTTTATGTCACTTTGGATCTCGAGGGCTTTCGCAGTGGAAGTATGGACTTATCACTTTCCATTTCTCCAGCAGCCGATCCATCGTAAACGCTGCATTTGCAGGACTTGTAGATGGCAGTCCTGTCATTGGGACTGCCAGATCCTTCTGAAATTTCTCATACAGACGTTTTGCTGTTCCACCGTTCGTATAAATATGCTGAATCTGCGCCGCATCCAGAATTTGATGCAGATCATTCGGCACGGCATTTCGGATGCTGCTGTCACTGGATCCAACGATCTCGCATTCTGCAATCACATCCCATACAGCGATCCGGTTCTCAAGAAGCAGCCTTTTTTTCTCTTCGATCGTCTGCGGCAGCGGCCGGTTCGTCAATGCCGCGATCACTTTCCAGAAACGGTTCTGCGGATGTCCATAGAAAAACTGCTGTTCTCTTGATTTCACCGATGGAAAGCTTCCGAGAATCAATATTTTGCTGTTTGTATCGTAGACCGGCGCAAATTCATGCTGCAGTTTCTGATATTCCTGACTTTTCATTCCTCTTTTTTAAAATCCTTCCTGTCTTCGTACTTTTCGAAGCTCGGCACGCTTCTGTCCGGCCTCCCATTCGATCTGCTGCGTCACGCCTTCCACGATCAGTCCCGGCACTTCCTGTGGATGCTGATGATCGTCCGTGCCGACCATGACAAAATATGCGCGATTGATCATTGTCCGCACACCGCTTAAAGACTCGGCATACGTATCAATGCGTACCTCCATCGAAGAACGCCCCACGTGCGTCAGACGTCCGATCAGTACAATCGTATCGTCCACCCTCGCTCCCGTCTTAAAGTACATATTATCAACGGCAACTGTCACAACGTTCATCTCCGCATGACGCTTTGCAACGATTCCGGCCGTCTCATCAATCCATGCAAGCAGCTGCCCGCCGAACAGATAGCCTGCTGCATTCAGACACTTTGGCATGAGCAAATGAGACTGCTCTGTCATCGAATCTGCAACTCTTTTCATTTTCCTCTCTGACATATTCCAAACTCCTTCCCGTATTGACCACCTAAGACGGCGGTTCTGCTAAAGGTATTTTATCTCTTTCCGGTGAAGATACTTTTCTCTCGTAGCCAGTCCACCGCGAATATGACGCTCCGCCTTATTGACCGCCAGCACCTTTCCGGCCTCCGCTGCCAGAGCCGGATTGATCTGTGTCAGACGTTCTCGCAGATCCTTGTGTACCGTTGATTTGCTCACCTTGAATTTCTGTGCCGTCTGACGCACAGTCGCTCCCGTCTCGATAATGTAATACGCGATTTCCGTTGCGCGCTCTTCGATATATTCCTTCACAAAAAAGCCTCCGGAGACGCTGTTTTTACAGTGTATGCGAAAGCTTTTTATTTAATCTCATGATGTTGGGGGCGAAAGGTGTTTTGCGGGTCACTATATGAAGTACTCGATCACTTCTTCCGGCTCGGTCTTCGTCCGACGGTTGTATAGAATCACGGCTTCCCGTTCTTCCTTCGGTCCAAGTGCATAGACATCCGTGGATTCACTGTTGAAATATTTCACCGGTACGATACGGTTGTATTCTCTTGGATGATCCTCGGTGATCTGAATATCTTCCTTAGGCAAATGATCCAGCCAGTATGGATCAAACATCCGAATTGCGTCTCCCTCTGTCCCGGTCATGAGTACATAATGCGGCTCATCTAAATACAGCCGTACGACAGCTACTCCGCCGTGGCAGAGGGCATAGTTAATCCGGCTTTCTGTGCCGATACAGACACCGTTTCCGATGATGTGCTCGCCGGATATCGGCAGCAAGCCCAGCTCTCCGTATTCATTCAGCCAGTTACATAAAAATGCCATTGCAGCCCTTGAGGTCCCCCGTTTTCCCGGAACACCTTCCTTGCTGTGACAATCCAGACAATACAGCATAATATTCCGGATCACCTCCGGTGGTATGTCTTTTCGCTCGAAAAGATAGCTGATCGCATTGAGCATGCTCGCCGGTCCGCAATCATACTCCGTCAATTGGTATCGCAATGGATTTTTCATCTTCTGTCCCTCTTTTTCTGTCCGATCTGGCAAATCCTCTGATTCACATCTTCCGTATTTTACCACTCTTCTTTTACTCTGTACAGCAATTTTCTGAATCGTTTTTTTATGTAGCAAAAGCGCAAGTATTTATTTTACAAAAAACATTTTTTATTATATACTGGTACGTATATTGCGCAGCTGCAAAAGCGCTGCCTAAAAACAGGGGGACTTATGACTTTTATCATCCATTGTATTGAACAGGTATACTATTTTCTCTGGGGCGACTGGATTCGCCTTCCACTTCCCGGCGGAACACTCAGCCTGCCACTTCTGGTGCTGCTGCTCATTCCTGCCGGTATTTACTTCACGGTGCGTACCCGTGGTCTGCAGCTTCGGCTGCTCCCTGATATGGTACGCCTTATCACCGGATCTGCGAAACCGGAAGATTCTGAGCAGGACCGAAAATCTGAAGAGCTTTCCGCTCTCCAGGCTCTGATCGTCTCCACTGCCACACGGGTCGGTATGGGCAATCTCGTCGGTGTCGTGGCCGCAATCTCAGCAGGTGGCGCAGGCGCTGTTTTCTGGATGTGGATAACGGCTCTGATCGGCTCTGCAACCTCTTTTGTAGAATCCACACTCGCCCAGCTTCACAAGCAGGAGGATCCTCTCTACGGCGGATACCGCGGTGGCCCTGCTTACTACATTCATGACTGGATCAACGCAGGGCGCAAAGGAAAGGCCCACAAAAGCCTGCTTGCGATTTTATTTGCCATTTCCGGTCTGATCTGCTGGTGCGGTGTCAGCCAGGTCATCGGCAACTCTGTGTCATCTTCTCTGAAAAATGCCTTCCATATTTCGCCGCTTGTATCCACGACTGCACTCGTGCTGCTTGCTGCCGTGATCGTGCTACGGAAAAATGCGACGGTAAAGGTACTGGATATCCTCGTGCCAATCATGTCCGGCATCTATGTGCTGATCACACTCTGGCTCATTGTTACGCACGCCTATCAGCTTGGTGATGTCTTTCGACGTATCTTTTCAGAGGCTTTTGGTCTTCGTCAGGTAGCCGCAGGCGGCTTTGGCGCTGTCCTCATGAACGGTGTCAAGCGCGGTCTCTTCTCCAATGAAGCCGGCAGTGGCTCTGCACCATGCGCTGCAGCGACCGCCGAGACGCCTCATCCGGCCCGTGTCGGTCTGACGCAGGCATTCGGCGTCTTCATCGATACACTGCTTTGTACCTGCACCGCAATGGTCATGCTGCTTGCCCCGCAAGAGCTCGTCGACGGTCTGCAGGGAATGGATCTGCTTCAGACGGCTATGTACAGCTATTTTGGTCAGATCGGTGTCATCTTCATCGCCCTGATCTTGTGGATGTTCAGTTTTTCCACCTTCATCGGCATCCTGTTTTATGCCCGGTCCAATGTGGCCTATCTGTTCGGTGACCGCTGGAGCGCACAGACTGCCTATAAACTGCTGGCACTTGTCATGCTGTTTATCGGAGGACTCGCCGCCTACACCTTCGTCTGGGATCTCGGGGACGTCGGTGTCGGTTTGATGACGATCTTCAACCTGATCGCCCTTCTCCCGATGTCCAATGAAGCAATCAAATCCCTGAAAGACTATGAGCGGCGACGCAACTGACAGTAAAAACCTGCAGACAGATCGATGTTCCGATTCTGCCTGCAGGTTTTCTAGTCCTGCTCTCATTTTTTTATCTCCTCTACCCGCACAACCCGGTTCCATCCACGCCTCTGCCATACCATGACATATACTTTATACGCAATCGAATCCCGCGCATAGACAAATGGCTCCTCTTCCACGATCTCACAGCGCAGGCCACGAACACGCAGCTCCTTGGCGCGTGCTTCTGCCAGTCGGTACAGCCGCTGCATCTCCTCCTGCTCCTTGTCCTGGAAACTCCGTTTTTTATAAATTCCTGCGGCCTCCGTAAGCTGCTCCGTCAGCAAATCCACGGTTGCTGCATGCCGCGTGCAATGCAGCAGTCTCCCAAGCTGCTTTGCACGGTATCGCCCGGGCTTCCTGCGATACCTTTCCAATGCCCGCAGAAGTGATACATCTCCGACCTCCTTTGCAAGCTCGCACATCACCTGTAATGCCGCCTCGGATGGCCTCCAGTCCGGCTCTGTGACGGTTCGATATTTCTTTGGAACTGCCGGATAGCAACAGTAATTCAGCGGCGGAAACTCTGCCAGCGATGCAAGCTGACGTTCTTCTTTGCTGCAAAATTCCTCGCCGAGATATTCCAGCTTATCATGCAGAATCGCCAGCCGATACTCCAGCTGCCGCAGATACTCATATCCTTTCACCCAGAAATGCCCGGTATGACCGTAATCAAACAGGTGCGCTTCCAATACCATTCCGGTAAAAAATAAGGTAAATGCATTCATCCCCTGATGAACCGCCAGCACATAGCCATCTTCCTCAGTCGCCAGCGCCGCTGAGAGCTCTCCGTCAAATTTCTCCTGATAAGTTCCGCACATCCGTGCATTTTGAAAAACCAGAAAACTCTCCACCGCATCGTTCATCAGATAAACCAGGCGCACGTCAGACGGCACCTCCCGCCGCACATCCGCATCCTCCCATACCTTTGGAAGCAGCAGCTCAAACTGTCCCTGCTCAATCAGGAGTCCAAGACGGTCCAGATCTTCCGGTGCAATGTCTGTGACTTTATTCTCCTGCATAATCTCTCCCTCTAACTTTTATCATATCTCTTACCAGTCCTCTGTAGCTTACCGCATTTTATCCGGTTCTGCAATCTGAGAAAAAAACAGCCCCAGGCCATGTGATTACTCACCGCCGGGGGCTGCCAGATTCTTTTCTGTTTCTTTCTATCTGCTTACTTTTCGTGACTCATTTTTCTGCGCAGCGAAACGGCAAGAGTTTCACTGCTGAGGGAATCGCAGCTACTTCGCCGCCGCGGTCTCAGACTCACTCTCTGTTTTATCTGCGGTCTCTGATTCAGACTCGCTTTCCGTCTCAGCCGCTTCCGTTGCTGCCTCTGTGGTCACTTCCGATCCGGCCTCGGTCGTTGCTTTGCTTACCGCCTCAGTCGCTGCTTCCGTTGCAGATTCGCTCCCCGCCTCGGTCGCTGCTTCTGTCGTCGCTTCGGTGGATGCCTCGGTCTCCTGTGTCAGAGAAAAGTCAAAGGTGATCTGCGCCAGAATATCGCTGTCCTCTGTGATCTCTGCCGCATCCTTCCACTCGGTATAGAGCTCACTGATCCGGTCAGACTTGCGCTGCTCAACGATCGTCTCTTTCTGCTTGTCAGTCGCCTCGCGGTCAAGCTTTGAGATGACCTGTGCCACATAGTAACCGCTGTCGATCTCGATCGGTGTCTCGACTAACGTGCCGTCATCCAGCCCCTCCGTCGCGGTGATCAGTCCTTCTACGACGCTCGTGCTGTCACTTCCGAAAGTCAGGGTCGAACAGGTCGCATTCTCGTCGACTTCTGCGGAAGCGGTCTCAAAATCTTCGCCGTCTTTTACCTTTGCGATCAGATCCTCTGCCTTTGCCAGCGCTTCTGCCTTCGCTGCCACCATAGCCGGATCTTCGGTCTCCGTCTCTGTTTCCGTTTCCGTCTCGGATGCCTCGGTCGCTGCTTCGCTTCCGGTCTCTGTCTCAGCCGCCTCGCTTGCTGCTTCCGATACAGCTTCCGTCTCTGCGGAAGACTTCGTCTTTACGGTCTGCTCTTCGGTCATCGCTGCCGTCTCTGCTTCGGTCTCTACCGATGTCTCGCCCTCGGTACCTGCCTCAGAGACCGCTTCGGTCGTCTCTTCACTGCTGCTCTCTGCCTCCGTACCGGTCTCGGACTCTGTCTCTGCCTCGGTCTCCGCACGGAACAAGGTGTAGCGGATCTTGCGTTGTGCCGCCTCATCGTCCGATACCTCGGTATCTACATCTGCGGACATCTGCGGCTCCATCTTTGACTGAATTAGACGCAGGGTCAGATAACGCTCCACGACCTCCTGAGTCGCTCCCATCTGGTTCAGCACTTCTTCCCCGTTCTCATCCATAAATCTGGTCGCTGCCTCTGTCACGGCTGCCTTCTCGTCATCCGTCAGCTCCACATTGTAATCGCTCATCTTCTGCTCTGCCAGCACAAGACGCTCCAGTGTGGAAACGACATCGTCCTTGATCATAGATCCAAGCGTCGACCCATTTCCATAAATGTCAGAATCCATCGGATCCTCGACACCCATATACATCTTATACATGCTCTCCATCAGCGCCTGTGAGTAATGTGTCGCGAACTTCACAAGTCCTGCCGAGATCTCATCCCCGTTTACAGTAATCGCAGCCGCATCTGCCTGAAACGTCTCTTTCTTGGAGCAGCCGGAAAGCATGCCAAGTGCAAGGCAGGCGCTCAATCCGATGACCGCTATTTTTTTTAATCTGTTCTTCATACCCATCCTCCTGATACTGCTGCCGCCGGACATCTGTTTCATTGGTATCTCCTTTTCCAAAAGCGAACAGCAAATTTCTACGGCACTTCTGCTTTCTCCATGTCCCGCAGATCCATTGTTTCATTATAAACTGATTTACGAAATCCCGCAACGCTTTTTCCGGTTTTCACAAACTTTTCACCTGCATTTTTACCAAAATCAAAGCCTCCGCTGCAAAACCACAGGGATTTCCTCTGTGTAAAAATGGAAAGCAGCCATCATGCCAGCAGCCGCTCCATATCCGCAAGCAAATCCCGAACCGTATCGAGCACGTTGTCAACTTCCCGGTTGCCTTTTTTCTGACGGATATAAAGGAAATACGGATTCTTATCAATGGTAAATTTCAGCCGTCCGCGATACTGCTTCAACAGACCGTCGATGCCCGCCGTGTTGATCTGCGCCTTCTCATACAGTACCATCCGGATCTCCTCACCCTTCTGCGTCACCTCCGTCAGATAAAGGTCATGCGCCTGTGCACGCAGCCGGGAGACGAGCAGGAGATTCTGCACAGCCTTTGGCAGTTCTCCGAAACGATCCATCAGCTCCTCGAGCATGTCATCGTACTCCTCTTCGTTCTGGATTCCTGAAATCCGCTTGTAAATATCGAGCTTCTGCATCTCGTTGCGGATGTACCGTTCCGGAATAAATGCGTCAATATCCAGATCAATCTCTGTATTGTAATCCTCCTTGACCGTCGAGATCCCCTGCACCTCTTTTACTGATTCGTTGAGCAGCTTACAGTAAAGATCATAGCCGACGGCCTCCATATGTCCATGCTGTTCGCTTCCGAGCAAATTGCCCGCACCGCGCAGCTCCAGATCCCGCATCGCAATTTTAAAGCCACTGCCAAGCTCCGTAAATTCCCGGATCGCCGCCAGACGCTTCTCTGCGATCTCTTTGAGCATCTTATTTCTTCGGTACATCAAAAAGGCATATGCCGTCCGGTTCGACCGTCCGACACGACCGCGCAGCTGATAGAGCTGGGATAATCCCATATTGTCGGCATCATGAATGATCATCGTATTCGCATTGGAAATATCCAGTCCGGTCTCTATGATCGTCGTCGTGACAAGCACGTCAATATCGCCGTTGATAAAGTCAAACATAATCTTTTCCAACTCATGCTCTTTCATCTGTCCGTGTGCAAACGCGACCTGTGCCTGCGGGACGAGCGCTGCGATCCGATTCGTGATCTCGACGATCGAATTGACCCGGTTGTAGACGTAGTAGACCTGTCCGCCCCGCGCCAGTTCCCGGCTGATCGCCTCGCGCACCATCTCCTCATTGTATTCCATGACATAGGTCTGGATCGGCACGCGCTCCTGGGGCGCTTCTTCGAGCACGCTCATATCACGGATTCCGACCAGGCTCATATGAAGCGTCCGCGGGATCGGTGTCGCTGTCAGTGTGAGCACGTCGATGTCCGTCTTGAGCTGCTTGATCTTTTCTTTGTGTGCGACACCGAACCGTTGCTCCTCATCGATAATCAAAAGTCCGAGGTCTTTATACTCGACATCCTTTGAAAGCAGCCGGTGTGTCCCGATGACGATATCCACCATTCCCTTTTTCAGATCCGTGACGGTCTTTTTCTGCTCCGCCGATGTGCGGAACCGGCACATCAGATCCACACGTACCGGAAAATCCTTCATCCGCTGCACAAATGTATTATAATGCTGCTGTGCCAGAATCGTGGTCGGCACAAGATACGCCACCTGCTTGCCGTCCTGTACCGCCTTAAAAGCCGCCCGGATCGCGATCTCCGTCTTGCCATATCCGACGTCACCGCAGATCAGCCGGTCCATGATCTTCCGGCTCTGCATGTCGTGTTTGACCGCGTCGATCGCCATCAGCTGATCCTCCGTCTCATCATACGGGAACATTTCCTCAAATTCCTGCTGCCAGACGGTATCTTCGCTGTAGGTGAATCCTTCTTTTCGCTCCCGCTCCGCATACAGCTTCACGAGATCCTGCGCGATCTGCCGCACTGCCGTGCGTACCCGCGTCTTCGTCCGGTTCCACTCCTGCGTACCGAGCTTGTTCAGCTTCGGCGCCTTCGCCGCATCGCCGTCCGCATATTTCTGGATCACATCGAGCTGCGTCGCCGGCACATAAAGGCTGCTGCCCCCGGCATACTCGATCTTCATATAATCCTTCGTCACATGGTCGACCTCGACTTTTTCGATGCCCCGATAGACACC
>OLNW01003876.1_pt1 | contig 11129 bp, 9 predicted proteins | sample 1672121 | NCBI WGS metagenome assembly OLNW01 (sample SAMEA3136648, study PRJEB25190) | human gut metagenome
TCCTGACAGGTAAAGGACTTACCTATGGCGGTTCCCTGATCCGTACAGAAGCAACAGGATACGGTGTTGTATATATCCTTAACGAACTGATGAAAGATCACAACGATTCTCTCGACGGAAAGACTGTTGTTGTTACAGGTTCCGGTAACGTTGCTATTTACGCAGTACAGAAAGCTACTCAGCTTGGTGCAAAAGTTGTTGCTATGTGCGACTCCAACGGATACATCTATGATCCGAACGGTATCAACCTTGATGTAGTGAAAGATATCAAAGAAGTAAAACGTGGACGTATCAAAGAATATGCTGACCGCGTAGAAGGCGCTACCTATACAGAAGGTGTTGGCATCTGGAACATCAAATGTGATGTATATCTTCCATGCGCAACTCAGAACGAACTTGACCTTGATGGTGTAAAAACTCTGATTGCAAACGGATGCAAATATATCGTAGAAGGTGCAAACATGCCTACTACAAGAGAAGCTACAGACTACGCTATGGCAAACGGTGTTCTCTTCCTTCCTGGAAAAGCATCCAATGCAGGTGGTGTTGCTACTTCCGCACTGGAAATGAGCCAGAACTCTCAGAGACTTTCCTGGACATCCGAAGAAGTTGATGCCAAACTTCATCAGATCATGGTTGATATCTATGCTAAGATCAGCGATGCTGCAAAACGTTATGATATGCCGGACAACTTCGTTGTTGGTGCTAACATTGCAGGTTTCGAAAAGGTTGTAGATGCAATGATGGCTCAGGGTATTGTTTAATCTCCTGTTCATTCGTAAATATAATCCAAAAGGCGTTCCGGATTTCTGATCCGAAGCGCCTTTTTATATTTTCATGTTTTCTTTATGGTTCCATAAATTTCTTCAGTTCATCCATAAATGTACTGACATCCTTGAATTCTCTGTAGACAGAAGCAAAGCGAACATAAGCAACTGCATCCAGGTCCTTCAGATGTTCCATGACAATCTCACCAATGCGGGTACTGGAAATTTCTTTGTCTGCTGTGTCAAAAATATCTCCCTCTATAGAATCCATCAGCGACTCGATCTTTTCCACCGGAATCGGTCTCTTATAGCAGGCACGCAGAATTCCGCCCTGAATCTTGGAACGGTCATACTGTTCACGTGTCTGATCCTTCTTAATGACACTCAATGGAATAGTTTCAACTTTTTCGTATGTCGTAAATCTTTTTCCACAGGATTCACACATTCGCCGTCTCCGGATTGAATTTGTATCATCTACCGGTCGGGAGTCTACAACCTTGCTGTTATCCTGATTACAAAACGGGCATCTCACAGTATTTTCCCCTCTTTCCCCTTTTAATGAAATAATTATACTTTATTTTTTCGGACAATGTCAAGAAATGCACCTGTATATTTCAGATAAATTTTGCATATCTTTTATAAAAAGTGGTAAATTCATGCGATTATGTGAGCTTAGACAGAAAGAAGTCATCAATACCTGTACCTGTCGCAGTCTTGGCTGCCCAGTCGATCTGGAGTTCGACCGCAAAACAGGAGCCATCACTGCTCTCATCGTTCCAGGTCCCGGCAAATTCTGTTTTTTTCCCGGCAGAGAAAGCGAATACATCATTCCCTGGTGCTGTATCTGCCAGATTGGTGATGATATCATCCTCGTCGAAGTCAAAGAAGAAAAATGTTTTCACAAAGACCACCTTCTCTGACACTGTCAAGGGCTATTAATTTTTATATTTTTCCCAGAAAAGAATATTTCCTGTCCTCCCTGAGAATCATTTCTAGTACCAGAAATAAGAGATGAGGAGGATATTTTGATGGCACTTAATAAAGTAGAAATCTGCGGGGTAAATACATCCAGTCTTCCGATCCTGAAGTCGGACGAAAAAGAAGCATTATTTCAAAAGATCAAAAAAGGAGATTCTGAAGCCCGCGAACAATATATCAAAGGAAATCTCCGCCTTGTGTTAAGTGTTATCAAACGATTTCAGAACAGCAATGAAAATGCCGATGATCTTTTTCAGATCGGGTGCATTGGTCTTATGAAAGCCGTCGATAATTTTGACGATACACTGAATGTCAAATTCTCGACATATGCAGTCCCGATGATCATCGGTGAGATCCGCCGCTATCTACGGGATTATAACAGTATCCGGGTAAGCCGTTCTCTGCGCGACATTGCCTATAAAGCCATTTATACCAAAGAAAATATGATCAAAAAGAATCTGAAGGAACCAACGATCGATGAAATTGCTGATGAGATCGGCATTGAAAAAGAAATGATCGTATATGCCCTGGATGCGATCCAGAGTCCTGTCAGCTTGTTTGAACCGGTATACTCCGAGGGTGGCGATACGTTGTATGTCATGGATCAGATCAGCGATCAGAAAAACAAAGAAGACCACTGGCTGGAAAACCTATCTCTCCGGGAAGCCATGAACCGGCTTAACCAGAGAGAAAAGCACATCATTGAAATGCGCTTCTATGAGGGTCGGACACAGATGGAAGTTGCTGATGAAATCGGCATCTCTCAGGCGCAGGTCAGCCGCCTTGAAAAAAATGCTCTGAAGACCATGAAAAATTATCTGAGATCCTGAAAATTGCTTTATATGCAAAAAGCCTCCCTGCCGGACCAATTGTCGACAGAGAGGTTCTTCTTTATTTCAGTGCTTTCTCAATTTCTTCAATTACAATCTTCAGTGCTTTGATACGTGCATATTTCTTGTCAACGGACTCCAGAATATGCCACGGTGCAAACGTTGTACTCGTCTTCTTCAGCATCTCATCGACTGCTTCTTCATACTGATCCCATTTTTCACGGTTTCGCCAGTCTTCGTCTGTGATCTTCCAGCGTTTCTCCGGATTATTCTGGCGGTCATTAAAACGCTCCAGCTGTGTATCTTTATCAATCTGCACCCAGAATTTGATGATCACTGCACCCCAGTCGTGGAGTTCCTTTTCAAATTCATTCATCTCATTGTAAGCACGTTTCCAGTCATTTTCACTGCAGAATCCTTCCAGCCGTTCTACCATGACACGGCCATACCACGTACGATCAAAGATTGCAATGTGCCCATCCTTCGGAAGTCTTGTCCAGAATCTCCAGAGATAATGCCGAGCCTTCTCATGTGGCTCCGGACTGGCGATTGGCTGTACCTCATATCCTCTAGGATCCAATGCCCCTGCAATTCGTTTGATATTGCCGCCTTTGCCGGCCGCATCCCATCCCTCATAGGTAATGATCACCGGAACCCGCTTACGGTACAGGCGATTATGCAGTTCTCCCAGTTTGGCCTGCAGCTTCTTCAGTTCCTTCTGGTACTCTTCTTCGTCAATTGTCTTGTCTTCCAGTTCTACATCTTTCAGCTTAGGCATCTTGACCAGTGGAAAAACATTCTGAAGGATCGGTACCGAATGACTCTGGTTCTGCAATGCCACTTCAATACTGCTGACCAGTGTATCCATCACCTGCAGCTCTGCCCACTTCTTATCCTTTGCATCAATGATATACCACGGCGAACTGGACATATTGGTGTCTTTCATATAACGGTCAAATACATTCTCGCACTTCTTATAATGTTTGTTCTGCCATTTATCGAATCCTGTCACACGCCACTTGGTATCATCCTTGGAAAGCAGCTTCTTCATACGTTTTTCCTGTTCGTCCTTATCAATCTCCATAAAGAATTTCAGGACCAGATATCCATTGTCCGTAAGCTGCCTTTCAAAACGCCTGATGCTCTCGATACGCCGCTCATAAGCATCTCCTTCGAGTTCTCCATTCAATACTTCCTTCACCGTCTGTTCCATCCATCCGGAATCCAGGAATGTAAATTTGCCTTCTTCCGGGATCTGTTTCATATAACGATACAGAAACGGTCTGCGTACCTCTTCCTCTGTCGGAGCTGACATCGTGGCAACCTTGAAAAAACGAGGATCAATATTCCTGATCACCTTACCGATCATACTGCCTTTGCCTGCTGCACTCCACCCCTCAAAAAGAACCAGTACCGGGAGCTTGTGCTCCTTGATCTTCATCTGAAGATCATAAAGTCTGTTTCTGGTTTTCTCAAGCTGTACTTTCATCTCATCTTTGTCCGGTTCTTCGCCCGGTGTCCATGATTTTAACATATTGAGCCCCCATTTCTTTTTGTTGACAGTATACCACGTCCGGAATAAAAATACAGTTAATTGTTGCACATATTGCACCATTTTTTTCTCACAGATTACCGAATATACAAAGAGACAGAACTCCAGATTATCAGGAAATTCTGTCTCTGTAATATTTTTTATGAAAGTTCCAGTTTACCAGTATACAGCTGATAATAAGTTCCTTTCTGTTTAATGAGGTCTTTGTGGTCACCTCTCTCAATGATCTTGCCATGTTCCAGAACAATAATCGCATCACTGTTTCGGATCGTAGAAAGTCTGTGCGCGATCACAAACACGGTACGGCCCTTCATCAGGTTATCCATACCTTTCTGTACGATACTTTCTGTACGGGTATCGATACTGGAAGTTGCTTCATCCAGAATCAGTACCGGTGGGTCTGCAACTGCTGCCCGCGCAATGGACAGAAGCTGTCTCTGCCCCTGAGAGAGTTCTTCACCATCCCCGCTCAGCATCGTATCGTATCCTTTCGGGAGCATCTGTATAAACTGATCTGCATGTGCCAGTTTTGCTGCTGCATAGATTTCTTCATCCGTTGCATCCAGCTTGCCATAACGGATATTATCACGAATCGTACCGGTAAACAAATGTGTGTCCTGAAGAACGATTCCAAGAGAATGTCTCAGATCATCCTTTTTGATCTTGGTAATATTGATTCCATCATAACGGATCTTGCCTTCCTGGATATCATAAAAACGATTGATCAGATTGGTTATGGTTGTCTTACCGGCTCCGGTAGAGCCGACGAATGCCAGTTTCTGTCCGGGCTTCGCATACAGGCTGATATCGTGAAGAATTGTTTTGTCTTCATTATATCCAAAGGTTACATCCTCAAATCTTACATCACCTTTCAGCTCTGTATAGGATACGGAGCCATCTGCAGAATGCGGATGTTTCCATGCCCACATGCCGGTTCTCTCTTTGCATTCTACAATGTTGCCATTCTCATCTTTTCTTGCATTGACAAGTGTTACATAACCCTCATCCTCTTCCGGTTTCTCATCGATCAGATTGAAAATTCTTTCCGCACCGGCAAGCGCCATGACGATGGAATTAAACTGCTGTGCCACCTGCATGAACGGCTGAGTGAAGCTTTTGGTGAACTGCAGATAGGAAGCCATAACACCAAGTGTGATTCCTCCGATGCCTGCTACAGAAAGGATTCCTCCGAGAACCGCCGTCAGTACAAACTGCAGGTTTCCGATATTTCCGATAACTGGTCCCATCATATTACCGTATTTATTTGCCTGTGAGGCGCTCTCAAAAAGAACTTCATTGAGCTGATCAAACTCTTCTTTTGATTTTGCCTCATGATTAAATACCTTTACTACCCTCTGTCCGTTCATTCGTTCTTCCACGAATCCGGTCACATCTGCCAGAGACATCTGCTGATGTACAAAGTATTTTCCACTCTTTGCTCCGATCCTGCCGGTAACAGCAAGCATCACAAAAATGATCAGTACTGCAAGTATCGTAAGAAGCGGACTCAGCACCAGCATGGAAATAAAAGTGACAACAATTGTAAACAATGCCATCAGTGCCTGTGGAATTGCCTGGCTGATCATCTGTCTCAATGTATCTGTATCATTGGTATAAAGACTCATGATCGAACCATTTGTATTCTGGTCGAAGTAACGGATTGGCAGTGTCTGCATATGTTCAAACATATCATCACGTACTCTTTTGAGTACACCCTGTCCAATATAAACCATCATTCTTGTGTAAATAAATGTTGCAATGACACCTGCCAGAAAGATTACGCCCAAAACAGTCAGGGCCTTATAAAGTCCTGCAAAATCCGGGGTTTTCTGTCCAACAAGCGGCAGGATAAAATCATCCAGAAGGTATCTCAGAGAAAGAGAGACTGCAATTGTCGCCACAGCACTGATCAGGATACAGAAGAAAACAAGAATAAACTGGAATTTATATTTCTCTGTCACATATTTCATCAGACGTTTTGCCGTCTTTAAATCATTTTTTGTCATTTTCGGTTTCTTATTCTTATTCATCCTCTTCTCCTCCTTTCACCTGAGATTCATATACTTCCCTGTAGATCTCATTTGTCTGCAGCAGTTCTTCCGATGTTCCCACACCTGCGATCTTACCATCATCCAGCACAATGATCTGATCGGCATCTTCTATCGAAGAAACTCTCTGTGCAATGATGATCTTGGTCGTGTCCGGGATCTCTTCCCGGAATGCTTTACGGATCAATGCATCTGTTTTGGTATCTACTGCACTGGTGGAATCATCCAGAATCAGGATCTTTGGTTTCTTAAGCAGTGCACGTGCAATACATAGACGCTGTTTCTGTCCACCGGAAACGTTATTACCGCCCTGTACGATCATGGTCTCATAACCATTCGGGAACTCATTTACAAATCCATCTGCCTGCGCCAGACGGCAGACTCTCTTAACTTCCTCATCACTGGCCTTTTCATTGCCCCAGCGGATATTATCGTAGATCGTACCGGAAAATAATACATTTTTCTGCAGAACCATAGATACCTGGTCACGCAGAACTTCCAGATTATAGTCACGTACATCGACTCCGGCTACTTTTACTGCACCACCAGTGACATCATAAAGTCTCGGGATCATCTGTACCAGTGTAGATTTGGCACTTCCGGTACCGCCAATGATGCCAACTGTCTGTCCCGATTTAATATGAATGTTGATATCTTTCAGGGAAAGGTTTCCGCCTTCACCCGCATAGCTGAAATCTACATGTTCAAAGGTAATCTCGCCATTTCTGACTTCTTTCACCGCATCCGCTTTGTCCTGCATCTCCGGTACCTCATTAAGCACCTCCGTGATACGGTCTGTGGAAGCCCCTGCGATCATGATCATGACAAATACAAAAGTTACCATATTCAGAGACATCAGAATCTGAATTGCATATACGATCACACTTGTCAGTTCTCCAGTCTCCATGGTTCCAAATACAATGCTTCGTCCACCGATCAGCGCGATCAGAAGTACAACCGCGTACATCATGAACTGCAGGACCGGAGAGTTCCATGCAACGATTTTTTCTGCTTTTGTAAACAGGGTATATACATAATTGGACACACCGTGAAATTTGTTTATCTCGTAATCTTCTCTTACGAATGCCTTTACCACACGTGATGCATTAACATTTTCCTGTACAGAATTGTTCAGTTCATCATACTCATCAAATACTCTGATAAAATGTGGATGCGCTTTCTTTGCTATAAACATCAGTGTTCCACCAAGAAGCGGGATTACGATCAGGAACAGAAGTGCAATCTTTACATTGATCAGCAGTGTCATGATCCAGGAAAGAAGAATCATGATCGGTGCTCTTGCCAGAAGGCGGATACTCATCATATATGCCATCTGCACGTTCGTAATATCCGTCGTCATTCGTGTAACCAGACCTGATGTGGAGAAATGGTCAATGTTTTTGAAAGAAAAATCCTGCACCTTATAGAAAATATCATGGCGAAGATTTTTCGCATAACCAGCAGCCGCTACGGCTGCCATATTACCGGCCTGCACACCAAAAAACAATGCCAGCATCGCCATTGCAACAAGAATTATTCCGCGCTGCACAATATAGCCAAGATCACCATTGGCTATTCCAACATCTATGATCTTTGCCATTTCCAGAGGAATGAGAACCTCCATCAGTACCTCCAGAATTACGAGAAACGGTGCCAGCAATGACTGTTTCTTATATTCCCGGATGGATTTAAAAAGTGTCTTATTCATCTTTTCTGTCTGCCTCCTTATCTGTCTTTTTTCTATTTCCGAATTTTCCTATTATACAAAATTTCGCCTTTGAAAGTCAATCGTTTTTTTGTGACTTTTTGGACACAATTCAGGCAAAAAAAATGCCCCTCACAGGGACATTTTTTCTTTTTCGTATACTTCTCTTACTTCGTCTGCTTTTGCACGATGCGGAAAACAGATATTTCCAAGCTGTCTTACCGGCATCACACCCATGAGTGAGTTTGTCACAAAACACTCCTCATAATACATCAGCTCATCCGGATAAATGATCGTTTCTGTCACCTGAAATCTTTCCATAATATATTCACGCAGGATACCCGGCAACAGGCCGCAGGAAAGCTGCGGTGTATAGATCATATTTTTACGTACAAAAAAGACATTGCAGACAGTTCCTTCACTGATCTGTCCTTTGGTGTTGATAAATATCTTTTCATTGATACCGGCTGCTGCGGCTGCTCTTTTTTCCAAAATACAGTCACCATAATTAAATGTCTTATGATAAACTAGTGGAGAAGTCTCGTTTCGTCTGACTTTGCTTAGGTCCGTCATAAATCCTCTGGAATAGATTTCATCCATATATGGATTTTCTCTCATCTGAAAGAAGGTATTCTCAGCTGACATCACGATCTTAAGTGCTCCATGCATCTTCACCGACATTTCCTGTGTACTCAGATATTCTGCGATTTTTTCTTTTGTAAGTCCACGTTCTGCACAGGAACCCAATTTCAAAAAATCAGCGGATCCCTGCATTCTGTTCAGATGTTGTTCCAGAAGTAACGGTCTGCCTTGTTCCACTGCAACCGTTTCAAATACTCCCATTCCAAACAAAAATCCCTCATCCAGTCTAATATCCATATCTTTTTATCACTCCAGACTTTATTTCATAGCCTCCAGAACCGCTTTCGCTTTCTGAAGGGTCTCCTCATATTCAAATTCCAGGTCTGATTCAGCAGTGATGCCACCGCCAACTCCCAGATAATACATTCCATCTTTGTGCAATGCTGTACGGATCACTATATTAAAATCACAGTCTCCATCTAATGTCAGGTAACCGATGGAACCTGTGTACAGATTTCTGCGGTTGTTCTCCAGTTCATCAATGATCTCCATCGCACGATATTTCGGGGCTCCTGTAATAGAACCGCCAGGAAACGTTGCTTCAAGCAGATCCATTATCGTTTTGTTTTCCTGAAGTACTCCCTCGATGTCAGAAACCAGATGAAATACTGTTGCATATTCTTCCACCGTAAAAAGTTCCGTCACTTTGACACTTCCAGGTTTGCACACGCGGTTCAGATCATTCCGCTCGAGATCAACGATCATAAGAAGTTCACTCTTATCCTTCTCTGAATTTTTGAGTTCATTTCTCATAAGGAGATCCTCTTCCAGAGTCTCACCTCTTTTTCGCGTTCCCTTGATCGGACGTGTATTCACATGTCCCTTCTTCATCTTAAGGAATCGCTCCGGTGATGCACAGACAATCTGAAAATCACCGTAATCCATATAGCCGCCAAATGGTGACGGATTGTTTTCTCTCAAATCATAAAAAACATCCAGTGGTTTTTTGTTGCTCTTTACCTCAAGCTGCTGCGTCATATTTGTGATATAGATATCACCTTCGATGATATATCGAATCATCTCATCAACAGCCTGTTTGTATTCTTCTTTTTTAAAATTTGGTGTTATTTCTATATTAAATGATCCGTCTGCGACCTGTTCTTTTTCTAATAATACTTCTGTCAGACGCTTTTCAACAGATTCGATCAGTTTCTCTGCATCTTCTGTAACTCCATTGGCCACCAGAAATGTTTTCTTCTCATGACAATCCTCTATGATATACATGTCATAAAAAACAAGTACTGCATCCGGAATCGTTACCAGATTTTCCTTATGAGATGGTATTTCCATTAATTTCCACCCGTATTCATACGAAAAATATCCGATTGCCCCTGATAGCATTGGAAGCCCGCTTTTATTCTGATCTTTATGCTCAGACAGATATTTTTTGAGATATTCCTCAAATGAGAGTTCCGATACCTTCTGCTCATTTATAAAAAATCCATGATCATCTTTTACTAATTTGAGATATGGCCGCACTCCTATGATTGAATATCTTCCAAGCCCGTTCACAAGAGATGAATCCAGAAATACACAGTCCTTTTCATCCGAAAAATATTTGAACAGTTCTGCTGCTGATCTGTGTGGAGTCAATTTTTTTATCACGCGGTTTATATTATACATCTATTTTTCCTCTCTGTCCATTTTTCGAAACATTTCTATAGATTTTTCTTATATATTTCATAGATTTTTTATTCATTTTTGTTGAATTTCTCTGCGATACAGCAGAAATTTTCTAACAACTCATGACCATATTCCGTCAGGACTGCTTCCGGATGAAACTGTACGCCATAAAGAGGGATTTCTCTGTGCGAGATTCCCATTACCGCTCCATCTTCAGCCACAGCATCTACCCGGTATTCTTCCGGAATACTGTCTTCTCTCACAACCAGTGAATGATACCTGGTTACTTTAAATTTCTCCGGCAGTCCTTCAAATAATCCCGTTCCATTATTTCGGATCCCTGTCACCTTTCCATGCATTGGACGGCTCCCTTTCTCTACAACAGCTCCACAGCAATGTCCCAACACCTGATGTCCCAGACAGACACCTAAGATCGGGATCTTTCCCTGAAACCGTTTCACTGTTTCTACACATCGCACAGCATCCCATGGACGTTTCGGTCCGGGCGAAAGAATGATTCCTTCCGGCTGCATCTTTTCTATTTCTTCTATATTAATCTGATCACTTCTCCTGACCATGATCTCCCTTCCCAACTCCTCAAAATATGCTTTCAGATTGTAAACAAACGAATCATAATTATCGATCATCAAAAACATGTTTTTCCTCCCTCTCCTTCAAAACACGTATAAAAAAAGAGACAACGCACGTGTATATCCATACACACAGTCGTTATCCCTGTCGGTCCGTAATCTGTGAATCTTTATCGTTTTTTATATTTCTTTTTGAAAGATACCTCTATGCTATCATGTCTGCCAATTCTCGTCAATATATATTAGAAATGAATATTTTTTTCAACAAATTACCCCTTTTATATCGAATACATCTATGCTATACTGTACGGGAAATGAATGATATGCAAAATAGGATCATATGCGTCAAGTGTTCAGCGAATGGGGAGTTGTCGCCGAAACGAAAAGTCCGTCT
>OLNW01003888.1_pt1 | contig 11116 bp, 10 predicted proteins | sample 1672121 | NCBI WGS metagenome assembly OLNW01 (sample SAMEA3136648, study PRJEB25190) | human gut metagenome
CTCGTCTCCTGCCTGGATCTGATCTGCCGGAACCAGGATCTCCTGACCGTCTTTTACCATCCATACTTTGGATACATGCAGTGACATGCTTCTTGCCAGATCATCCACTGATTTTTTATGAGTCCACTCTTCGAGAATCTCACCGATTCCCAGAAGGAACATCGTGGAACCTGCGGTCTCAAAGTCACCGCGGAAGATCGATACGCCGATTGCTGTTGCATCCAGAACCGGAACTTCCAGTTTTCCTTTTGCAAGTGTACGCACGCCATGCCACAGATATTTCACTGATTTGATCGCTGTGATCACAGAACGCACCGATACAGGAAGGAACATCTTGCTTCCCATACGCATGACCACTTTATTTACCAGTTTTTCCCAATATTCATTCTGTAGTTCACGACCGGAATTCTTCAGATATACTTCCGGCACTTTGGCAGTCTCATAGTGGAATGCCTTCAGTGCCCGGATCACTTCTTCACGGTCACCTACAAAATTAATCGTGGCATCCTGTGTTTTCTCCCGGACTTTTACGCCTGTTACCAGTTTCTGGCTGCTCAGATAATACAGTAACGTATCCGCCTGTTCAAATGTCATACGGTTCTGAAGAAGATGGACACGCATACGTCCTTTAATTTCATGTTTAATTATAAATTTCATAGAATAACACTGTCCTTGTGCAAGTTAATTATGCTTCTGTAAAGTCTTCTTCTTCAGTCTCTTCTGTTTCTTCAGCTGTTTCTGTTACTTCTTCATCTTCTACAACTGCTGCTTTTGCTTCACGCTCTTCGTTGATCTGCTGAGCTTCTGCGTAGATATCTTCTGCATTTTCCTGAACAGATGTTACAACTTTCATGACACAGGATTTTGCACGCAGAACAGCTGCAGTACAGTTTGCATAGAATTTTTTCGCATCATCACTTGCCAGAATCTTGATTCCTGCTGTACCGAACAGTACACCACCTGCGAAAATACCAGTTTTTTTTGCGTCGAAATTTTTTAAAATGTTTGCCATAATATTATCTCCTTTGTGTTTATCAAATTTGTTTACCTACTATTATATCGCCCCGCGATAATTTCGCAAGAACTTTTTTCTAATTGAGATTTTTTCTCAAAAAGAAATCCCGGAGGGGCTAGGAAGCCTGTCCGGGATTATTCGTATACTTTACGATTCTTTTTCCAGTCATATAACCGCAGCTCTCCAGTCCACACGTTAAGACCTGACGAAACTTTCTGTCGGAAAGCTGAAGTACCGTGCCATCATCCAGTTCCATTCTGCAATACGGAACACATTCCATCTCTTCATCATCAGCATTACCGGTAAACTTATACATGTTTTTCCGGCTGATCACTCCGATCTCTTCTAATGTATTCACCATGCGGTAAACGGTTGCGGCCCCGATACTGGGATCTTGTTTGCAGGCTTTGTAATAAATCTCCTTGCAACAAGAGCAGTCCTCATCCAGAATAATATCAAGGATGATGCGCCGCTGCCGGGTGATCCGGCAGCCACGCTCTCTTAATTTTGAAATTATGATACTCTTTGGCTCTTTCTGCAATTGATGTCAACACCTCCAAATAGTACCTTTAATGGCTGCAATGTCCTCCGCAATGTGAGCAGTCACCACCGCACTGCAGTGATTTTCCGTTCTTTTTGTCTTTAACCATGCTGCGGACGATCAATGCAACTACACCAACTAAAACCGCACCAACTACTACTGTTCCCATGCAAAGGTCTCCTTCCTTAATTATGCTACTTTCAGTGATTTGCTTTCTTTATAAGGTCTGAACAGCATGTACAGGAAGCCAACCAGCAGAGCAACTGCAACTACTGTCCACAGTCCGAATCCACCACCTGTAAACAGGGTTCCGAACTGGTAGATGCACAGAGCTACGATGTAAGCAAAAATACACTGATATCCGATTGCGAACCAGAACCATTTTGCATTGTTCATCTCACGTTTGATAGCTCCCATTGCTGCGAAGCAAGGTGCACATAACAGGTTGAATACCAGAAATCCGTATGCTGCGATAGGAGTCATAACCTGTGCCAGGTTACCCCAGATTTCAGCACCGTCTTCTGCAACTTCTGCAAATCCAAACAGCATACCAAAGGTAGCTACTACGTTTTCTTTTGCAATCAGACCGGTAACAGCTGCAACTGCCATCTTCCATCCTTCACCGGCTTTTGTCCAGCCCAGAGGAGCGAAGATTGGAGCGATTACGCTACCGATGGATGCCAGAATACTGTCATTTAACTGTTCAGCTTCTATCATACCGAATTTTCCGTCTACCCATCCGAAGCTCATCAGGAACCACAGAATGATGGTAGATAACAGGATGATGGTACCAGCTTTTTTAATAAATGACCAGCCACGTTCCCACATACTTCTCAGTACATTGCCAACGGTTGGCATATGGTAAGCCGGCAGCTCCATAACGAACGGAGCAGGTTCTCCGGAAAACATTTTTGTTTTCTTTAAGATAATACCGGAGCAGATGATAGCTGCAACACCTACGAAGTAAGCACTCCATGCTACCCATCCTGCATTATTAAAGAATGCACCTGCGATCAGGGCAATGATCGGCAGTTTTGCTCCACAAGGAACAAATGTTGTTGTCATGATTGTCATCTTACGGTCTCTGTCGCTTTCGATGGTACGGGATGCCATGATACCAGGCACACCACAACCGGAACCGATCAGCATCGGGATGAAGGATTTTCCGGAAAGACCGAATTTGCGGAAGATACGGTCCATGATGAATGCTACACGAGCCATGTATCCGCAGCCTTCCAGGAAAGCCAGGAAGATAAACAGTACCAGCATCTGTGGTACGAAACCAAGTACCGCACCCACACCGGCTACGATACCGTCAAGGATCAGTCCCTGTAACCAGTCAGCACAGTTAACAGCTACCAGCGCTTTCTCAATTGCCGGAGGAATGATATCACCGAACAGAACATCGTTTGTCCAATCTGTCAGGAATCCACCCACTGTTGTAATAGATACATAGTAAACAATAAACATAACTACTGCGAAGATTGGCAGTGCCAGCCAACGGTTAGTTACGATACGGTCGATCTTATCGGATACGGTCATTCCGCCCTTCTGACCTTTTGTTACGCATTTTCCGATAATAGAGGAGATATATACATATCTTTCATTTGTGATAATACTTTCGGTATCATCATCGAATGCATCTTCCAGAGTTTTGATCTCAGCGGATACATCCGGAACAGATTTCATCTGTTCTTTGATCTTGTCGTCCTTCTCCAGAAGTTTGATTGCAAAGAATCTCTTCTGTGCTTCCGGGATATCCGTGCCAAGCATGGTTCCTACAGCTGTGATCGCATCTTCCACTTTACTGTCGAACTCATGTACCGGTGTAACTTCGTTCTTTCTCTCTGCAAGACTTATTGCTTTCTCAGCTGCTTTCTGGATTCCAGTACCTTTCAGTGCGGAGATTTCCACAACCTCGCATCCTAACAGTTTGCTCAGTTTGTCAGTATGTATCTTGTCACCCGCTTTTTCTACCAGGTCCATCATGTTGACAGCCATAACAACCGGAATGCCCAGTTCCATGATCTGTGTGGACAGATACAGGTTACGTTCGATGTTGGTACCATCTACGATGTTGATGATCGCATCTGGTCTTTCATTGATCAGATAGTTTCTGGCTACGACTTCTTCCAGAGTGTATGGAGACAGGGAATAGATACCCGGTAAGTCCATGATAGTCACATCTTTATGACCTTTTAACTTACCTTCTTTTTTCTCCACCGTTACGCCCGGCCAGTTACCTACAAACTGATTGGAACCGGTCAGCGCATTAAACAATGTTGTCTTACCGCAGTTAGGATTACCTGCTAATGCAATTTTAACTGACATTTTTTTGCTCCTTTTTCTTATTTGTTGAAATGTTGTTATACATTCCTACTAATTTTTGGTCTGCGCTATCTTTTATTAGCTTTCGCTAACGCACAGGCAAAAAAATTATTCAACCTCAATCATTTCGGCATCGGCTTTACGAAGAGATAATTCATACCCTCTTACGGTTACTTCCACCGGATCACCTAACGGTGCAACTTTGCGTACATATACGCTTACGCCTTTGGTGATACCCATGTCCATGATTCTTCTTTTTACAGGGCCTTCACCATGCAATCTCTTTACTGTGACTGTCTGTCCAACAGCAATCTCTTTCAGAGTTTTCATAACATTCTCCCTCTTTCCTTGATAATCCGCCTTCTTATACCATGATGCGGTTTGCCATGTCTTTTCCAATTGCCACACGTGAATCTTTTACATTCACAATCAGGTTTCCTTCGATTTCAGACACGACCGTAACCTCTCCTCCAGTTACGAATCCAAGATTCTCAAGGAATTTTCTTGTTTCTTCTTTTCCGCCAACTTTTTTGATTGTGTTAGTTTCTCCTGGTTTTACCATAGATAACGGCATCATATCAACCTCTTTTCTTCAATGTGAACACAATGATTTTGTTCCTTACTGGGGTTAGTATATGCTAATAGCCATTAGATGTCAAGTACTAATTGGAAATTTTTTTCATTAATTGATTTTCGACAGAAAAATGCAGTTTACTCGGTTGTAATATTGTAATATTTGTGGTATACTTACATGTACTTAATGAGTAGCTGTCCGGTATTTGGAAGTTTCAGATAAGTTTTCTGGATAGTTGTTTTTATTATTTTGTAAATCAACATTTGATCGGGTGGATCAGTTTTGATTTACTTATTTATAGTGGAATTGTACATGAAGGGGGTTTGTATTATGGCAAAAAATGAATCAGCAGAGAATTATCTGGAGACGATTCTGATACTGAGTAAAAAACTTCCAGTTGTTCGTTCCGTAGATATCGCCACTGAATTAGGTTATAAAAAATCCAGTGTAAGTGTGGCAATGAAGCACCTGAGAGAACATCAGCATATTACAGTCACCGATGCTGGATTCATATATCTTACTGAATCCGGGAGAGGGATTGCAGAGATGATTTACGAGCGGCACGAGCTGCTGTCTTCCTGGCTGATGCATCTGGGTGTACCGGAAGAGATTGCAACGGAAGATGCTTGTAAGATGGAGCATGTGATCAGTAAGGAGAGTTTTGAGGCTATTAAGAAGCATGTGGGTGTGCTGTCGTAAAAACTTTTTCTGTAAATAACTAAAGGGTAAGGTTCGTCTATGATAAAATAAAAATCACAGACGAACCTTTTTCTCCGTCCCCATTGGCTTTTCAAGCCATAATATACTTTACTGTGGTGTGTGTGCTTTTCATTTTTTAATCCTTTTCTCAATAGCATCTATGTTTTTCCAGGAATTTATCATAGCTTCGCGATCTTTAGAAAATTCGTTAATTCTATACGTCAAATATATAACTATAGCAATTATCTATTATCTTCCATAGACTCACGTAATTTTTTCGGAATATTGATATGACTTCACACATCCTAAAGTTTCTTTTTATTTTCATGCTAATCTAATCATATTCTGTAAAAGAATACATCGTAAATCAGTCGTAAACGGTTTTATCGTTTGCAAAGCAACCAGCCTACCGTGTAGAATTATACACAGCAGACCAGTGGCATGGAAGGTCAATCCTTCTTGTATTTTTCAATTAAACACTGATGTTCTTTGCTGTTTTTATCATAATTAATCCCTACAAGCAGTATTTCACCAGTATAGTTTGAAATCGAAGATGGGTACTTCTTGTCCTTAATCTGCGTCATTGCAGTTTGTACTTTCTGGTTCCATTTCAGCTCTACAATCAATGCCGGATAATCATTTTTGTACTCTGGCTTTGGCAAAAATACGAAGTCAGCAAATCCCCGTCCTGTCGGCAATTCACGAATTGGTTTGAAATAATACTGCATTGCACTTAGATATGCAATTGCCAGCACACTACTCAGCGAATTTTCATTGTGATACTGGATAACCGATACATATTCATTGTGAATTTTCTCAATTTGTGCAGCAACCTCTACGCCATCCATGTCCAATGTAGCATCGAGCAATCTTTCAGATTCTTGCTGGAAAGTCAACATTTCATTCCAGGCTTTGCTTTCGACCGCTGTTGTCAGTTCTTGACGAATTTCTTCATTTGGCACAAAAGCTGTCTTTCTGATTTCATTATAGCCAAGATAGCCAAGATGAATCATATAGGTTAGCACATCATCCTTACTCCTGATACTTACCGTATCATTCTTAAAAGTTGCTGTGTTCACTCTTACTTCTGCGCCGGAAAGCATCTCAATGATAGCAGTCTTCAGGCCATCATAATTCATATTGATTAGTGGAACAATCGCATCATAGGAAGCCGTCTCAGACCAATAACTCCTAAATTCGCCTCTCAGCATTACACTGACAACTGCTCTGGGATTATAAACCTGATAGTCCTTCAAAAGATATCCATCATACCATCGTTTTACTTCATCAAAGTCCCGATGATATTTTTCCGCCAACTTTTCAACTTCATCCTCAGTAAAGCCAATGTACGGTGCCAGTTCGCTTGCGCTCAGCATCGTAAATTCATCAAAATTATTTAATGCCGACTGAGTTTTTTCTTTTTTGACAGGAAGGATACCAGTAAGATATGCCACCTGAATATACTTTGTAGGTTCTGTTCCCTTAAACAGTCCTCGTAGGAAAGTAATATAGTCGTCTTGCGCTTTATTATCCGTCGCCGCATCTCTGATAAGGACATCCCATTCATCAATGATAACAATAAACTTCTGCCCTGTTCTATCTTTGATTCTTGAGAGCGCATCTGGCAGACGAGATACCTCTGGTGGCAATGCTTCCGGATAAATCGCACGCAATTCGCCCAAAACTGAGTCCGTGACAAAATCAACCACATTGTCTGCTTCAACACAGTTTGCCAGAAACCACTGTATATCGATATGAATCAAATCATATTTATTCAGATGCTTCTTAAAGTTTTCATCTTTGCTGATTTCCAAACCAGAGAACATTTTCTCTGAATCTGCACCTTTGCTATAATAAGCCGCAAGCATATTAGCTGCATAAGACTTTCCGAACCGGCGCGGTCGACTATTGCAAATATAAGCATCTGTCGTATCCAGAACGCTGTTTGTGTATTCAATCAGACCCGTTTTGTCAACGTAGATTTTAGAATTTAGAGCGACCTGAAACGCACTATTATCAGGGTTTACAAATCTTCCCATGCCTCTCAGACTCCTTTCCGGAGCTGTTTGATACAACTCACCTATTGTGCTTTGATTTTATCATCTACTGCGCTAAATAGCAAGTTGATAAAGCAGACCTGTTCCAGTTTTTCTGGCGAATATTTTTCTGCCAGTTTCAGTAATTCCATACAGCTTCTGTACAGCCTTTTTGGCGGAGCCGTTTTACCCAGTTATCAAATGTTCCTGGTTTGATGTCATGTTCCACACACTATTGATGATCTGTCAGACCACTTTGCCGGCACTCCATGATGAGACGGTATTGCTCTTCAGCAGGTATTTTCTTGCTTCTCATGAGTACTCCTCCATAAATTGAATAGAGTAAAATGCTCGCATCTATCATTTCTAGCAACAGAAAATGAATTAAAATGCTTGCATTCCCTGTTAATTATTATGAATTGATTTTTAGGGTAACACAATCCGTCGAATTATTTTGCGCTTACGAAGGATATAATTATTTTCCGATAATTATATCCTTGCATATCATTTGTGCTATTTTTTACCATGCAATGCTCAAATAATGATATTCCGTAACAGAGAATTTTGTCATATGCATCTTCAAAATTCTTCGCATACATTCACTCATCAATCTCTTTCTCCATTGATTCTCTCTACAACAACCTTACATCTTTTCTTATAAAATGCTATACCATATAATACTATTTTATTTCTTCCATCATTTTTTAAATATTCCTCATATCTTCGATTCCGTATCTGTGTAATCGCATTCTCACAGGATTTATTCAAACCAGAGGCTACCCTTGCATGCTTCAACTCAAAAATAATCCCTGCATCCGGATCTTCCGGTTCAATAATAATATCCGCAAATTCTTCACCCGCTTCTACATTTGATCTTACCAGCCAGTTGGAATTTCCTGCCAAAAGTCCAGCTAAAAATGTATGATAAGAATTTTCTTTCTCTGCATCCGGTGCTTTCGTGTCAAAAACACTAATCGTATTACTGAGTGTCCTATTCAGATAGTTCTCTATGCATTCTGTATTTCCTTCTTCCACAGCTTTCCAGAATGCTGTTAGGTTTTCCGTATTCCTTAATACATTTTCCCTGAACCATTCCTGAATCTGCAATTTATATACTTCTCTGACCTCTCTATTAGGAATCATCAGCTTATATGCTCCGGTTTCAGTTACCCCTGCCTGCGTCAAATATCCTGTTGTAAACAAAACACTCCATAAATTATCAATACTGGTATCAATTTCATCGTATGTTAATTCTAACCGAATAAATTTCTCCATCGGCTCTCCTGCAATCAGACGCTCAATTTCATCCCGCGTTGTTTTATTTGCCTTATCAATAAAACATTTTACAAGTTCATTGCTGCTCGTATTCAACCAGTACGACTGTGGTTTTGCATCCGGTTCTTTGCACAGTCTGTCCACATGATTAATAACATCCCAAGGGCAGAAAATATCTGCATCTCCGAATCGATAACCATCATACCATTCCTTCGTTTCTTCAAGATGCGAGGCCATCCCATACGCTTTCAACAAATTTTCAACTTCATTTTCTGTAAATCCAAACTGTTCATCAAAACGGGCATCTGTAATAGAGAGTACCTTAAAATTATTTAGACCTGTAAAAATACTTTCTTTTGAAACTCTCAAACACCCTGTTAAAACAGAAAACTGTAAAAAATTATTCGTTTTCAACGCATCTCCAAAAAGAGCTCGAATCAATGATACCATTTCTCGATCATAACCATTTTGGTATGCCTTATCCAATGGTACATCGTACTCATCGATCAAAATAATCGTCTTCTGTCCATAATGCCGAAATAACAGTTCTGACAATGTCTGCAAAGCTGATTCCAGTGTTTCTTCATCCATCGAATATTTTCCATCTTTTATCCGAATTAACGCCTTGTATCTTTCTTTTTCATTGTCCGTCAATCTGTCACTATTCTTCAAAAAGCAAAAGCGTTCTGCTTCCAGCGCAACTAATTTACTCAGCTTTGCTTTTGCTTTTTCAAATGTGTTTCCCTCTACACCTTTCATCGTCAAAAATACAACCGGGAACTTTCCCATATATTCTTCGCAAAAATCTTTTCTTTTTGAAATATAAAGATTATCAAATAAAGTCTTATCTGTTCCAATTTCAAAAAAACAGCGGAGCATACTCATATTTAAGGTTTTTCCAAAGCGTCGCGGTCTTGTAAAAAGATTGACTTTTCCCCATTGCTCAAGGAGCTGTTCAATCAGTTTTGTTTTATCAATATAGTAAAAGCCGAGTCGACGGATTTCCTGAAAATCTTCGATACCAACCGGTAATTTCAATGTTGTATCCATACTCCACTTTCTCCTTTTCAAAGTTTTATTCACTGTATAACTTTTTTACATCCTATAATAAAAAAGCCAAACATACAACCTCATTGTAACATATCAAAAAAGTTTCGGTGTGTTTATGTTATCTGACACCTTTCATCTTTACATTCATATGCTATCAGTCTGCTCAATTATTGCTGATACCTCACCCGATCTGTCCGAAGCACTAATTCCGGAATTCTGGCGTTAAACCAGATCTTACCCTCATTCCCCTCCGGATCAAATTCCTGGGATGGCACGTTCACTGGCATTATTATCCATCGGGACATCCCCATTTTCAAGAAATACACGCAGATACCGTTCCTGGTTCAGGGCATAGGTTAATGCTTCCCTGGTTTTGCCACTTTTGGATACCCTGTCTGAATTCTGTTTCAGATACGCAAAGAAAGCATCCACCAGTGGTTTTACCACCAGCTGACGCTGGGCAGCCCGTTCGTCTGATGAAAGACCGGAAAGCTTTCCTTCCTCCCGGTAGATTGCACGGATCTGGTTCATGATGAGGTTCAAAACAGACTGTTTCCTCAGGTCTTTCGGTATGACCTCCAGTGCCTCATGGAACTTGCGCCTGCAATGTACCCAGCACCCTGCGATCTTCAGATCTTCTTTCTCCTTTTCAAGGGTATGATAGACCTGATAGCCGTCTGTCACACAGATGCCCGAATAATCTTTCAGGAATTCCCGTGGATGGGAAGCATTGCGTGTCTTCTGGTATTCATACAGGAGGATCTGTTTTTCAGGGTACATAAAACCGGAACGGTATACCCACATCCAGCTCTTGCTGCCGGCAGGCCGACCGTCTTTATTGACGAGGACGGGCGTTTCATCTGCCTGGATCACATGATACTGGTACAATAACCTGTGAAGATAGTCATACATGACTGCGAGATAACTTTCTCCCAGACGGATCATCCAGTTGGCCATGTTCTGGCGGGTGATCGCAAGGCCATAGCGCTCAAACTCCTTTTCCAGACGGTAAAGCGGCACGGCATTGACATACTTGCCGTTGATAACGGCCGCTGCAAGGGATGGTGAGACAAGGCTGCCGCGGAGCAGGTTCTTCGGATGTGGTGCTTTGATCATGTGTTCATCGGTTTTACTGGCATAAACGCCGATATGATGTTCCTCAACTTCGACTTTTGCAGGCACAAAGCGGTAACATCTGGATATGGCATCTGGAAGCTGTTTCCAGCCTTTTTCGCCGAATTCTGCCGTCAGCTCCCCTTCCGTCATGTAATGGTCGATGCGCTGCACCGGAATACCGGACAGATCCTCATTCTTTTTACCTGTCGGTTTTTTCTTTTTGGATGCTCTTATCTCCAGATCATCCGGTTCGGGTGCAGTAAGGTCACAGACAGCTTCTGCTTCATTGAAAAAGACGGTCTTCCCATCCACTTCCATAAAACGGACCTAACCGGGATCAGTCATCTTTTCACTGGATCTGCCGAACCTGCTCTTATTGGACAGCACGATCTGTTCCATCATCAGCAGCTCCTTATCCAGTTTATTCAGTTGTTCTTCTGTGTACTTAAACGCCATAACCGGAACTCCCTGTCTCTTTATAT
>OLNW01003898.1_pt1 | contig 11092 bp, 9 predicted proteins | sample 1672121 | NCBI WGS metagenome assembly OLNW01 (sample SAMEA3136648, study PRJEB25190) | human gut metagenome
ATTAGGTGGATACAAAGATTCAAAACTGCGTGTGGGATGTCCGGCGATTTATCTTGCTCACTAACTTGGTCATTGACTAAGTTTTTCTGACTAAGTTGGCAATTTACATTTTTCAAGATGACTCTGAAATCTGTTGCCGTTGAGAAAATTTTCGGATTATATGCCGCTGTATATCCAGGCGGCTTTTCGGTTTCCCTGACGATTTTGCGTAGGCCGCTTCCATGACACTCCATGTATTTCATGCGGTGGAACGGGTCAGCAATCACAGGGCTTGCCATATTGAACGGATACTTTTTAGTGTCAAAAACAATTCGGAAAATAAAAACGGAAAGTACGTTGTTATTTTATGAATTGCGGCGTATAATAAGATTATAAGAAAATAAAAACGAAAAAACTGTTTTTAGAGGAAGACTACCTATGAAAATACTCCGCATCACCGCACAAGGACTCCAATTATTCAAAAAAGACTTGGATATTTGCTTTTATACGCAGCAACGTGTTTGCGAAGAGGACAAAGATAATCTTTACCGTTTGATGGATAACTACTATCTCCACTCTGCCTGTGCTTTCATTGGAATTAACGCATCTGGCAAGACCTCGGTATTAAAGGTCATTAGCTTGGCCTTAAATATTGTGAAAAATGAGCCCATCAATCATGTGGAGGCAAAAAGCATTCTTGGCGGAACGAAGAAGGCTACAATCCGCACATATTTTTATGATAAGCGTAGCTACGTCTGCTGCTTGGAAACTGTAATTGCGGCAAAGAAGTCGAAAACAGGGGAATATGTGTATTCGATTCTGTCTGAAAGCCTTTGGGAAAAACCGATTGCAACCGTTAAGTCGAAAAAGTATCTGACAGATTTTACAGGAATGAAGCCTGTAGAGCAGCGTAATAACGATGAAGCATACCTTTCTGATGATGTTAGCTTTATCATTGCGCATAATAAAAAAGCGAATGATACAGTGGAAATATTTAGCCTGCTTTCCTATACGAATGTGAATGTGCTTCCATTTACCGAAGATATTCCATTGGAGGTAATTGCATTTCTCGATCCGACCATTGAGAAATTGTGTTTTGAACAGACAGAGGGAAAAACATTTATCCACTTGAAGTTTAAGGATGAAAAAGAGATTATCCTGAATAATGCGGCAGACCTTGAGCAGTATCTGTCCTCTGGTACGATTAAGGGTATTATTACATTCTCGATGGTAAAGGAAGTTCTTCATTCAGGTGGTTATCTTCTGGTAGATGAAATAGAGAATCATTTCAACAAGGAAATTGTAACGACCTTAGTGCGCTTCTTTATGGACAGCCGACTGAACAAAAATGGCGGAACGCTTATTTTCACTACGCATTATCCGGAACTGCTGGATGAATATGACCGAAATGATGGAATTTACATCGTAAGGAATCGAAATGGAATTACTATAGAAAACCTGAGTTATATTTTGAAACGTAATGATATTAAAAAGAGTGATGCATACCAGAGTGGTTTCCTGGAGGGAACAACTCCAGCGTATGAAGCATATATGCGTTTGAAAAAGAAATTAGCTGCTTCAATTCACTAAGGAGGCGGCAGGATGAAATTAGCAAAATATAAAGCATGTATATGTGAAGGTTCTGCAGAGGCGGCAATTATAGATATTTTGGTTGATAATAATCTTCTGATTTTTAACAGAGAAGAAATGTTGGATGAAAGTGTTATTCGATGCAGAAGTGCCAAGAAGTTTGAGGAACGATACCTGCGAAAGGGGTTTAGTGAGCAGATTTCTGTCATACGGATTTTGGATTCTCGGAGAGAAGATTTTCATCTTAGTAAAGCTTACGAACATAAAGTAGATGTTATTAATGTCATTACTGCCCCGGAAATAGAAATGTTGATTATTCATAATGAAAAGGCTTATGACCGTTTTAAAAAATCGGGAAAAAAGCCAAGTGAATTTTGTAAAACAGACCTTCATATGCATGATGTAAAGTCGTATGATTTTGTAAAAGACTATTTTAGCGTTCCGCAGACTTTGGTAAATGCAATAAAGGAATATCGTAGAATGGCAAATATTCCGAAAAATGAATATAGTCTGTCAGATTTATTAAAATAGGCGGGTATAATATGACTAAAATTACAGACAAGCTAGAATAAGAATTGAGTTGTGTAATGATTAACATGAAAACCAAAACAATAGATAAGAGGGAATAATTTGAAATATAAGAAGCCAATTGTAAAAACAATAATAATTAGTGGAATATTTTTTGCAATTTTAAATAGAGTAGCGATTATAAAATTAATTGGATCTGTTATCAAGTCAGCAAGTGAAATGATATTTGTAGTAAAAAAGCAAATGGGTGGGATGTTATTTGGAGTCATAATAGTTTGTTTGTGTTCAATTGTCGGGATAACAGTAAGTATATTAGCGGCTAAACTAATTGATTCTAGGGAAAAAGGCAATGGTATAAAAAAGAGATTAGCAGAAAAACATCCGAATATTAATACACTGATTGGTTTGTTTTTAGTGTTTATAATAGCTTCGGTATTATGGGGAATAGTTTATTACCTATTAGCGTGTTTAAGAATAATGATAATGAAATTCATTGATTGGTCAACTTCCGCAGCATCAAAAATGGATGTTGTTGTAATAGTTGCTTTAATAACAGGAACAGTCTCTATTGTTAGTGTGATCATAAGTTCAGTAATAGCGAAGTTGATTGATTATAAAAAGAATCGGAAAGAATATTTGAGCCAAAAAAGAGAAGAACCATATGGGGAATTTGTAGAAATGGTTTACAAAATACAGCAAAATGGAAAAAATAATAATAGTTATACAGAAAAGATGATGATGGATGATTTGTCAAAATTTTCAAGGCAAATAACATTGTGGGGTTCTACTAATGTAGTGAAAAAATGGATTAAATTTCGAGAGCAAGGGGCAAATCCAGAGGCTAAAATTGATAATCTGTTTGTTTTAGAAGATATAATGAATGAAATGAGAAAAGATCTAGGATTGAGGAAGGTGAAAAAAGGAAATTTACTTGCATTTTTTGTAAATGATATAAAAGAGGTTATGAGAACGAAGAAGTAAGCTTAGAATATATTAGGCTATTGATGAAAGAAGATTCTGACCAGTTTAAAATGTGTAACAGAAAAAAGGTCTTTCAAAATTGATATGTATAAAACAAGGGTGAAAAAGTTTAGACTTATGAACCATGAACATTTATATTGAATTTTACAGTGTTTCGTGTACAATGAAATCAACAGAAACAATGTGAGTTCAAGAAAGTGTAAACAATAGAACAGTTACAGCGAAGGAAGGAACTCTGATGGAGGCCCGATCCAGTAAGCTCTGGGCGATTTGTCTGGTATGCTATGGTGGGAAGATATGTGAAAATTAATATGGTACTGCAGAAAATAAAAGGAAAAATGAAGAGAGGGAATTTTATGAAAAAACAAAGGAAATTTTATTTTATTCTAATGGTATTGTTTGCTATGATGTTGGGGTCGAATTCCATGGCTGCGTCATTTCCTGCAACCATAAAAAATAACGTAGTGTATAATGTAACCGCCAGATACTATGAAAATCATTATCACAAATTTACAGTTCCGCAGGATGGCTATATTACGGTATATGGATATGGTAAAACGAAAGGTAGTAATAAGAAATATAATCTTTCGATTCAATTGCGGAAAAGCGAGAAAAGAGCATTATATGATTACTATACAGAAACGAGATCTTATAATAAGTATAGATGCTATTACGCTTTGAAAAAAGGAACTTATTGCCTGGCAGTTCATGATAATAATTATGCAATAAAATATACTTTTACACCAGTAGCAGACAAAAGTGGTGCAAGCCAGAAAAAGGCAGCAACGATAAAGAAAGGAAAAGTTGCAGAAGGACTTTTTACGGTTGGAGAGAAAGGTGGTACGAAAACAAGATGGTTTAAAATACGCCTTTCCAAAAGACAAAAAGTTAATCTGACTTTCACGACAAAAACACACGGCTATATGTCCTGTGAACTTATTTCAGCGAAATCGAAGAGAGTACTTTTAAAATCTACAGATTTTGCACGGAATATGACAGAAAAAATGTCAACAAAAACTGCACTTCCAGCGGGAACTTATTATATTAAGGTTAGTAATTCCGGATATGAAGGACAGCCTTTGAATGCTTCTGGATATTACAGCTTATGCTGGAAGTAAAGTAGAAATACAGCTGCAGTACCTGTTAATTGTTTTAGCATATATTCAGGCGGGTGTCGTTAAAAATACCCGCCTGAATTATGCCATATCCGGAGGAATATTGCAAGTAGCATGCAGTCATAGTTTTGTTTGAGAAGCAGAATTACTGCTTTTGAAACAATGCCATGACCCGAATAAAATTTTTAGAGATGAGAGAGAAAAAAGTATGATTTTTATAGAAAACCTTCTGGAAATTTATTATAGATATAAAGCAATTGTATTAAATCCTGTAGTTATTATTGTTGTACTAATAGGCACACTGTATGAGCTTTATTTTTTAAATAGAAAAAGGGAAAACATAGAAGAACCAATTTTACGAAACATTCTGCTTTCGCTTACCGCCATTTGCATTGGCTGGATTTTTTATGCGGCGGGGCTGATGCCTGAGATTACTTATCCATATTTTAATGGCAGCATTTTTCTTTTGCTGGAACTTCCTGTCATTTGCCATGGTCTTTTGAATTATGTGTTTTATAAGAAAAATCGGACGCCGTTGATACAGATGTGCAAATATACAGGATATGTCGTGACATTTGAATTGTTTCTGCTGGCTGCCAGCCGGCATCTGGAATTACTGGAAGGGGTTCTTGGTATACTGGCGGGAGTTTTGGCGAATATGGCAGCTATGGGGCTGGAAGAAGGGAAGACAGAGAAAAAGGAGGACATTTCTGAAGAAACGGACTATCCGAATCCGGAACTTTATCCTGTACGAAAAAGACAGTTAAGAAAGTTTGTTAAGGTGCTGGAGCAGCAGAAAAAAGAGCCCTATGCAATTATGATCGACGGGGCCTGGGGATCTGGGAAAAGCAGCTTTGTAAAAGCGTTGGAAAAAGAATTGGATCAGGATGAATTTATCTGGATCTATGCGGGAAGTGAGAAGACGGTTTCAGAAATTTTGGGAGACATTTCTGATCAGCTGACAGCGATATTAAAGAAAAATCATATCTTTGTGGAAAAGGGCGGATGGATAGAAAAATATTTCCAGGCTTTTTCCGGAATGATGGATGGCTTTGGTATGGAAGTTCTGAGTCAGGTGATAAAAGTTCCCGGAGCGCCATCGGAACAGGAGCGGAGAAAGTATCTGAATGATAAGCTGAGGGAACTGGATAAGAACGTCTATCTTGTCATCGATGATCTGGACCGGTGCAGCAGGGAATATCAGGAAATTATGTTCAAGGTGATCCGGGAAAGTACGGAACTGACGAACTGCAAAACCCTCTTTCTGGTGGATAGCAAGAAATTTCTGGTGGGTGATGACTCGGAGATTGAAAAATATATTAGCTACCGATTAGAACTGTGTACCGTAGATTACCGGGAGATCTTAAATCGCATTATGGACTCTGTGATTTCCGATGGTTTTATAGAGCGAATGAGTCCGGTTCTGCGAAAAGAAGCTTCTAAGGAAGAACTTCGTGAAAAGATTTACCGGCTTCTGGAGGACAATTGCAACCTTTTGCAAAGTGAAATTGAAAAAACGGAGAAAGAACTGGAAAATACAATAAAAGAATTTACAACCGCAAAGAGAACAGAACCGCGTACAGCTGCAGAAAAGCTGACAGATAAAAAAGAAGGTCTGGAGAGAAAGCTTACAGATCTGAATGCAGGTATGCAGGAGCTGATAAGGAATACACAGAATCCCAGAAAAGTCAAACGTTTCCTGAAGGATGTCAGAAGAATGACAGAAGGCCTGAAGGGCCTGGAAAGGTCCAGCGCAGAATTTCAGAAAGCGGACTGGTTTGGAATGATTCTGAATCTTTTGCTGGTAAAAAATTTTCTGCCAGAGCTGTATGAAGAAATCAGAGAAAAGCAGAGCTTTGAAGAATTTGAAAAAGTTTATAAAGGCTATACGGCAGAGATTTTTCTGGGATTGCGTTTGCGATTCAACGAGGAGCTTATTTTCCGGGATGAAAAAAAGGCAGTTATGCTGAATGAGCTTGTCTACAGAATGGATATCATGGAATTTGAAAAGATTCAGACAGATCAGGAGGCCCTTCGGGATGAATTATATGGACCGCATCCGGATCTGGGGCATATGGAGAAATATCTTAAAAATGCCTGGAATATAAGAGATATGGAGAAAATCTGGGATCTTTATGAGAAACAGCCTTATGAAGAAACAGAGGAACGGGCAGCTTTTCTGAAAAACTATCTGGAAATTTTCTGGAGAATGTCCAGGGGAATCCATCTGGCTTCGGATGATTTCTACCAACTGTCAGAGAAGATTTTGCGGAATTTGAACAGTCAGAGGTGGAGCGAAGAAGAACGAAGAAGCTATGAGTGGCATGGAAGACGGATTGCAAGAGCGGTTGTGCGGGAGAATACACAGCGGCTGAAAGCTATCCTTTATGCAGCCTGGGGAGTCACAAAAGTAGACGCGGTATGGAAACCTGCGCTGAATTCTGTAGATCAGGCAGATGAAAGGTTGGAGGAATTGGATACAGCTGGTTATGGAAAGCTCGGCGAAATGCCTGCGCCGGAAAAAATAGCGGCCTATTATAGATCTCTGCTTGAAAAAATGAAAGAGGAGGAGAGCGGACTTGATATTCCGGAAGAGGAAGAGCTTCTGGAAAAAGTCTTTTCTCTCTGCAGTCTGTGGTATCATTTGGGTGAGCATCTGGATGGCAGCGGAAAGCAGAAGGCTGCAGTGTTTGAAACCTATTTTTCAGTGCAAAAGGGTGGAAGTGTAAAGGAAAAAGTATTTCTTAATGTTGGAGAATTGAAGAAGGCACTGGCGGTATTGGATGACTTTTATGAATCAAAAAAAGAAGACTATCAGTCAGATTTTTCATTCCTGTTGTTGGTGACAGTAAGAGGCTGTGTTCAGCAGTGGGAGAAAGCACCTTCCTGGTTTGCTGGAGAGACGGTGGAAGTCCTTAACCTGCTGATAACGTTACGGGAACGGGTCTGCACCCTGGACAGGCAGGAGACAGGATATGCCAACGATGTGGTGCAGGAAATATCAGTACTGACTGCACGGATGAAAAAATACTGCTATAGTCAGAAAAATTAAAACTTTTCAAATTTATTAGTGATTTTTTTCTACATAATATACTTGAAGTATTTTGAAATTCATATTACAATGACAAGAGCGATATTTTATACGCTGAAAAAGCAGGAAAGGAGAAGCGAAAATTTGGTGAAGGAATCAAATAATGTACAGGAGAAAACGGCAGGGTCTTTTCTCAATAACAGACCGGAACAGTCAGGTGAAGTGATAGATTTGCTGGAACTCTTCTGGGAACTGGTGAAGCACTGGAAGCATATTTTGCTGGCCATGCTGATCGGAGCCGTGTTGGCGGGCGTTTATTACCTGGTCGGTGTCAAACCTTCCTATCAGGCAGATGCTTCCATTTTTATTACCAACAATGAGTCTGTGATTACGGTTTCCGACCTGCAGCTGAGTTCTGAGCTGACAGAGGACTATGCCAAGATTATCAAAAGTCGTAATGTATTAAAACAGGTCATCAAGGATCTGGATCTGAATCTGGATTATCGGGCTTTAAACAGACTGGTTTCTGTTACAAACCCGGATAATTCCCATATTATTACCATTACCGTGAGCTGCGGGGATATGGAGCTGTGCAGAGATATCGCCAATTCCCTGATGAATATTGGCCTGGAGCGAATCTATCAGGTAATTGGAAGCAGTGAACCGACGATTATTGATTTTTCAGAGGCAGAATCAGTGGAGGAGATCACACCTTCCCTGACAAAGTACCTGGCAATGGGATTGATTCTTGGAATGGTTCTTGCCTGCGGACTGGTCTGCATGATTTATCTGACAGATACCACGATTAAGACAGAAGATGATTTGAAGAAGTACCTGGGTATTCCTGTACTCAGCATTGTGCCTTACTACGAAGAGAAGGAAGAGTAACAGATGGATAGAGAAAGCAATTATACAGAAAGAACATTTTTTCAGGGCCAGCCGACAGGAACCGGTTTTGAAGGAAGACGGGCAGAGATCATCCATCCCACTATTGCGGAGGTGCCTTCCCGGGTAAATGAAGCCATTAATATTTTACGCGGTAATATCCAGCTTAGCGGCAGCAATATCAAAGCCATTGCTATTACCAGTGCGCTGGCGAACGAGGGAAAATCTTCGATTGCCTTTCGTTTTGCCAAAAGTATGGCAGGACTGGGTAAGAAGACCATCTTTATTGACTCTGATATCCGAAATTCCATTATACAGAGCCGTTACGGAATCGTTGGAAAAAAGAAAGGTCTCAGCGAGTATCTGTGCGGCAGCATCAGCAAGGACAAGATCATATACCGTACCGATGACAATTGTCTGGATATGATTTTTACGGGTGCACTGGCCCCTAATCCCAGTGAGCTGGTATCAGGACCGCTGTTTCAGGAACTGATGGAGTATGTGCGTGGACTCTATGATTATGTGATCGTGGATACCTGTCCATTGAACCTGGTCATTGACGGCCTTCTGGTTGCCAAACAGTGCGATGGCACTGTGCTTGTAGTAGAGAGCGGAAAAACAGACCGCGCTCAGGCAGAAAAAGCCAAGCAGCAGATGCAGTATGCGGACATACGAATCCTCGGAGCCGTTCTAAACAAAGCTCCGGTACATGAGAAGCGTTATGGCTATAGTCATTATGGATACGGCTATGGTTATGGCTACGGATATGGTTATTATGGCGAGAAATCAAAGTAAAAGAAGAAAAGGAAAGCACCGGAGACAGAAAAAGCTGTGGCGGAAGCGAATCCTGATTGGTATTTTGCTTTGCCTGGCAGCAGGTGCTGCTGCGTCAGCTTTTATCTGGTCAGAACAGAAAGAGCAAAATTCCCTGCAGGTAACAGCAGGAAATGCTCATGATGTTGGTAGCGATTACCGAAATATTCTTTACAAGGGCGAAAAATATCAGTATAATAACCGTGTGACAACCATTCTCTATGCAGGTGTGGATTCAACCGGAAAGATGGAATCAAGCGTGCAGTACAGCGATAAAGCCAGGGCAGATACAATCGCACTAGTAGTAATGGATGAGACGAATCAGAAGATGACGATTCTCTCCATCAATCGTGATACGATGACAAAGGTTCGCAGATATACGTTGAATGGAAATGATAACGGACTGTATACAACCCATATTGGTTTTGCGTACAGTTATGGAGATGGCGGCAAGGTAAGCTGCGAAAACCTCTGCGAGGCAGTTTCGCTTCTGCTGTCGAACGTTCCTGTAAAGCGTTATGTGGTGACAAATCAGGATTCCATTCCTTATATTAACAGTCTTGTCGGTGGAATCACTCTTGTGGTTCCAAACAATGATCTGAGTAAGCTGTATCCTGAGCTGACAGCAGGAGCGGAAGTTACGCTGACTGATGAAAACGTCAAGCCTTTTCTTCAGAACCGTGATACTTCCGAGAGCTTCAGCAACGAAGGCCGTATGGAAAGACAGAAGGCTTATGTGACAGCTTATATAAACAAACTGAAGTCCATGAGTACGAAGGAGCTGGAAAAAACCTGGGATTCTCTGGATGAGATGAATGATTATCTGCAGACAAGCATCACCAAAAATCAGTATTTAGAGCTGATAAAGACCATGCGGAAGATGGATTTCACAGAAGATAATTTTGTGATACTTCAGGGAACCGATCAGGAAGGAGAACTTCATGATGAGTTTTATGCAGACCAGGAAGCGCTTCTGGATCTGATCGTTGACCTGTTTTATAAAAAAGTATAAAGAGAAGTATCAAAAGAAAGGAAGGATTCTTATGAAAAAGAAATATTTAAGCATTCTGCTTGCTGCAGTAACAATTACTGCAGCCATGAGTGTTTATGCAGCTCCCAGCATTAGCACGATCATGCCGGAAGCTCCCAGAGTTGTAGAAGGCAATATATCCGCAGGCCAGAAGGTTATTGTACAGAATGCAAATACCGCAGCATATAAAAATAAAACAGTTGCTGATCTGGTGAATAAAGTAAATGATGATAGCGTCCAGATGACAATGGAAGATATCCTTACAGCACTGGGTATCAATGCGGATGAACAGCAGGAAACTCCTGACGGCAGAGATGTAAATCCTTCTCTTTACGAGCTGCTGACTCCTTTTGTAGATGTAGCTATTCAGGAAGGAGACAATGTAACTTATGAGAGCGATGGCGCTATCAAAGTTACCCTGAATATTGAGGCAGCCAAAGGCGCTAAGATGGAAGATCTGCTTCTGATGCAGATCGATCAGGAGACCGGTAAAGTTTCCTTTATCCCGGCAGAGAAGCTGGATCCGGAAACCGGAGATATGACAGTTACCCTTTCGAGCCTTGGACCGGTAGCTCTGATTGGAAAGGTTCCCGTTGTAAGCAAGAAAGCAACTCCGGAGCTGTATTCCAATGAAAAGGTTGCTGAGGTTGCAGATCAGCTGAAGGATGAAGCGGCTGGCTTTGCAATGACAGATTTTGTGAAAGATTTCATGGAGACTGATGCGACAGAGATCAAAGTATCCGATGACAAGACCATCAATCCGGATGACTATGAGAGCGTAACCGAGCTGATGGATCTGGCAATTAAAGCAGGCGATACCTACAATTACAAGATGAACGGTTATCTGAATGCCGAGGTAAACTGTGAGATCAGCAAAGTGAACTGGCAGAAGATGGTTGCCGCTGCATATCCGGATTTTGATGCCGCTGCAGCTGAGACAGATCCGTCCCTTCTGGTAAATCTGGCTCCCTTTACTCTGGATGATGCTGTAGTAGCACAGGCAGATGCTGTGACTGGAGAAATGTATTATCTGACAGATGTGGAGTTTAGTTTCGCATATCCGGAGGATGAGGAGACCGAGGCTGCTGAAACAGAAGTAACTACAGAAGCTGAGACTGAAACAGAAGTAACTACAGAAGC
>OLNW01003901.1_pt1 | contig 11086 bp, 10 predicted proteins | sample 1672121 | NCBI WGS metagenome assembly OLNW01 (sample SAMEA3136648, study PRJEB25190) | human gut metagenome
TTTGATTACACCATCAGATGTCACAGTTACTACTTTTGTATTACTGCTTTCATAGCAGAGATTTCTGTGGTGTTTGATTTTTTTGTCTTTCTTTATTTCTATAGCTGTAATCTGAGCAGTTTTACCTTTCTTTAAGGTTACTTCTGTATCATTCTTCTTATTTCCAATCTTTATAATGGAAACAGCTTTGGCTACGCCGTATTTTCCATCCTTAGTTATTGAATGTACTGCTACGGAGGTACCTGTGATTACTTTCTTTCCATCCACCATCTTGTAAGCCTTTACAATGTACTTGTAGTAAGTTGCTTTTTTCAGCTTAGTGGCGTACAAATCAGAACTTCTGAATCAGCGGATGTTCCCGGTAGTACATCTTGGTGAAGTTCAGGAATTTCTGCATATTGTCACTGATATATTTCCCCTTTTTCCATATCATTCCGATCTTTATGCGGATGGGTGGACTGAGGGGAATTCCTTTTATGCCGGAAGAGGCAAATCTGTCGGTCATGCTGGAATAGAGAAAGCTGCCATACTTGCAGGTCTTTACTAGCTGCAAAATAGTATAAATCTGGCTGCTGCGCATGACGATGTCCGGGACGTAACCGTCCGTTTCAAAGCGTGTTTTCAACAACTGGTTCTGTACGGAATCGGCATTGAAAAAGATCAAAGATTCTTTAGACATTTCTTTTGTGGTCACAACTTCTTTGTCTGCCAGTCGGTGGTCATCACTTACACAAAAAACAACCTGGTCGTTGGCCAGAAGAGCCTTGTTAAATTTATCAATATTATACTGTTCCATATTTACCAGAGCCAGATCCAGAGTGTCGTCCTGTACCAGATTGCAGGCACGGACAGAACCATATTCCTCCAGAACAACAGCGATTTCCGGATATTGGTCATGAAATGCGATGAGAAGCTCAGGGAAAAAGACGGTGCTCAGCATAGGCGGAATTCCGATACGAAGAGGGGGTTTTACTCTCGCCATACTGGAGTAATCTGCCTGAAGCTCGGTGCAGTACTGAAGAATGTAGGTAGCTTTGTTATAAAGCTCTTCGCCTTCTTCGGTAAGAATCAGTCGGTTTCCCTTTCTATAGAAAAGGCTGATGCCGAATTCAATTTCCAGGTCGCGGATAGCAACGGACACAGTGGGCTGAGTAACGTATAATTCCTCGGCTGCCTTTGTGATACTGTGGCAGCGGCTGGCTGTGCAAAAGTAACGGAGTTGGTTAAGTGTCATAAGTAATTTCCTCTAAGTTCGTTGTAGTGTGTCGAAATATGTCATTTCTATAGCAAGTATAGTATTTTCTGAAACTGCTTTAAGTTATCTTCAAATAAAAAATACCATATACCTATCATAATTTCCATATTTATTTCTAAAGTTTTTTTTAATGTAGTAATATTGCATAAAAAAAACCTGCTAAAATTGAGATTATAAAAATTTTTTATGGGGATATGCAACCCATTAATTTGTTTTTTTATACGTGCATGATTTATAATAAACTCATCAAAGGAAACGTGCACGGCCGGTACCTTTCAAGAGAGATTAATAAAAAAAAGACAGATAAGTAAGACAAAAGCGAAGAGCAAAATAAAAAATGAAATCACAGAAAAAAGTGAAAGGAGATCAATAAAATGTCTCAACAAACAATCACACTGTTATTTCTTGTGTTTACGATCATTAGTTTCATCCTCGAAAAGATACCACTTGGGCTTACAGCTTCGATCTGTGCAATCGGATTGACACTCACCGGAGTAGTGGATGTATCTACAACGTTTTCACAGTATGTAAACAGTAACGTAATCCTTTGTGTCGGCATGTTTGTAGTAGGTCAGGCACTATTTGAAACAGGAATGGCAAATAAAATCGGAGGTCTGGTCACCAGATTTGCCAGAACAGAAAGAACATTGATTATTGCGATCATGGTAATCGTAGGTGTGATGTCCGGATTCCTGTCAAACACAGGTACAGCAGCAGTGCTGATCCCTGTAGTCTGTGGAATCGCCGATGAATCCGGCTATTCAAGAAGCCGCCTTCTGATGCCGCTGGTATTTGCAGCAGCACTTGGCGGAAACCTTTCCATCATTGGCGCACCCGGAAACCTGATGGGTGTAAACGCACTTCAGGAAATGGGGCTTTCCACAAGCTTTTTCATGTATGCACCGGTGGGAGTCCCGATGCTTCTGGTAGGAATTATCTACTTCGTTTTCATTGGATACAGATTTCTTCCGGATGGAAAAGGGGCTGTAGGGGCAACTGTTGAAAAACAGAAAGATTTCAGTGATGTACCGAAATGGAAACAGACTGTTTCACTGGTAGTTCTGATACTTGTGATTCTTGCAATGATTTTTGAGAAACAGATCGGAGTCAGCATTGAGATTTCTGCATGCATCGGAGCAATCATTCTGGTGCTGGTTGGAGTTCTTTCAGAAAAAGAAGCACTGGCTTCCATTGATCTGAAAGTAGTATTCCTTTTTGGAGGATCTCTTACACTTGCCAAAGCCCTGGACACAACAGGTGCCGGTGAACTGATAGCAGATAAGATCGTAGGACTTCTGGGTGCAGACCCGAACCCGATCGTGCTTCTTCTGGTAATATTCATTGTAACCTGTGCACTGACAAACTTCATGTCAAACACGGCCACAACCGCACTGATGATCCCAATTGCAGTTTCTCTGGCAAACAACCTTGGTGCGGATCCGAGAGCTGTTGTTATCGCAACTGTTATCGCAGGCTCCTGTGCATATGCAACACCGATTGGAATGCCTGCAAACACTATGGTAGTAGGACTTGGAGGATATAAATTCAAGGATTACGTGAAATCAGGTTTACCGTTGATTCTGGTATCCTTCGTGATCTGTATGATCCTTTTGCCTGTTCTGTTCCCGTTCTATCCGTGAGAGGATAAACCATATGAGACGGAAGATTTTCCGCTTAATGTAAATGTATCAATAGAAATAAAGCAGAAAACATGCTGCTTTAGATAAATAACCCAAAATTAAAAGCCAAACAACCCTAAACCATTGAATGATCAGGAGGTAAATCATGACTAAGGAAAATGGAGTTAAAGTATTAACAGACATGGTAGCAGATTTTGTTGCCCATATTGGAAAAAAATTACCGGACGACGTAGTAACAAAACTGGAAGAGCTTGGTTCTCAGGAAAGCGCAGCACTTCCAAAAGTACTTTATGAGACAATGACTAAGAACCAGGGACTGGCTGTAGAGCTGAACCGCCCAAGCTGCCAGGACACAGGAGTTCTTCAGTTCTGGCTGAAATGCGGAACTAATTTCCCGTACATCAACGAGCTGGAAGCCCTTTTGAAAGAAGCTGTTGTACAGGCTACTTTTGCAGCACCATTAAGACATAACTCTGTAGAAACTTTCGACGAGTACAACACCAAGAAAAACGTTGGAAAAGGAACTCCGACTGTATGGTGGGACATCGTTCCAAACAGTGATAAATGTGAGATTTACGCATACATGGCAGGAGGCGGATGTACTCTTCCGGGAAAAGCAATGGTACTTATGCCAGGTGCAGGATATGAAGGCGTTACCGATTTTGTTCTTGATCAGATGACAACTTACGGACTGAATGCTTGTCCTCCGCTTCTTGTAGGTGTAGGTGTAGGAACATCTGTAGAGACAGCAGCCCTCAACTCCAAGAAAGCACTTATGCGTCCGATCGGTTCTCACAATGACAATGCAAATGCAGCAAAAATGGAGAAGCTTCTGGAAGACGGAATCAATGCAATCGGCCTTGGACCGCAGGGAATGGGCGGAAAATATTCTGTAATGGGTGTTAATATCGAGAATACAGCCCGTCATCCGTCTACAATCGGTGTAGCAGTAAATGTAGGCTGCTGGTCACACCGCCGTGGTCACCTGACCGTAAATTCTGACCTTACAGTAACCTGTGATACACATTCCACATGGAAATTCAACGCATAATCGGAGGGAAAAAACATGATCGAAATCAGAGGAGATAAAAAAGTTCTTATTACACCAATCAGTGAAGAAGACCTGGCTGACATCAAAATCGGTGATATTGTATGGCTGGACGGAGAGCTGATGACCTGCCGTGATGTGGCACATCGCCGTCTGGTTGAGTATGGAAGAGAACTTCCATATGATATCAAGGACAAAGCAATTTTCCACGCTGGCCCAATCGTTCGTAAAATTGAGGGAACAGAAGATGACTATGAAATGGTTTCCGTTGGACCGACAACCTCCATGCGTATGGAGAAATTTGAGTATGAATTTACTAAGCTTACAGGTGTAAGAGTAATCGTTGGAAAAGGCGGAATGGGACCGAATACAGAGCGTGCATGCAAAGAATTTGGTGCGATCCACTGTGTATTCCCGGCTGGCTGTGCAGTAGTAGCTGCAACAGAGGTTGAGAAGATCGTAGAACATCACTGGGATGAGCTTGGAATGCCTGAGACCTTATGGTGCAACAAGGTAAAAGAATTTGGTCCACTGATCGTATCTATCGATGCACAGGGCCGCAACCTGTTTGAAGAAAACAAGGTTATCTTCAATGAGAGAAAAGAAGCCGCTAAGCAGGCTATTTATCCGGAAGTTAAGTTCATTAAATAAGGAGGATCCAAACAATGCCTATGACAACTCCTGGAAAATTTGACAGCAACGGAGCATGGGATGGATTTCGCGGTGAAATCTGGCAGGAAGAGATCAATGTCCGCGATTTTATCCAGAAAAACTACACTCCATATGATGGAGACGAAGCATTCCTGACTGATCCTACAGACCGAACACAGAAGTTATGGAACCATGTTCAGAAGCTTCAGAAGAAAGAACGTGAAAAAGGTGGCGTTCTGGAATGTGAGACAGAAGTCGTTTCTGGTCTTACCGCATATGGTGCCGGTTACATCAGTGAGGACATGAAGGAACTGGAGCAGATCGTAGGTCTGCAGACAGATAAACCATTGAAACGTGCATTTATGCCTTATGGCGGTATCCGTATGGCAGTTCAGGCAGCAGAGACTTACGGATATGAGATCAATCCGGAACTGAAGAAGATCTTTACAACCTATGTAACTACTCACAATGATGCTGTTTTTGGTGCCTATACTCCTGAGATGCGTCTTGCCAGAAAAACACATGTTGTTACAGGTCTGCCGGATACTTATGGCCGTGGACGTATTGTTGGTGACTACCGTCGTGTTGCCCTTTATGGAATCGACCGCCTTATTGAGGCGAAAAAAGTGGCTCATTACCGGGCTGGCTGCGGAAACATGTATGATGATGTAATCCGCATGCGTGAGGAAATCAGCCAGCAGCTGAAAGCTCTTAACGGAATGAAAGAAATGGCAAAGGCTTATGGATATGATATCTCCAAGCCGGCAAGAAATGCAAAAGAGGCAGTTCAGTGGCTGTATTTTGGATATCTGGCTGCTGTTAAGACTCAGAATGGTGCAGCAATGAGTGTTGGACGTATTTCTACATTTCTTGACATTTATATTCAACGTGACCTGCAGAATGGTACTCTTACCGAGTCTGAGGCGCAGGAGCTGATCGATCATATGACTATGAAATTCCGTCTGGTAAAATTTGCCCGTATTCCGGAATACAATCAGTTATTCTCCGGAGACCCTACCTGGGTTACTCTGGAAGTAGGCGGTACAAGTCTGGATGGCAGACACATGGTTACAAAGACTGACTATCGTTTCCTTCATACTCTGGAAAACATGGGACCAAGCCCGGAGCCGAATCTGACTGTACTTTACAGTCCAAATCTTCCGACTGCATTCAAGAAATATGCAGCCAAGATTTCCATCGACACCAGCTCTATTCAGTATGAGAATGATGAAGTTATGAAGCCGGAGTGGGGAGATGATTACTCTATCTGCTGCTGTGTTTCCGCAACAAAAACAGGAAAAGAAATCCAGCTGTTCGGTGCACGTGCAAACCTTGCCAAGACTCTGCTCTATGCATTTAACGGTGGTTTTGATGAGAAACACAGAATCCAGTGCGGACCTGCCATGCAGCGTATTACTTCTGAATATGCAGACTATGATGAGGTAATCGAGAAGTTCGACTGGTGGATGGACTGGCTGGCAGACATCTATGTAAATGTGCTGAACCTGATCCATTACATGCATGACAAATATTACTACGAGGCTGCGGAGATGGCTCTGATCAATAATGATTGTGAGCGCTCCTTTGCAACTGGAATTGCCGGATTTTCACATGTTGTTGATTCACTTAGTGCAATTAAGTATGCGAAAGTGAAGATCATCCGTGATGAAGAAGGTATTACAAAAGATTTTGAAATCGAGGGTGACTTCCCGCGTTATGGTAACGATGATCCTCGTGCAGACGAGATCGCAACCTGGCTGCTGCGTACTTTCTTTGACAAAATCCGCCGCCGTCATACTTACCGTGATTCCAAGCCAAGTACTTCTATCCTGACAATTACTTCTAACGTAGTTTATGGTGAAGCTACAGGTGCCACACCGGATGGCCGTAAAGCATACACCTCATTTGCCCCAGGTGCGTCACCATCTTATGGTGCAGAGCAGAACGGACTCCTGGCTTCCCTGAACTCTGTTGCAAAGATTCCGTATCACTGGGCACTGGATGGTATTTCCAATACCCAGACCATTAATCCGGATGCACTTGGACATGAAACCGAGGAACGCAAGAATAACCTGGTTCAGATTCTTGACGGATATTTTACACAGGATGCCCATCATCTGAATGTAAATGTATTTGGTACAGAAAAGCTGATCGATGCAATGGAGCACCCGGAAAAAGAGGAATATCAGAACTTTACTATCCGTGTTTCCGGTTATGCTGTGAAATTTATCTCCTTAACAAAGAAACAGCAGCTTGATGTAATTGCACGTACCTGCCATAAGACTTTGTAATTAACATTATGGGACCACAGGAAATGCTGGACAGAGCAGAAGTGAAAAATAAGTGGAAGCTGACGCCTCTGAAAAACTTTAAATCACCACGTCTTACAGAACGTATGTGGCGTACTGCTCTGGTAGTATTAATTACTTCTATTATTTATGAATATCCTTTGGAAGGACGAAATCCCTGTTTTGCATTGATTGGTGCAGTATATGGGGTGGGAAGTCAGTTTGAAGAGGGTTTTCATAATGGGATCAACCGTGTAATAGGGACTTTGGTTGGTGGACTTTTGGTGATCCCTTTTTATAAGCTGTATACCGGTCAGCCCTTTGGGATACCTGGCTGGGTATGGCTTGTTGCAGGGGTTTGTCTTGTACTCTGGTGCAACTTTGCACTGGGCGCAGACTCTGCAATTCAGCCCGGAATTGTGATTTACTTTGTGGTTATGTTTACTGTCGGAAAGGAAAGGGTTTTACTATACACAATCGCGCGTATCCTGGACACAGGTTTTGGCGTACTTCTGACCCTTCTGCTATATGTTTTATATCCATCTAAATATGATAAGGCAAAGGGAGTCTCCTTAAAAACATTCTGGGCTGAAATAAATAATGCATTTCAGTCTTACAAAATTAAAAACCGTACCATGAGGAAAAAAGAACATGAAAACTTTGGTACGGACGATGATAAAAATTTCTCCTTTATTGTTTCAAAAATAAAAAAAGATAAACATCTCTAAGATGAAAAAGAAAAGGCGACTCACAGATTTTTCTCCCATATATGGTCTGTGAATCGCTTTTTTGGTATTTAACGAATCAAAGTTTCAATTATTGGAAAAAACACTGAAAATATTGTTTGGCTAAAGGGAGGCAGCAGATATGGATAAAAATATACAGTATATTCTGGAAGTGGCCCGGTGTGGCGGAATCACAAGGGCAGCAGAAAAGTTATATATTACACCATCCGCACTAAGTAAATTTGTGCAGGCAAGGGAAGAAGAAATGAATATCAGATTATTTCGCAGACTTGGCAAAAAGTTCGTGCTTACAGATGCCGGACAATATTATGTCCGAAAATGTGAGGAAATTGAACGGATCCAAAATGAAATGGATCAGCAGATGAAGCATCTGGCTAATTTAAATAATAACATCATCTGCCTTGGTGTACAGCCTTCCTTTTCTGATGTTACCCTGCGTACAGTCATTCCTGAATTTCAGAAACATTACCCAAAAATGAAAGTAATTCTTCAGGAATACACCAAAGATCAGCTGATCAGTATGATAAAAAATCAAAAGATAGATGTAGCTCTTGCAACCACAGACAAAAAGGAAACTGATTTAGAATACAGAAAAGTCAAGTTATGTCAGATCGTAATGGCTGTAAGAAAAGATCACTCACTGCTAGAAAAGACAGAAAAAAAGACGGAGTTTTCTTATCCATGGATCAACCTGAAACAATGTGCCGTAGAAGAAAATGTAATGCTTCTTCCGGGTTCACTGTTTCGGAAAATGGCAGATGAAGTTTATGCAAAAGCGGAAGCTGAGCCCAATATTGTATATCAGATAAGCGGAACAAGAACTGGTTTAGCCTGCGTTGCATACAATCATGGGGTTATGATCACACTGGATCATATGATTTTTAACAACGTTTTCGCGGAGCAGATCCTGCCTCTTTCCATAGGGGAAAAACCTATGTATACAGACCTGGATCTGGTGTATATGAAAGACACCAGCCTGACAAAAGAAATTGAAACATTGAAAAACATTATGACAGAAGCAATCCAATAATCTACATAACCCAATATTGAGTCTGATGCAAGATAAATTGAGAATATGGAACTGTACTTTCGGCTTTCTCTGACGTATTATCATATTATACGACACCAAACGGTATTGGAGGAAGCTATGACACCATTAGAAATTACCCTGATCATCTTACTTGCAACGCTGGTTGCATTTATGACAGGAAAAATCCCATTCTCAGTAATCGCATCAGGAATTATTCTCGCTCTTATTATGACAGGAGTTATGACACCGGCAGAGGCTTTCAGTGGATTTATAAATACAAATGTTGTTATGTTTGTAGCTATGTTTGTGATCGGAGCCGGCCTTACAAAGACAAGCCTGATCGATAAGGCTCAGAATCTGGTAGTACGTTACAAAGACAATCCAAGAATGCTGATTTTTTTATCTTGTCTGGCAGCTTCTTTTCTGGGCGCAGTAACAAGTGCAACGGCAACAGCCGCTATTATGATTCCACTTCTTGTTGGAATTGCCAATGATATTGGTACCAGCCGGAGTAAACTTCTCTATCCGGCAATGGCATGTGCCAATATTGCAACAACCATGACATTCCTTGGCCAGGGCGCCAGCAACATGACATGGAATGATGTAATGTTAAAAGCAGGAGCAACAAAAACATTACACGTATGGGATTTCACAATTGCAAGAATCCCACTTCTGGCAGTTGCCATTGCTTATATGGTTTTTGTCGGATACAAATTAATGCCGGACATTGATAACAACAGTTTTTCGGATCATGTTCATCAGAACACTGCAGATTCAAAATTAAGCCCTTTAAAAGAAAAAATAGCCATGGTCATCATTCTGGGAAGTATTGGTCTGATGCTGCTGGAAAATGTGATAGGGGTTGATATGTATCTGATCGCCTGTATTGGTGCAGTACTTCTGGTTCTTACCGGTGTTCTTTCTGAAAAAGAAGCACTGGAATCCATCCACATGCCAACCATTTTTCTGTTTGCCGGTGTGCTTGCATTATCTGATGCGATCAAAGTAACCGGTGCAGGTGAAGTGGTTGCAGACCTGATGATCAAAATCATTGGAAATAATACAAATACATACGTGATCATGGCGGTTTTCTTCATGATCCCGTTTATCCTTACGCAGGTAATGTCAAACCTTGCGACTCTGACAATCTTTATCCCTCTGGTAACTTCTGCCTGTATAAAAATAGGCGTAGATCCAAGAGCAGCAGTAGTAGGCGTTCTTACAGCAAGCTGTATTTCCATCATGACTCCAATGGCAGCTCCCTGCCAGATCATGATTATCGAACCAGGCGGATATAAACTGAAAGACTATTTAAAGTGTGGAACACCTTTAGCAATTATACTTGCCATAATGACCATCTTCCTAATGCCTCTCATGTTCCCCATGCAATAAATAGTAACTTTAATACTTCGCGTGCAAAAAGCAATTTCGAAAGAAATTGCTTTTTGTCGTATCTTTCCCTCTGCTTTTTTCGTGGTACGCCCAACGGTAATATTCCGGGAGGCATTTTTGTTTTTTATTATATAATCAGAAAGAGAAAAATAGACATTTACCTGTAATAAATGTATAATGAAAAATATCGTCAGGTACACTGGCTGAAAATAAAATACTGTTCGGAGAAACATATGAAAAAGTTTAAGATAAATGTACAAGGGTATGGCTGCATTTTATTATGTCTTATTTTATGTATTATGATATTACTTCCCATTCCTGTATCAGCACAGGAGGACAGATCTAAGGTTGTCAGGGTAGGCTGGTATGAGGGAACTTATAATACCACAGAAGCAGACGGTCAGAGGAGAGGCTACAGCTACGAATACCAGCAGGCAGTAGCTGCGCATACCGGATGGAAATATGAATATGTGGAGGGAAGCTGGGCAGAACTGATGAGTATGCTGAAAAATGGACAGATCGATCTGCTGGGAGGCATTTCCTATACAGAGGAACGTTCCACTTCCATGCTTTTTTCAGAATTGCCTATGGGAGAGGATAAATATTACCTGTATGTGGATACTTCTAATACAGATATCTCCACTTCAGATCTGACTACATTAAATGGAAAAAGAATCGGTATGCTGCCGAATGCACTTCCTGCCGAAATGTTCCATGAGTGGGAGAAAAGTCATGGAGTGAACACGCAGCAGGTTGATATTACCGGTGCAGATGATGTTCGTCAGAAATTGAAAAATCATGAAATTGACGGATTTGTTTTAAATGAATCTCCACAGTGGGAAAGAGACGATATTTCACCAGCTATTCTGATTGGTGGCTCCTATAACTATTTTGCAGTCAGCAAAAAACGCCCGGATCTGAAAGAAGAGCTGGATCAGGTAATGCAGAAGATAGAGAGGGAGAATCCTTTTTATACAGACGATCTTTATAAAAGGTATCTCTCTGCAAATTCCCTTGAAACTCTTACGGATGAGGA
>OLNW01003916.1_pt1 | contig 11048 bp, 6 predicted proteins | sample 1672121 | NCBI WGS metagenome assembly OLNW01 (sample SAMEA3136648, study PRJEB25190) | human gut metagenome
TCAGACACTGGCAATCATGCTTACAGATCAGCTCTGCAGCAGAACAGAACCGGATAAGCTGCGTTTTGCCAATAATCTGGAGGACAGTGCAGTGATCATAGCACCTTTGGTGCCGTGGTCGATCGCGTGTGCTGTTCCGCTTACAGCAGCAGGTGCACCGGGATACAGCGTCTTATTTGCAGTGTTTTTGTATCTGCTTCCGTTGTGCGATTTAGTGTTAAAAAAATAACTGCCCTATTGTAAATTGACTAAAATAGTGGTATTCTGTAAGAAATTGAATAATAAAAATAACAGGTGCTGATGTTAGATAATCAAATAGCCTTCAGTTAAAAGGGAAACAGGTGTAAGTCCTGTACGATCTCGTCACTGTATACAGGGAATGCAGAATCATGTGTGTATGCACAGTCACTGGGAAACTGGGAAGACGATTCGGGTGTATTGATCTGTAAGTCAGGAAACCTGCCTGCTATTGGTACGGGGATTTTAAATTCCGGATCACGAGTAATTGGTTGTACCATAATCCAGAAACTCTAGCCCGGTGCAGGAGTTTTTTTATTGGGGAATATAGTATTTTTCCGAAAAATATTTTTTGGCCAGGCTTTCTGCCGTACTTTGTTATTCATTTTAATTTTCATGAGAAAACAGGTACAGGAGGAAAAAAACATGAAAAACAAAACTGTAAAAGCACTGGCAATTGCAATGACTGTAGCAACAGTCACAATGATGGGATCTGCAAGCATTTATGCAGCAGATGATGCTGCTGAGACAGCAACAGAAGAAACAGCAGAGGATGCAGAAGCCGCTGATACAGAAGAAGCTTCAGATGATGATCAGAAAGCAGCAGATGAAGTTGCAGCTCTGATTGACAAAATCTATGTGCAGGAAAGAAATGATACAACAGATGAGGATTGCAAAGCTGCAAAAGAAGCATGGGACAAACTGACAGATGCTCAGAAGGAATTGGTTGAAGGCGAAGAAGCTGATCCGGATTACTTCGGACGTGACACTGGTGATGCATCCAAAGATGATCCTCGTAACCAGGATGAAATCGGTGAGAACGAACTTCTTGTTGTAAGCTTTGGTACATCCTTCAACGACAGCCGTGCTGAGGATATCAAAGGAATCGAAGACAAACTGCAGGAAGCATATCCGGATTGGTCTGTAAGACGTGCATTTACAGCACAGATCATCATCAACCATGTAGAAGCAAGAGATGATGAAGTAATCGACAATATGCAGCAGGCACTTGACCGTGCAGTAGATAATGGCGTAAAAAATCTTGTTGTTCAGCCTACACATCTGATGCATGGTGCTGAATATGATGAAATGACAGAAGCAATTGATGGATACAAAGATAAATTTGAATCTGTTGCGATCGCAGAACCAATGCTTGGTGAAGTTGGTGAAGATGCTACAGTGATCAACGATGACAAAAAAGCGGTTGCACAGGCTATCACAGATGAAGCTTGCAAAGAAGCTGGATATGACAGCATGGAAGCAGCTGCAGAAGATGGCACAGCATTTGTATTCATGGGACATGGTACTTCCCATACAGCAAATGTAACATATGATCAGATGCAGTCACAGATGGATAATCTTGGATTTACAAACGCTTTCATTGGAACTGTAGAAGGTGAGCCAGAAGATACAGAATGCCAGGCTGTTATTGCAAAAGTTAAAGACGCAGGATTCAAGAAAGTTGTTCTTCGTCCGCTGATGGTTGTTGCTGGTGATCATGCAAACAACGATATGGCTGGTGATGATGACGATTCTTGGAAATCTCAGTTCAATGCATCTGGTGCATTTGACAGCGTTGACTGCCAGATCGCAGGTCTTGGAAGAATTGAAGCTGTAGAAGATCTCTACGTAGAGCATACAAAAGCAGCAATTGATTCTCTTGGAACAGCTGATACAGCTGAAGAAACAACAGATGATACTGCAGAAGCAGCAGATGACACAACAGATGGTGCAGAAGAAGTTACAGACGATTCTGCAGCAGAATAATGTAATGTGTAAATAATTTATGCAATAAACGGGACTGCCCGGAAGGCTTGATTGTCTTCCGGGCAGTTCCTGTAAAATCAGGAGGATTTATATTATGAAACGTTCAGTGGCAATGATGGCATGCGTATTAAGCGGAGCTATGGTACTTGGCAGTTTCAGCCCGGTTATGGCAGAGACAGGAGCAAAGGCAGTTTCTGCAACAGTGACAGATTCAAAATCATCAGATGATAAAAAGGATGATGCAAAAGCTGATACAGCGGACAAAAAGGACGATGCAAAGGATACGGTGCTTGAAGACGGTACCTACAGTGCAGAGTTTGATACAGACAGTGGAATGTTTCATGTAAATGAAGCAAATGACGGTAAAGGAACGTTGACAGTCAAAGATGGTAAGATGACGATTCATGTGAGCCTGAATTCAAAGAAGATCGTAAATCTTTTTGTTGGAAAGGCAGAAGATGCCCAGAAAGACGGAGCTGAGATTCTTGAGCCGACAACAGATGAAGTAACATATAGTGATGGATATAAAGAAGAAGTTTACGGATTTGATATCCCGGTTCCTGCCATTGATGAAGAATTTGATGTTGCTTTGATCGGAAAGAAGAACAAATGGTACGATCATAAAGTAAAAGTAACAAATCCTCAGAAAGAAGCCGATGCTGAAGCTTCTGACACAAAAGAAACCGATACAAAAAAGATGACTGCTGAAGATCTGAAACTTGAAGATGGTGATTATACTGCAGATGTGAAGCTGGAAGGTGGATCCGGAAAGGCTACAGTAACCTCTCCGGCTGAATTTACAGTTAAAGATGGAAAGGTAACTGCATCAGTAGAATGGAGCAGTCCGTACTATGATTATATGCTGATTGGTGATGACAAATATGAACCAGTCAACAAGGATGGAAATTCTGTGTTTGAAATTCCGGTAGATGGTTTTGATTATCCTATGGAAGTCACAGCGGACACCGTTGCAATGAGTACTCCTCATGAGATTGAATATACTTTACAGTTTGATTCCGCAAGTATTAAAGAGGCAGAAAAATAAAAATGAGAAAAACGTTACGCATTTTTTTATGTGCAGCATTGAGCGCATCAATGATGCTGACTGTACCTGTATGGGCTCAGTCAGCTGATGAAAAAGAGACGACAGAAAGTAATGCCGTCAGACAGGACCTGGCTGGCTTAAAATATGATCACAGTCTGGAACTTCAGTATGCAGATCAGTTTTCAGTAGATTATTATGAAGATGGTTATGCACTTATCACAATTGCAGGAGATGGGCAGTTTCTTCTTGTTCCGGAAGGAAAAGAAGCTCCGGAAGGCCTTGACAGTGATATTGCAGTTATTAAACAGCCACTTGATAATATCTATCTTGTGGCAACATCGGCAATGGATCTTTTCTGTGCATTGGACGGGCTGGACAGCATCAGTCTTTCAGGAACCAATGCTGACGGATGGTATATCGACGAGGCTAAGAAAGCACTGGAAGATGGAAGTATTTCTTTTGCTGGTAAGTACAGTGCACCGGATTACGAACTGATTTTGTCTAAAAATTGTGATCTGGCGATTGAGTCTACAATGATCTACCATAAACCAGAAGTAAAGGAAAAGCTTGAGCAGTTCGGGATCCCGGTTCTGGTAGAGCATTCAAGTTACGAAAGTCATCCGCTTGGCCGTACTGAGTGGTTGAAGCTATATGGGGTTCTTCTTGGAAAAGAAGAACTTGCAGACAAACTTTTTCAGGAACAGGTTGATAAACTGAAAGCAATAGAGGACAGTGAATCTACCGGAAAGACAGTGGCTTTCTTCTATATCAATTCAGTAGGGGCTGCAAATGTTCGTAAGTCAGGAGATTATGTATCCAAGATGATCGAACTCGCCGGTGGAAAATATATTTTCAGTGATCTTGGAGCGGAGGATGATAACTCTCTTTCCACAATGAATATGCAGATGGAAGAGTTTTATGCCGGAGCTAAGGATGCGGATTATATCATCTACAATAGTACGATCGATGGTGAACTGACAGATATCAGCCAGATGTTGGAGAAGAGTTCTCTGCTTGCCGATTTTAAGGCAGTTAAGGACGGAAATGTCTGGTGCACCAACCAGAATCTGTTTCAGGAGACAATGGAACTTGGAACAATGATCGAAGATATTCATACCATGCTGACCTCAGATGATCCAAATCTGGATACACTGACTTACATGCATAAATTGAAATGATGAGAGGAAGTAACATGCGGAAGAAATTGCATTTCAGATACTGGCTGTCTTTTATAATACTGATAGTGCTTCTGCTGGTCTTTATATTCTGGAATATCAATTCAGGAAGTATTTCTATTTCACTGAATGATATATTTCAGATACTGTTCCACAAAAACGGAGATGAAACTGCTTACAATATTGTCTGGGAGATAAGACTGCCACGAATACTGGCGGCAGTGATTCTCGGAGGAGCACTTTCAGTATCAGGGTTTCTTCTGCAGACATTTTTTGGAAACCCGATCGCAGGTCCTTTTGTACTTGGTATTTCATCAGGTGCAAAACTGATCGTGGCACTGACAATGATCTATCTGCTGGGAAAATCTATGGTAGCTACTTCAGGACTGATGATCCTGGCTGCGTTTACCGGTTCTCTGATATCCATGGGATTTGTGCTTTTGATCTCACGAAAGGTAAAGCAGATGTCCATGCTTGTTGTAAGTGGTATTATGATTGGATATATCTGTTCTGCAATAACGGATTTTGTAGTCACTTTTGCAGATGATTCCAATATTGTCAATCTTCATAACTGGTCACTGGGAAGCTTTTCCGGAACAAGCTGGGATAATGTTTCTGTAATGGCAGTTGTTGTGTTTGTTGCACTTTTTCTTACATTTTTAATGTCCAAGCCGATCAGTGCATATCAGCTTGGCGAGGGCTATGCACAGAATATGGGAGTAAATATCAAAGCATTTCGTATTGCCCTGATCCTGCTTTCCAGTATTCTGTCAGCCTGTGTGACCGCTTTTGCCGGTCCGATCTCCTTTGTAGGAATTGCAGTACCGCATCTTATAAAAAGTCTTATGAAAACATCCAAGCCACTTCTGGTGATTCCGGGATGTTTTCTGGGAGGCGCTGTCTTCTGTCTCTTCTGTGACCTGATCGCGAGAACTGCTTTTGCACCGACAGAACTCAGTATCAGTTCTGTTACTGCAGTATTTGGAGCACCGGTTGTGATCTACATTATGATTCGAAGAAAGAGGATGGCCTGATGGGAGAATATTTTGTTCATTCTGAACAGATGACAGTAGGATACGATGGAAAGCCACTGATCCGTGATATTGAAATTCGATTGAACCGGGGAGAAATCCTTACTCTGATCGGACCGAACGGTGCAGGAAAATCGACAATATTGAAGAGCCTTACCAGACAGCTAAAACTGGTAGGAGGAACTGTGTATCTGGATCAGAAACTGATGAGTCAGATGTCAGGCAAGGAAGTCGCACAGAAGCTGGCCGTTGTAACGACGGAGAGAATAAGACCAGAGCTTATGACATGTGAGGATATTGTTGCAACAGGACGATACCCGTATACAGGTACGTTGGGAATATTATCGGAGGGTGACTGGGAAAAGGTACATAAGGCAATGGAAATGGTCCATGCACTGGATTTTAAGGACAGAGATTTTACCGAGATCAGTGATGGACAGCGACAGAGGATTCTGCTGGCCAGAGCAATCTGCCAGGAACCAGAAGTGATTGTTCTAGATGAGCCGACTTCCTTTTTGGATATTCGTCATAAACTGGAACTTCTTTCTATATTAAAGAAGATGGTTCTGGAACATCACACAGCTGTGTTGATGTCGCTTCATGAACTTGATCTGGCTCAGAAAATATCAGATTATGTGATCTGTGTCCATGGTGACCGGATCGAAAAATATGGTACACCGGAGGATATTTTTACATCCGAATATATCCATCATCTTTATGGAATTACAACGGGAAGCTATAATGCTTCTTTTGGATGTCTGGAAATGGGCGCTCCGGCAGGTAAACCACAGGTATTTGTCATTGGTGGAAATGGCAGAGGAATTCCGGTATATCGAAAATTGCAGAGAGCGGGTATTCCATTTATTGCAGGTGTGATCCACAGTAATGATCTGGACTATGATGTTGCAAAAGCACTGGCAGCAGAGGTGATCAGCGAAGAACCATTCGAGGCTGTTACAGAAGAACATCTGGAAAAAGCAGAGAAAATGATGGATGATTGTGCAGAAGTCATTTGCTGTGTGGATAAGTTTGGTACAATGAATGCGGCTAATCGGAGACTTGTGGAAAAAGCCAAAAGAGATGGAAAATTAAAAACAGAATAGATATGAAATATAAGACAGAGCTGACCAATAAGGTACAGCTCTGTTTTAGTCTGCGGAAGTATCAGAAGAATCTTTCTGATAACTGGAAAGTATCCCATCAATGGATTTGTGCAGATAAGGCATGTATTCTTCAAGTGGAACTGGCTGCTGATACAGAATACAGTTGTAGCAGGTTGAACTTGCAAGCTCGATCACTGAGAAGAGCAGCAGATCAGGATGTTCATAAGCCTGATGACCTTCCTCGATCAGTTGGAGATATTTATCATAAAATCTGACATCTCTGTCAGGCATTTTTTGTTCCAATGCAGCCTGAAATACATTCCAGGAGAGGTTTTTCGAAACAAAGATAAGAAGCTGAGAATCATTTTTGAGTGCATTTAGGATATGATCGATCATAAAATGGAGCTGAGCAGGAAAACCTGTGATCTGATTCTGACGAACAGCCAGATATGCAGCGAAAAATAAATCCTGCGTTTTGGAAGAGGCCAGTTTGTTTCGGATATCATATTTATCTTTGAAATACAGATAAAAAGTACCCTTAGCAACTCCGGCTTTCTCAACAATATCAGAGATAGTAGTTTTATTGGTCCCTTTTGTTGTAAACAGTTCGAAAGCAGTGTTATACAGTGCGTCTTCTTTTTTCTTTTTATTTGATTCTAATTTACCCATTAAGAAAACCTCCCTGTATTTGATGGTCGCCATTTATTATAAACAGAAATGACCAAAAGTCAATATCACAAAAAGAAGTTGTTGATTTTTGGACACATTGGCAAAAACGTATATTGACTAATGGTCAGTTTGGGTATATAACTCTAGATGAATAAAAAGTGACTGATAGTCATTAATGAAAAATATATTCAATAAGGAGGACATGATGATTAAGTTTGGAAAGTGGATAGCAAAGCATAAAGTGATCATTGTAATCATCAGTATGTTACTGCTTATCCCGTCATTCCTGGGAATGGCAGCGACGAGAGTAAATTACGATATCCTGAGTTATCTGCCGGAATCACTGGAAACAGTTGAAGGCCAGGATATCATGGTGGATGAATTTGGAATGGGTGCATTCTCCATGGTAGTCGTGGAAGATATGGAATTGAAAGATGTCGCAGCATTAAAAGAAAAATTCCAGAATGTGGAGCATGTAAAAGACGTTCTGTGGTATGACAGTGTGGCTGATTTAAGTATTCCGGTAAGCATGATTCCGGAAAAGTTTAAGGATGGATTCTTTAATGGTGATGCTACCATGATGATTGCACTGTTTGATAATACAACATCATCTGATGCAGCGATGGAAGCAGTCAGCGACATGCGTAAGATCGCAAACGAACAGTGCTTTATCAGTGGTATGTCCGGTGTTGTAACAGATATCAAGAACCTGGCACTTGAAGAGATGCCGATCTATGTTGTGATCGCAGCCTGCTTATCATTGCTGGTTCTGCTTCTTGCAATGGATTCACTGGTAATTCCTGTGTTGTTCCTTCTCAGTGTAGGCCTTGCAGTTGTTTACAATCTTGGAACTAATATTTTCTTTGGAGAAGTTTGTTATATAACAAAATCTCTGACAGCAGTACTTCAGCTAGGTGTAACAATGGACTATTCCATTTTCCTTCTGAACTCCTTTGAAAATTATAAGAAAAAATACGATAGCAAAGACCGTGCGATGGCACATGCGATTGCAGATACATTTAAATCTGTAGCCGGAAGCTCGGTTACTACGATTGCCGGATTCCTTGCTCTGTGTGTTATGACGTTTGCACTTGGACGTGATATGGGTATTGTTATGGCAAAAGGTGTTGTCATCGGTGTTATCTGCTGTATTACCACACTGCCGGCAATGATCCTTGTATTTGACGGAGTGATTGAAAAAACAAAACATAAACCACTGGTCAAAAGCTTGGATAAGGCTTCTGGTTTTATCACAAAGCATTACAAAGTATGGCTTCTTGTTTTCCTGGTAATGCTGTATCCGGCTGTTTACGGAAACAATCATGTACAGATTTATTACAATATTGATAAGTCACTTCCGGCTACACTGGACAGTAATGTATCCAATGAAAAACTGAAAGAAGACTTCGATATGAGTACGGTCCATATGATACTCCTGAAAAACGGACTGGACAGCAAAGAAAAAACACAGATGCTGGATCAGATTGATAAAGTTGACGGAGTAAAATGGTCACTTGGAATGAATTCTCTGATCGGACCGACATTCCCAGAATCCATGATTCCTTCCAATATTAAAAAAATGCTTCAGTCCGACAACTATGAAGTACAGTTTGTCTGCTCCGAGTATTCTTCTGCAACGGATGAATGTAACGCACAGCTTGATGCGATTCAGAAGATCGTAAAAAAATATAGTCCGGAATCAATGGTGATCGGTGAAGCTCCTCTGATGAAAGACCTTCAGGATACAACAAATGTTGATCTCCAGAGAGTAAATATCCTTTCTATGGCAGCAATATTCCTGATCATACTGTTTGTATTTAAATCAATTTCATTACCATTTATTCTGTTGTTTGTTATTGAATTTGCAATCTTTGTTAATATGGCAATCCCATATTACCAGGGAGTAACACTTCCATTCGTTGCAAGTATCGTAATCGGTGCCATCCAGCTGGGTGCAACTGTAGACTATGCGATCCTGATGACAAGTAACTATCAGAAACAGCGTCATCTTGGAAAAACTAAGAAAGATTCTATTTCCATTGCACATAAATTTTCAATGAAGTCGATTATAGTAAGTGGATGTAGTTTCTTTGCAGCAACTTTTGGTGTAGCCCTGTACTCAAGGGTAGATATGATCGGTGCGATCTGTACATTGCTTGCACGTGGTGCAGTGATCAGTACGATTGTTGTACTTCTTGTATTGCCTGCGATGTTTATGGTATTTGATCCGATCATCGTTCATACATCAAAAGGCTTTTTGCCGGATAAAAAATAATAAGCACACAACAACCATTAAATATAAAAAAGCCAATGGCTGGAAAAGGAGTCGTATAATATGAACCGAAACAGAAAAAAAGCGGTAGCAGCTTCTGTAGCAGTAGGAATGACTATGGTAATGGGATTTAGCCCGGTACTGGCAGCAAATACAGATATTTCAAAAGAAGAGACCGTATATGTAAATGCAGCGGCAGACGGAACTCCACAGGAGATCACAGTTTCTGACTGGCTGAAAAATTCAGCTTCTGCAGGAGACTTAAGTGATGTATCTGATCTGAAAGACATCAAGAATGTAAAAGGTGATGAAACTTTCTCTCAGAATGGAGATAAGCTGACCTGGAACACAGATGATAAAGATATTTATTATCAGGGAACTACAACCAAGAATCTTCCAGTTTCTATGGAAATTAAATATTATCTGAATGGTACTCAGGTAAATCCGGATGATCTCGGGGGTAAAAGCGGACATCTGAAGATCGAAGTAGCATACAAAAATAATGTGAAGAATAAAACAAAAGTTGGAAACAAAACAACAGATCTGTATGCGCCGTTTGTAATGGTAACAGCGATGATCCTTCCTACAGACAATTTTACAAATGTAACGATAGATAATGGAAAGATCCTTTCAGACGGACAGAGAAATATTGTAGTAGGCGTTGGTATGCCGGGACTTGCTGATAATCTTGATCTTAAGAGCATAGATGAAGACATTGATCTGGATATTCCGGAAAACTTTACAATGGAAGCAGATGTGACAGACTTTAATATGAGTTCTACATTTACATTTGCACTGACCGATCTTCTGGATTCTCTGGATGTAGATAACATTGATGGTATTGATGATCTGAAAGATTCTATGAAGGATCTGACAGATGCAGCAGCCAAACTGGTAGATGGAAGCAAGGAACTTTCTGATGGAGCATCTACGCTTGATGAAAAATATCAGGAATTTGATTCCGGTATCGGAACCCTCGTAAGTGGAGTAAGTAGTCTGAACAGCGGAGCAGCTACTCTTAAGAGTGGTGTTTCCTCTTATACCGCAGGAGCAGACAAACTGGCATCCGGTGTAAATGAATATGCAGCCGGAGTTGGTACTCTTTCAAAATCCCTGAAAGAATACAACAGTGGTGTCAACACACTGGCATCGGGCGTTCAGCAGTATGTAAAAGGAAGCAATACACTGACAGATGGTGTGAAGAAATATGTATCCGGCGCTTCTTCTCTCGGACAGGGAATTCAGGATTATATATCTGCGATCGGAGAACTGCTCACAGGTATCGGAACAGAAACAGCAGGAATTACAACAGTTACAGACAGTATTTCAAAACTTGCAACAGCTGTAGCTGCAAAACTTCCGGAACTGAATACTTCACTTGCAAGTGTTTCTGATTTTGCAGACAGTGCAGAGAAATATGCATCCAGTACAGCTGAGTATGCAGCAAATGTAAAAGCATATACACAGGCACCTGTACAGTTAAAAGAAGCATCCGCCGGATTAAAGCAAATCATTGATAATTTGAATGGTGGCAGTACATCAGAGAGCGCAGAGCAGATTTCAGCTGGCCTTGAAACAGCAAAAGCAGCTGCAGCCTCTCTTACAGAGACTGGTGCAGCTTCCGCAGGAGATCAGGTATCTGCGGCAGCGAGTGCGGTCAGTGCTGCAGCCGGAACAGGAGATGCGCTGCAGGGTGATGCAGGTACGATTTCAGCAGGTCTGGACAGTGCAAGTTCCGCAATTGATATT
>OLNW01003917.1_pt1 | contig 11041 bp, 10 predicted proteins | sample 1672121 | NCBI WGS metagenome assembly OLNW01 (sample SAMEA3136648, study PRJEB25190) | human gut metagenome
TTTTGGGCTTCTACATTGATAATAATCTGCGATAATCCATCCTTCATCCTGACATAAAATATAATGTCAAATCGTATCATTTCCTCATGAAGTTCCGGGTTTTCAGAATTAAGACCAACCACAAGAGATTCATCATTTTTAATAACAGTATTAGTAAAACCTGTTTCTATTGGAACAGTGTTAATAAATGGTTCGCCTTCAATGTAAGGAACCACATCTTTCAGATCCATCCCTGCAAATTCATCAACAGTCTTTACTAATATATGGGCCAGGATACTTTTCTGGCCAAGTAATCGTTTCGCGCTTTCATCATATTGTGCGTCTTTATCTGTCGTAAGAATCGTATTTTTGATTTCTGTATTCAAAGTCTTTCTCCTTTTCTACAGCACTTTAAAAACTATTCTTCGGCTATATATTTATTATACTCTAAATCTGCGTTTTCAACAACATCCAATTACCTATAGATTTTGTGAATATCCACTTTTGGTTTTAATACGTAAAAATCTTTTATAATATAAACAGTATCTCCTTGCTTACATCATAAAAGATTTTTTCCAATGGTCCATATTAATTTTAATCATTTACTGTCCCAAAATAGATAATTGCAAATTTTCGGTGACATTGCCATTGATTACTTACCTCTTTATCTTAAAGCGGATCTTATTTATTTTATTAGTACAATAAAATTGAGGCATTCCACACGTAATGATATGACGTAAAAAAGCATCTGACCTGCCCTTCCCATTCATGGCAGCAAGTCTGTGTTTGAAGTGCAACCAGAAATTGAAAAAAATAACCTGAAGATATAGACTATACTCACACAAAACCAAAAACCGAATAATTTTTATTACAAAACTTTATGATTTCATGGTATACTTATGAAAACAGATATGAAGAAGGAATGAGTGATTATGAGATACAAAGACGAGATAAGGATCGGGGTCATGGCGGCATGCTTCTGCTGTGTGATGGTTCTGATCTACGCAGCCGTCCCCAAGGATGTCAGTATCCTTAAGGCACGCAGCACCAGTACATTTAAGGAGGCGCCGGAAACTGCTGCCGAGGCACAGGCACAAGCAGAGTCTGACGCCGAGGATGCCGGATTTACTATCTATTCCCAGGATAGCAATTATGACTACGATACTTCTTCGGATACCGCTGCCTCTGACAGCACTCAGGATACCACCACTACGGATCCTGCACCGGACACGACAGACACTTCCCAGTCTTCAGACCCTTCCTACGACAGCACTGCTTCCGGTGACTATGCCAACGAGGACAGTGATTCCGGTGATTATGATACTTCCGATCAGATCACATATCCGACAGAAGATTCTACTGATGGCACGCAGGATACCGATACTTCCGAAGATACTTCTGGAGATGCTTCCGGGGATACTCAGATTGATTATGATACCGGTGGTTCGGATTCCGATTCTGAGCTTTTTAATGAAAATCTGGTACAGGAAGAAACTTATTATTAAGCTTTCCACAGACGTAAAAATGGCAGGTATGATCTCTATAATGAGAAACATATCTGCCATTTCTTTATCTTATTAAATTTCCTGGATCAAACACCGCACTTTCACTGCCAAACAGTTCCATTACGGCACTTTCATATACCACGCATTTCTCACTCTTTTTGATCTTTTTGAGATATTTCTTGTTGTCCGAAAACAGTGGTGCCATATAAAACCAGAGTTCTTTCATCTTGAAGAGCACCTTCCGGTCTCCGGAAACTTCCTCGCGGTAACTATGATATACCAGATCGTGAAATTTCCGAAACTCTGCCTTCGTAAGTTTTTCTCCACCACGAAGTTCTCTTGCAAGAGCCGGATCTGCCAGCACTCCCCGGCCTGTCATAACAGCTCCCAGCTCCGGGAATTTCTCACGGATTCTCCGATAATCTTCTACACAAAAAATATCCCCATTATAACAGACCGGATTTCTGCTTTGGGCAAAGGCTTCTGCAAAGGCAGAAAGATTCGGCGTGTTTTTGTAAAAATCCTTCTGCACCCTTGGATGGATGATCAGTTCTTCCAGCGGAAACTTATTATATACTTTCATCAGTTCAGAAAATTCCGAGGCATCCTCCATTCCCAGGCGGGTTTTTACCGAAATCTTCATATCGCACTTCTCAAAAACAGTATCCAGGAATCGTTCCAGTTCTTCTGGATCTTCGAGAAAGCCCGCGCCGCAGCCCTTGGTCACAACCGTTTTCGACGGACACCCTAAGTTCAGATTGACTTCCCTGTAGCCATATCCCTTAAGAAGCTCCACTGTGCGGATAAAATCCTCTGCCTTTCTTGTAAGGATCTGCGGAACAGCATACATTCCCTTATTATTCTCCGGCATCAGGTCTTTCTTTTCTCTCCCGCTTAAGTTCAGATTCTGTTTCGCACGGATAAACGGAATGAAATATTTGTCAAAGCCATCGAAGCAGGTAAAAAGAGCCTTTCGATATACATAATTTGTAATCCCCTCTAACGGGGCAAGATAAATCTTCATTCGTTCTCTTCCAGGGTTCCCAGATAATAGAAACCTTTGCATTCATCAAGATGTACTTTAACATATTTGCCAAGAAGGGATTCATCTCCTGCAAAATGTACCAGAAGATTATACTGGGTTCTTCCGGTGAAAATTCCCTTTTCCTTACTTTCTTCTTCTACAAGGACTTCCTGCACACTTCCCTCGAATCTGGAGGAACGTTTGCGTCCTTCGTTCTGTACCAGTGCCAGAAGGCGGTTAAATCTTTCTTTTGCCACGTCCTGCGGTACCTGATTCTCCATAGCTGCCGCCGGTGTATCACTTCGTTTGGAATACAGGAAGGTAAAGGCTGTGTCATATCCACATTTTGCGACAACGTCCAGAGTTTCCTGGAAGTCTTCTTCTGTTTCACCAGGGAAACCGACAATGATATCCGTAGTCAGAGAGATATCCGGGATTGCTGTGCGGATCCGCTCTACCAGATCCAGATACTTCTCTTTGTCATAGCGGCGGTTCATTACCTTCAGAACACGGCTGCTGCCGGACTGGAGCGGAAGATGAAGGTGATGACAGATTTTTTTGCTCTTAGCCATGGTTTCGATCAGCTCATCGGAGAGATCCTTCGGATGAGATGTCATAAAGCGGATTCTCTTAAGACCTTCAATATCCTCCAGCATTTCCAGAAGCTGTGCAAATGTAACCGGATTTTCCAGAGTCTTTCCATAAGAGTTTACGTTCTGACCAAGGAGCATAACCTCAGAGACACCATCTGCTGCCAGACGCTTTACTTCTTTAATGATAGCCTCCGGCTCGCGGCTTCGTTCACGTCCGCGGACATACGGCACAATACAGTAGCTGCAGAAGTTGTTGCATCCAAACATGATATTAACACCGGATTTAAAGGTATAATTTCGTTCTGTAGGAAGGTCTTCCACGATCTGGTCTGTTCCCTCCCAGATATCTACGATCTGCTGTTCAGACTGCTGCATCTCATAAAAGAGCTCAGCAAATTTAAAAATGTTGTGCGTACCAAAAACAAGGTTTACAAATGGATAGGTCTTCCTGATCTTCTCCACAACATGTGGCTCCTGCATCATGCAGCCAAAAAGCACGATCTGCATATCCGGGTTCTTGTCCTTCAGGCTGTGAAGATGTCCAAGTCTTCCATAAACCTTAAGGTTTGCATTCTCACGTACCGTACAGGTATTGTAGATCACCACATCGGCATCCTCGCTATCCTGTCTGTGATATCCGATCTCGTCCATGATACCGGCCACAACCTCAGACTGTTTCTCGTTCATCTGGCATCCGAAGGTGGTCAGACAATAAGTAAGAGGGCGTCCAAGTGTGTTGGATTTCTGTGCACTAAGAGTCTGTGCCAGTTCGATAAAAGAATTCTGGCGTGCAGTTTCTTCGGCAGTCATTGTATTTGTTTTCTGTGATTCTTTTGTCATTTGATAACTCCTTATCCATATACAGGTCTTACACCGGTTCGACCTGAATGTATTCTGTTTATGCATCTGCAATTCTTGTTAAAACTGTTCGTAACTATTCAGAAGGTGGCATTTTTCCTTATAACTGTGAAGATACTGAACAGTTATCTGTATTTTACAAAAAAATCGGAATATGTGCAAGCGTTATATCAAAGAGAAAACAGGTATTCAAGCGGAAGCGTATGGATCTTCCGGTACTCGTTCTGTCTCTGTTCCTCCTTATCCTCGCTTTCTTCTTTCAGTGTTTCAATCCGAAACGATGGTTTATGACAGATTTCTGCATAAAACTGCTCGGGTGAACCGCTTCCCGGACGACCGGCAACAGAAAAATCTCCCTGTCCCGCCGGCAGATTGTCCATATAGTAGCTGCTGCATTTCTGCAGATGTCTGGCCAGACGATAGCTTTTCTGGTTCGCGGCAAAGGATCGGGACTGTTTAAAGTACAGAATGCGATTCCTGAAATGATTAAATGACAGAAGTCCGCTGCTTGGATATTCCTGAAAGATACGGATCAGTGCCTTTGTTTCATTTTCACTTGCAGGCTGCTGCATGACCTGTCTGCGCTGATAGTACTGCGTAGGAAAATTTTTGCGTAAATCTATCCCTCGTCCATTTCCCGTATATTCTTTCGCCGGAATTTCCTGCATCCGAAGCATCTGCCGATAGATCGGATTGCGGATCGCCTGAAAATCCCTTTCATGAATCTCATACCCATCCGGATTCAGAAGAGGGATGAAACACAGTCTCCACTTATCCAAAGCCTCCCTGACATCGTAGATTTCTTCTATCTTCCATCCGCTTTCCCAGGCTTTGGTATATTCCTGGATCATCCGAATCAGAAACTTCGGTGTCTGCCTGTCCGGGCCGGTAAGCCCCGAAAGACAAAAAATACAGCTATTTCCTTTTCCAAGTTCTATCATGGGGATCATTCTTTCATCGTGACTCTTTCCGATGATCCGAAACTGTGCGATCTGGCGATAACGCTGAGACATCTCCCACATTTCATAATAAAGATCTTCATATGTACAGGAACGTGTATCTGGCATAATCTTTTCCCTCCATTTCTTGTAAAAAAACTTTATCCAGAATCATGTATCTGCCCTGTATTAATATATGAAAAGAGGCAGGTCAAAAGAACCTGCCTCCAAAAAAATATTCAGTTTTGTACATTATCAGATATCTTTTTTACGTTTACGGATCAGGATATAGCCTCCTGCCAGCAGTGAGAGTGCTGCCAGTGCCACCATGGCTCCGATCGGAGATTCATCGAGAGTAGAAACCGCGGACTTGGAACTGGAGCCGCCATCCTTCTCTGATGCTGCTTCCGTTGCAGTCAGCTCGGCATCTGTCTCATTACCACTGCCGCTTCCGTCTCCGCCTCCACCAGAACCATTATCGCCTGCAGCTCCGGTCGGAGTTACTGTAAGATCCTCCGGAGAAAGCTTCTGTGAACTGAACTGTGTCTTCACAGACTCGATCACATCTGTATCCTGCCATTCTGATCCATTGTAAATCTGTTTCTTGAAGAATACATAGATGTTGTAAGTCTTGGCATCTGCAATGCCCTTCGGGGAACCGATCCTGAATGTGGTATTCTTTTCACCTGATTTCGTAGGATTCTCTGAAAGACTCCAGTACATCGGAATCCATCTCTCATCCCCGGAAACATATGGCTTCTCGTCATTCTGTCCTGCACCTGTTACGCTGAATTCATAGAAGGTGCCAGGAGTGAATTTCAGTGGATTCTCCAGACCTGTGATCGTACTCTGAGTAACCGCATAGGTACGTGCCGGACGAGTAGATGTAGTTGCCGCGGCCGGACGTTTCTTCTTAAAGGATGCGGTATTTAATTTAAAAATGCTCATCTTGGCCTTGCCGGAATCAGGTTTCGCACAGACAACCAGCCAGGTATCTGCCTCCGGAACATTCTCTGCCTTAACGGTAAAACTTGTGTTTGCTTTCGCTACGTTTGTGGCACGACTTGCATCATACATGTTCTGGATCACCTTTGTATCAGTGCCTGCGTCTACAAAGAAGTAATACCATTTACAGTGCTGTGTGGTAGACATCTGCAGAGAAACTGTTGTATGATCTGTCCATTTCAGTGAACCGCTCTTATACTTCAAGAAAGAAGGTGTCTTGGTTGGGGTCACTGTCGGCTTCGTTGTCGGTTTTGCTGTCGTAGTCGGCTTAACAGACGGACTTACCGACGGGCTCACGGATGGACTCACGGACGGCTCTGTTGCTTTCTTTTTAAGTGTTGCTTTGTTTGTCTCTGTATCTGGATTCAATATATATTCCTCTGTATCATAACTGAATTGTTCTGCCACAGCTTTAAAATCTGCAACTGTCACATTCTCTGCCACGGCAAGTACCTCTGTCCCCTCTGCCGCACTGGCATGGGTGAAAGAAATATCAGAACCAGTAAGTTCATCTGTGATAACAAACTCCGCTGTCCCATCCAGATATACATTTGCCTGTGCATCACCGATCTTATTATCCTTCACTGTGACAGTTCCCTGAACGCAAACAGCTGAATCACTGTAGACAGCACCCTTGGCACCGGTGTTTCCGGTGATCGTGCCGCCTGCCAGAACAATCTGTCCGCCTGTACAGTTGACAGCCGCACCGTCTGCACTGCTGATGTTTCCGCTGAGCTCTACATTGGAAAATAATCCAAAGCTTCCACTGTCACTCACGTTGACGATAGAGCCATCTGCTGTCACCGCTGCATCCGTAAATGCACCGCTGACTGTCAGGCTGCCTCCATCCTTTGTTTCAAATGACAGGGAGCTGTTCTCGCCGGATACCTTAAACATATCTCCGGTAAAGGAATCTGTCTCTCGGGCAATGGAGATATCTCCAACTGCACAGATGGAGATTTTCTTGCCAGATACGGTAACTGTGGATGATAAGGCGATCGGCTTGGAAACTTCGATCACTGTAGCAGATGACTCCGCTGTTGCGGCCTCTGCTGCATCTATCGCCTCCTGAAGGCTGTTATAGTATTTCGGTGTGACATTTCCATCTGCATCAACTTCATTAATCGCAATTCCGGTGTCGGTCTGCTCCTCAGCCGGTGCTTCAGTCGGTTCTTTGTTCTCCTCCGTTGTCTCAGCCGGGGTTTCTGTTTCCTGCTTCTCTTCCTGTGCAGGCTCGGCCGGTGCTTCTGCAGGATTGGACTCCGCGGGTGCTTCCGCCGGCTGTTCAGCCGGTGCCTCAGTCGGCTCTTTGCTCTCCTCTGCCGGCTGTTCTTCTTTCGCAGATTCCTCTGTATTCTCACCAGATCCAAGATCTCCTGCTTCTTCTGCCGCAGTATCTGCCGCCATTGCAGTAACAGGTACTCCTCCGGCTGCAAGTGCTCCGGCCAGGATCATTGCATATAACTGTTTACGTCTCAATTTAAATCCTCCCATGTGTCTTCATTTCACAATCACAAATATGTAAACTTCGTATTGTCGATTGTAAATAAATATGCAGCATCGTCAAAACGCTTCTTTTCAGTTAAAGTTTGTAATAATAAACTGTATTTCATTATACACACGCCTCTGTGAAATGTCAAATCAACGATGCCTGTTTCCGGTCATTATCGTTCGACCTTTTTTGCCTTTACTGTCGAATCTGGCCGTTTCCATAGATAATGTATTTGGTTGTTGTCAAAGCAAGGAGACCCATAGGACCTCTCGCATGAAGTTTCTGTGTACTGATCCCGATCTCAGCTCCATAACCAAATTCAAATCCGTCTGTGAATCTGGTAGAAGCGTTTACATATACTGCTGCCGCATCTACCTCATCCAGGAATTTCTGTGCATTCGTGTAATTCTCTGTGATGATCGCCTCAGAATGGCCTGTGTTATATTGATTGATATGTGCGATTGCTTCCTCTACATTATGCACAACCTTGATCGAAAGAATGTAATCCAGATATTCCGTTCCCCAGTCTTCCTCTGTCGCAGAAACCGCACCCGGCATCAGTTCTTTTGATTCCTTATCGGCACGCATTTCGACATGCTTCTCTTTCAGCTTCTCTGCAAGAACCGGAAGAAGTTTTTCTTTCACATTTTCATGGACCAGAAGAGATTCACAGGCATTGCAGACACCGACTCTCTGCGTCTTGGCATTCATGATGATATTGACAGCCATCGTAAGATCTGCACTCTCATCTACATAAATATGACAGTTTCCGGTTCCGGTCTCGATCACCGGGATAGTGCTCTGGTTTACCACTGCCTTGATAAGTCCTCTTCCACCTCTCGGGATCAGAACATCAACATATTCATTCATTTTCATGAATTCTGCTGCCGTTTCACGGGAGGTATCCTCAATAAGCTGAATGGCATCTTCTGTCACTCCATGAGAACGTAAGGTTTCTCTGATGCAGTCCACGATTGCCTTATTTGAATGAATTGCGTCACTGCCGCCTTTGAGAATTACAACATTTCCTGTCTTGAAACAAAGACCAAACGCATCTGCCGTAACATTCGGACGTGCCTCATAGATGATTCCAACAACACCAAGCGGAACTCTTTTCTGCCCGATCAGAAGACCGTTCGGGCGTTTTTTCATTCCTGTTACCTCACCGATCGGATCCTCCAGGGAAACGAGCTGGCGAAGTCCCTCTGCCATTCCCTCGATTCTTTCCTTTGTGAGGAGAAGACGATCCACCAGACCTTCCGGCATCTGATTCTCTCGTCCGTGTGCGACATCGACTGCATTGGCTTTAAGCAGCTGTTCGGTACACTCTACAAGATGCTCTGCCACAGCCTCAAGGACCTCATTCTTCTTGTTTGTTGTTATGTTTCGAAGCTCTGTCTCAGCTTTTTTGGCGTTTTTTCCAAGCTGCAGTAACCTTTCATTCATGGCCAAAACCTCCTTCGGAAATATGTCTTTTATTTTGTAAGTGAATAGATTGTATTTTCGGTAACGATAAGCTCTGGAGAAATATCCGTCGGTTCTGTCGGAACAGAGGGCAGAATCTGGAATTCAAACGCCACAGCCACCCTCTTTATCATCGGATGCTTCTCAAGAAAACGGTCATAAAAGCCGCCTCCATAGCCTACCCTGTGGTTCTGCGGATCAAATGCCACTCCCGGCATGATCATCATGGCATCCTCCCACTGAACGATCTCACCGCGTGCAGGTTCCGGGATCCCGAAGTATCCCTTCTCAAGCTGTGCAAAATCCGTCAGCTTATAAAATACCATATCCTGTCCGACAACCTTCGGAACCGCTACTTCCTTTCCCTGCTTCCATGCTTCTTCGATCATAAAACCAGTCATAACCTCATGATTGTAATCCGCATAGGCAAGGATCCTCTGTGCATTTCGAAATTCAGGGAGTGCGGCCATTCTGGCTGCGATCTCACGGCTCCAGGTTTCCACCTGTTCATCGGTACATTCTTTTCGAAGCTTAAAAATCTGCTTTCTAATGAGTTTTTTTGTTTCCATATTTTTCACCTAAGTTTGTGACAGATCCATCGGATTCCTTAATGCTGATGTTATTGAGCTGTGCCTTCAGATTACCTTTGACCGCTGCAATATATTCCTTACGCAGTTCTGCCTGCTCAGCCTTTTCTTCTTCTGTAAGTCCTACACTCTTGGCCTTGTGTGCCAGAGTATTGATGCGGTCTATTTTTGTATTATCCATTCCCATTGTGGTATCTCCTTTTTAAGTAATCTGTAACTGTTCATTACCCTCGCAGTTCTGAATAGTTACAGTAATTTTTCGATGTAGTCGATCAGGAAAAATTCTTCCTTCTTATCACTGACAAACAGAGTTCCATAGTCACGGCCCTCCACGATCTTGTGAATGATGTGGAAATCCGCGCCATTTGCAATGACCATGTCCGCGCCTGCTGCCGTCGCGATCTCGGCAGCTGTAAGCTTCGTTGCCATTCCCCCTGTTCCGACTTTACTCTTCGGTCCTTTGCCCATGCTCAGAAGTTTCTCATCCAGCTTCTCTACCACATGAATAAATTCTGCATCCGGATTGCTGTTCGGATCATCTGTAAACAGTCCGTCAATATCGGAGAGCAGAATCAGAAGGTCTGCGCCGATCAGGCCTGTGATCACGGCTGACAGGGTATCATTGTCGCCAAAGGACTCCATCATCTCCAACTCATAGCTGGAAACAGAGTCGTTCTCGTTTACGATCGGGATCGCTCCGACGTTCAAAAGCTCTTCGAAGGTATTTCTGGCATTCCTGCGGTTCAGATTGTTGACCATGGTACTCTTGGTCATCAGTATCTGTGCTGCCACCTGATTATATTCTGCAAACAGCTTCTGGTAGATCATCATAAGCTTTGCCTGTCCAACAGCCGAACATGCCTGTTTCTGTTTAAGTTCTGCCGGCTTTCCATGAAATCCAAGTGCGGAAGCTCCTACTGCCACGGCTCCTGAAGTTACCAGTACTACATCCTTGCCCTGATTATGAAGATCACTTAATTCACGAACCAGCACTTCAAGCTTACGCAGATCCAGTTTGTTTGTCTCTTTGTGGATCAGAGAAGAGGAACCCACCTTCACCACAATACGTTTTTTATCCTTTAACATCTCACGGTAATTCATTGTTTCGTATCTCTCCAAGTATAATTTATTGTCGTATCCTTCGGCTTCCTGAGAAAGACAGATTATCTGGTGATCCCGAGATCATCCAGTGCTTTGGCCTGTTTCTGCTCCATTACGGCAGCCTCCTCGGGTGTCATATGATCGTATCCGAGAAGATGGAGCATGCTGTGTGCAAACAGGAAACTGAATTCACGTTCGATGCTGTGTCCATATTCCTGTGCCTGAGAATAAACTCTGTCTACAGAGATCATCACATCTCCAAGGAGCAGTTCATCGGTATCCAGATCAAAATATTCATCCTGATCATCGATCACCGAATAATCTGCCGGCTTCTCAAACGGGATCATCGGGAAAGAGAGCACATCTGTCGGCGAATCGATCAGGCGGAATTCTGCATTTACTTTGCGGATCTCTTCGTTATCTGTAATGACCAGGTTCACGCTGATCTCATACGGGCATTCCTCCAGCTCCAGAATGTGGGAAGCTATTTTTTCT
>OLNW01003931.1_pt1 | contig 11012 bp, 10 predicted proteins | sample 1672121 | NCBI WGS metagenome assembly OLNW01 (sample SAMEA3136648, study PRJEB25190) | human gut metagenome
TGTAATCTGCAAATTCATTCAATGCTCCAAAAGTATCTGCCAGTTCTTTCTGACCACCATCTTCTTCACTCTGAAGAAGATCCAGTGCTGCTGATGCAGCCTGCACACCAACGGTTTTACCTGCCAGATCTGTCAGCTTTTCGATTCCGGAATCCTCTGCAACGACGATCACCTGGCTGTTGTCTACATATGGATCTGAGAAAGTATAATCATCTTCTCTTCCGTTCATGGTAAACCCGTTCCAGATACAGTCAATAGATCCGGAATTCAGTTCCATATCCTTGGAATCCCAGTTGATAGGTTTCTTTTCCAGGGTCCAGCCTTCCATGTCACATACAGCCTGTGCCAGTTCAAGATCAAATCCTGTGTATTCGCCATCCTCATCCATATAGCCATATGGCGGATATTCTGCATCAAATCCTACAATAAGTGTCTTATCTTCCACGCCTGCCTGTACACTCACTGCGGACATCATCCCCATAGTCATTACTGCGGCCATAAGTACCGCAACTGTTTTTTTCTTCATTACTCTATCTCCTCTAAATTTTATCTTTTATCACGTAGTCACTCTACCATGTGAAAGTATCGTAACATACGCCACATTTTCTGTCAAGAAGATTCTGGCTTTCAGAGAAATGATTTTTTCGTTGTGTTACTGGTCTTTGTGATAAAGAAGGGTGACACTTCTTTGAGGCAGCAGCAGTCTGATTGCTCCAGCTCTTGCAATAACCAGTTTCTGTTCTTCTGAATATCCTTTCTGTTCAGACTGGAGCAACATCAGAAGAGGGGTATCTTCCAGTCTGGATATTCCTGCCGGCCACAGCTCGATCATTACTTCCCTGGCTTCATCTCTGTTGTTCAGGATCACGATCATCTGCTCTGTATGGGAAAATCTGCCATAACATAATCCCTGATAGTCGTTCCACAGGAATTTCAGTGAGCCCCTGCTGAGAATCTTGTATTTCTTATGAATAGCAATCATTTTTTTATAAAAACTAAGAAGCTCTCTGTCTTCATTGCCCCATGGATAAGTCCGTCTGTTATCAGGATCCGTAAATCCACAGACCCCTGCCTCATCGCCATAATATACCGTCGGTGCTCCCGGCCAGGTCATCTGGATGCCGATTGCCTCACGCATCACTGCCGGATTGATACCTTCGGAAGCAGCTTCATAACCTGCATAGGAAACCCTACCTACTCTCCGGTTGGTTCTTGTAAGGAATCTGGAATGATCATGATTGGAAAGCTCGTTCATGGCAGTAGTCAGCGCTGACATATGCAAAGCCCGCATATGGGTCTTCACAGCTCCGATAAACGCATCACTGTTACCATAGAGATCTTCTCTGTATTCATCACTGTGCTTTTCCATTCCTGTCAGGAACCAGGTTACCGGTTCCATAAAGGCATCGTAATTCATAACAGAATCCCATTCGTCTCCCTGAAGCCAGCCTTCCGGATTACCATAATGTTCTGCAAGGATCAGTGCCTGAGGATTGGCAGTCTTTACTGCTTTTCGGAAATCCTTCCAGAATTTGTGATTAAATTCATTGCTGTGTCCCAGATCTGCTGCCACATCCAGTCTCCATCCATCCACATTATAGGGAGGGGAAACCCATTTTGCAGCTATCTTCAGCACATAATCATAAAGTTCTCTGGAACCTTCGTAGTTCAGCTTGGGAAGGGTATCGTGTGCCCACCATCCGTCATAACTGGGGTTATAAGGCCACTGATCCGGGTCTTTGAAATCAAAGAAATTACGGTAAGGGCTGTCTGCGGAAACATAGGCTCCCGGTGCATATCCCTCTTGCCCTTCATAGATTCGTTCTCTGTCCATCCATTTATTAAAAGAACCACAGTGATTAAATACTCCGTCCAGGATCACCTTCATGCCTCGCTTATGAAGCTCCTGCACCAGTTTCGCAAAAAGCTGATTACTCGCCTCCAGATTCTTCTTGTCGGTAACTCGTTTGATATATTTGGCTGCATGAGCGTTTTCCCTGTCCCACGAAGCCAGAAGCCCATCACAGTCCTCCACGATCTTTCCATAATGAGGATCCACGTAATCATAATCCTGTGTGTCATACTTGTGATTGCTCGGTGATACAAAGATCGGGTTCAGATACACGACCTCCACTCCAAGATCCTGAAGATAATCCAGCTTATCCATAACTCCCTGAAGGTCTCCGCCATAGAATTCCCTCACACCCATGACTGCCGGTGTCTTGGACCAGTCCTTCACCTGCTCACAGTGTTCTCCGATATAAGAATACTCATCCGTCAGAACATTGTTTGTCGGATCTCCGTTGCAGAAACGATCCACAAAAATCTGGTACATGACCGCACCCTTCGCCCAGTCCGGTGTCTGATAGTTCGGATAAATCTCAAAATCATCCCGATCCTCTCTCTCTGTACAGACTCCCTGCTGATTATAATAACAGTTTACCCACCCATACAGAATCTCAAAGTGATATCTGAAAACCTCGTCCGGCATAACGATCCTGGCCGCATAGTAATCAAAGCCCTTGACCGTCTTATAGATCTTCATCCTTCGTTTCTTTCCGCCGGATACAAGATACACTGCATCCACATTGTTTTTCTGGGTCCGGAAACTGATCATTACCGTTTCCCCTGTCTTTGGTTCGGCAGGATTTCTGTAATACCTCGTTCCGTCACTGAAAAAAGCGTCCTTATTCAGCACCGGCCGCATATTCAGAATGTACTGCATTTTTCTGGTAATGTCCTCATTTTCCCATTCCATAATCAAAATCCCCTTATTCTTTAGCATATGTATATTCTAGTTGATAAATCACAAAAGTACAATATAAAACCCGCCGAATAAAGCCATGCAAATATGCACTATTTTTACAAAGTAAAAAAGACAGCGGGATAAGCTGTCTTTTTTGGAGAAGGTATTTCTTCTTATGGGGTGTAGCAAAAACTATATAATGTATTGGGGGGTTTTTACGATATATATAGTATCATGCGTCTATCCAAAAGTGTGCACAAAGTTCACAAAATTCATTTTATGTTTTTGTCTATGTTGTATACTCATTTTTGAAGGCTGATTTTTTCAGATGTAAAAAGTGCCTCAAACTCTTCTCTGTGAACCTTTTCCTTCTCTAAAAGAAGGGCGGCGCACTTATGAAGTACGTCCATATGCTGCATGATGATCTCTCTCGCATCCTCATGACATTTGTCTATGATGGCATGAACTTCCTGGTCGATCTCCTTGGCCACTTCTTCACTGTAGCTTCTGGTATGTGCCAGGTCTCTTCCGATAAATACTTCATCGCCCTCGTCCCCATAGGCGATCAGTCCAAGCTTGTCTGACATACCATACTGCATGACCATGGCACGGGCAGTTCCCGTAGCACGCTTGATATCATTGGAAGCACCCGTTGTGATATCATTAAAGATCAGTTCCTCAGCCACACGGCCGCCAAGCAGCGTTGTGATATCCTGAAGCATCTTGCCTTTGGTGTTGAACATCTCATCATTCTCCGGAAGCGGCATGGTGTATCCTGCTGCCCCAACGCCTGTCGGAATGATCGAGATTGTATAGACAGGATCCATATCCGGAAGAACATGGAACAGGATCGCATGTCCCGCCTCATGATAGGCTGTGATCTTCTTTTCTTTGTCAGAAATAACCTTACTTCGTTTCTCTGCGCCGATACCGACCTTGATAAAGGCATGCTTGATATCCTGCTGTGTAATGTAGGATCTCGTTGCCTTCGCCGCCATAATTGCAGCCTCATTCATGAGGTTCTCAAGGTCTGCACCTGTAAAGCCTGCGGTTGTCTGTGCAATCTGTGCCAGATCAACATCCTCACCCAGCGGCTTGTCCTTGACATGAACGCGAAGAATCTCCTCACGTCCCTTGACATCCGGTCTGCCGACAGCAACCTTACGGTCGAAACGTCCCGGACGCAGGATTGCCGGATCAAGAATATCCACACGGTTGGTAGCCGCCATGACGATGATTCCCTCATTCACTCCAAAACCATCCATCTCCACAAGGAGCTGATTCAGAGTCTGCTCTCTCTCATCATGGCCGCCGCCCATACCGGTTCCACGCTGTCTTGCAACTGCATCGATCTCATCAATAAAAATAATACACGGTGCATGTTTCTTGCCCTCTTCAAACAGGTCACGGACACGGGAGGCGCCGACACCGACAAACATCTCCACAAAATCCGAACCGGAAATGGAAAAGAACGGAACACCTGCTTCACCTGCTACAGCTTTGGCAAGAAGAGTCTTACCTGTTCCTGGAGGACCTACAAGGATAACGCCTTTCGGGATTCTTGCACCCACGCTTGTATATTTCTGTGGAGCCTTGAGGAAATCCACCACCTCTACCAGATCTTCCTTCTCTTCCTGAAGACCTGCCACATCCTTGAAGGTTACTTTCTTATCGTCCGGAAGCATCATTCTCGCACGGCTCTTGCCAAAATTCATCATCTTGGAATTGCCGCCTCCACCTGACATCTGTCTGTTCATCATGATAAACATAAAAACGATAAACACTCCTGTGATGATCACCGGTAACAGGGAAGTAAGGAAAACACTTTCCTGCGGAACATCTCTGACATCCGGATGGATATCGTACTTCTCAAGAATCTCCTGTGCAGTATTTACGTCTGTCACATTAACCTTTTTCTGTCCTTCGCCTTCGATCTCTGCCGCAACAGATCCCGTCGGTACCTCTCTGTTCTGATACAGAGTAGCTGAAGTTACCCTGCCGTCCTGTGCTGCCTGCTCCAGCTTGTCCATCGTATAATTACTCTGGGAAGCCACCTGATTGTTCAGATAAAAATATCCTGCAACCAGCATCACGATCAAAACCAGATAAAGGCCAATTCTGCCTGGCTGTCTGTTCACTTAATTAAATCTCCTTTCACTCCTCGCCGTCAAATTCCACTACTCCGATAAACGGGAGATTCCTGTATTTCTGGGCATAGTCAAGCCCATATCCTACAACAAATTCATCTGGAATATTGAAACAGCAGTAATCTACATTGACATCCTTTTTGACTCTGCGCTCCGGTTTGTCGAGCAGAGTACACAGACGGATGCTGTTTGGATGTCTGTCCTCAAGGATCTTGATCAGGTAACTTAAAGTTCTTCCTGAATCAATGATATCCTCTACGATCAGCACGTCCTTGCCGATCAGCGGCTGATCCAGATCCTTTACGATCTTAACTACACCGCTTGATTTGGTATCGTCTCCATAACTGGACACAGACATAAAGTCCAGAGATACCGGTACTGTGATTCTCTTTGCAAGTTCACAGGTAAAGAATACGCCGCCTTTCAGTACGCAGATCAGATGGATTTCTCTTCCGGCATAATCCTTGCTGATTTTGGCTGCCACCTGCTGGATTCTTGCATCCACTTCCTCTTCACTCAGTAAAACCTTAATTCTTTCACTCATTTCCTGGTTCCTCCTTGGTATGTGATTTCTAATATATTCCTTGTACAGGAAGTAATTTTATACCGCTCACTGATCCTTCCGCCTACGATCCACATGATTTCTTCCCCATCTGCGATCAGGGGAATCTGCTCCCTTGATTCCTTCGGGACTCTGTCATCGATCATGCATCTGGTCAGTTTCTTGCTTTCTCCGCCCTTACCGATCACGAGATAGTCTCCACTCTTTCGTGTACGGACAGACAAACTGCACTTTATTTTATCACAATCAAACCATTTCGTATACTTTTTTTCTAAAATCTTCTCACCGGAACAGGGAAAAATTTTAATTTCAAACCTGCCATACGATGTTTCGACCATTCCCTGAGAAAGAGGAAGTGCAAATTCCTCTTTGGGGGAAGCCATCTCTGTGGACTTCCTCCGGGACTTCTTACGGATACATACACCGTCATAACTCCGGATTGCTTCCAGCCCATAGGGAAGATCAATTCTTTTGCTCACCTGACAGAGATACAGTTCCAGCGTCTGACGGATATGAACCTGCGACAGATCTCTTCTCTGTCCGCTCAAAGTCTCCAGGATCACCCGGACGCCATAGCTTTTGAGGATTTCCTTTTTGTAAAAAAAATCCTCCTTCAGGCAATAGCTGCCATCCGTCTCTCTGTACCTCTGTACCAGTGCCTGTGCCTCTTCTGTCAGAAACTCCTCTGCCTCTGTCAGAATTCTGGAAGTTTCTGCCATATGCTCTATGGCTTTGGTATTGATCTCCTGCTCCATCATCGGAAGGATGTGCCTGCGGATCCGGTTTCTCGTATACTCATCCTCCAGGTTCGTACTGTCCAGAATACCCGGGATTCCGCATTCCTTAATATACTCGTCTATTTCTTTTCTTTCTAAACACAAAAGAGGACGAATCACTTCTCCGTTCACCGGTTTCAGTGAACAGAGGCCTCTCAGACCGGTACCTCTGGCAAGATGATGCAGCATGGTTTCCGCAAGATCATTCTTGTTATGTGCCAGCGCGATCCTGCAGACGCACTCCTGCTGCCCGCATTTCTTCTTCTCTGCCTCAAACGCCTTCCTCCGGACAATTCTTCCTGTCTCCTCCGTTCCAAGCTTCCATTTCTCAGACAATTGCGGCACATCATAACAATACGAGCTGCACGGAATCTCCCACTGACGGCAGATATCCTCAACCACCTTCTGATCCCTTTCGGCTTCCTCTCCACGGATCCCATGATTCACATGCACCACCCGCAGCCCGAAATTCCATCCTGCCTGTAAACTCTTCAAAAGATGCAGCATTGTCATGGAATCATTCCCGCCGGATACCCCCGCTATGATCATGCTGTTCTCCGGGATCATCTTATTCTGTTCGGCAAATCTCTTTACTTTATCCAGGGTCATTTCCTGCATTCTTCTTTATCCTCATTCAGTTTCTGCCGCTGTTCACAGCAGCTATTTTCTCACAACACTCGCAACCAGCACTGTCATATCATCTCTTGCACGATAATCACTGTATCCGAGCACCCTCTCCAGAATTCCCCGGCTGATCTCACGCGGGGCACTCTCCTGTACATCCAGGATGATCTCCTTCATGGTTTCTTCCTCGCACTCCGATGGAAGTGCATCCAGCACCCCGTCCGTCATCATCACCAGACAGTCCCCGTGATACAGCTTCCTGGATGCCGTATCAAAATCAATCCGCTGCACCAGTCCCGCCGCAAGACTCTCAGACGAGATTGCTTCCACCCAGTGATCTCGCCGGATAAACGTAGCTGCCGCTCCGGCCTTAAGAAATTCACAGATCCCTGTATAAAGATCCACTGCGCAGATATCCACCGTCGAAAACATCCCCTCCCTGCCGTTTAATACCAGGGCGGAATTGACCATTCTCGCTGCAGTCTCCTGCGAAAAGCCGGATTCCAGGAACTGCTCCAGTAATTCTACCACAATTTCACTTTCCCTGCACGCATCCATACCAGATCCCATGCCGTCCGAAAGGCACATCACAAACCTGCCTCCATCCTCCTGACGGCAGATATAGTTATCTCCGGAAACCTTCTCTTTCTCCCGGGTGATCCTTGCCACGCCGTACAGCATCTGATAGCTCACATCTTCCACAAAATGTATGGTATGAAAATCCCGGTTCACGATACAGCGGTTCCCCGGTGCCGATGTCATGCTGCATTCACAGATCCCGGACAAAATCTGCGCAATCTCTGCCACAGAGACACACTGACCGTTCCTTGCACGCATAGTCAGAAAAATCTGACGTCTTCCCTCAACCTTGTCCATCACCCACGCCCGCTTAAGAATTACATGACGCTTCCGAAGACTTTTGGTCAGTTCTTCCTGAAAGACCGGCTCCGCCTCACTGATATCATAGAGATCCTCTGCCACCTGCCGCATAATATGCGAAATCTCATTCAGCTGCTGTGCAACCGCAAGCCGACTCTCGATCATACGGTTTCCCCAGATCATCTCCTGTTTCTCACGCTGGAAACATTCCCTCAGACTTTCCAGATACTGTGGTGACTTCCCACAGACTTCTCCCCACTGCTTCCGAAGTTCTTCAATCCTTCCCTCATCTGCCTGCTCGATCGCCCGCACCAGTGCCTCTCCGCCCTGATACATACTCTCTGCCTGTTCGCCCCAGCACAGTTCTCTCCGGTAACAGTTCCTGCACAAATGCTCCCCTGCTTCTCTGAGAACATTCTCTACCTGCGCGCTGCTTAAGTATTCTTTCTTATAGGGCATCCCATAAAACGTATCCGCCAGTTTCTGAAAGGATGCTGCATAACGTTCCACCCTTTCCTTCTGGGGATGCTCTCCATTCATAGGAAAAGGTTCCTCTTTTTTGGATTTTCTTCCCTTCAAAACAGTTTTTGCCATGTCCCGCAGGATCAGTAAGATGCTGACCGCGAGCATGGCAATTATCCATTCCTGCATATTTTCCCCTCCCCCTGATGATTCATTCAGGGAAAATTATAAAGGGGTTTTTATAAAATATCTGTCAAACGCTGACACATATCTAAAAAAAGTTTTCTCCAAAATATGCGTTATTTCTCTTCTTCAAAAACTATCTCATTACCCTTGACAAGTCCCAGACGATCCCTTGCAAGTTCTGCAATATACTCATCCGTCTGCATATATTCCTTCTTTTCTTTGAGCTGCTTTGTACGATCCTCTTCTTCCTCTATAGATGTCCTTATCTCTGATGCCCTTGTATCATAGGATGCAATTCTGGTCTTAAGCTCCCTGCTCTGTACAGTAAGCGCTCCCAGAAGAATCAAAACAACTACCGAAATCAGTGCCATTCCAAGGTAATTATTTAATATTCTAGTGTTTTTCCTGCTTTTTTTTGACCTGCTCAACCTGCTTTCCTCTCTCTACATTACAAAAGCGATTCCTCATGATTATTAAAAGTTTACCTCTTTTGGCTGGAAATAGCAACCTCTTTAACAAAGAATTCGTCAAAAAACCACAAAAATACCGGAAACCAAAGCATTCCTGCCGCGTATAACTGCCGGATTTCAGCGGAACATTCTTTTGATCAGTTTCTCTTTCTTTGGAGGAGTATTTCTGGAAAGATAGATCAGACTGTTTATTTTGCCCTCAATCCCGGCTTTCCCTTTCTCCAGATCCAGTCCTTTAACATGAAGCTGTTCTCCTTTTATCTGGAGTTTCCCCTCCTCGGTCAGAAGAAGGATTTCCTGCTCATTAAATGACTGGACATCCAAAACTCCTGATATCGTGCTTTTTCTCCGATTCTCCAGAAGCAAGCTGTGCGGCTGCCGTGCACTACCTGGTTCCATCCTTCCGCCTCCTGACTGTTACCTGTGAACAGTTATGCCTGACTGACTACACTTCTACTTTATGTGAGGAGGAAGACAAATAGACCGCGAAACTTCATTTCTCTATATCAGAGATATTTATAAAGATTTTCTGCATCTTCCTTGCGGACAGTGTCCTTGACGTCCAGAACCTCGACCCGCACCTTCTTGTCTCCGCCAAACTGAATCTCAATGGTATCACCCGCCTTAACCTGTGCGGATGCCTTGGCCGGACGGTCATTGACCAGAACTCTTCCTGCATCGCAGGCTTCATTCGCTACTGTTCTTCTCTTGATCAGACGTGAAATCTTCAGATATTTATCAAGTCTCATAAATTCTCCTTTAACCTAAAAACGGGGGAACCATAAGTTCCCCCAGCCATACGCTATAATTATTCGTTTACCAGATCTTTCAGAGCTTTTCCTGCTTTGAATTTCGGTGCCTTGGAAGCTGCGATTGTCATTGTTTCGCCAGTACGAGGATTTCTTCCTTCTCTTGCTGCTCTTTCACTTACTTCAAATGTACCAAAACCAACTAACTGGATTTTTCCACCTTTTTTTAATTCGGATGCCACAACGTCGGTGAAAGATTTTAAAACTGCCTCAATATCCTTCTTGGAAAGGTTTGTTTCTTTCGCCATTGCTGCTACTAATTCTGTTTTATTCATGGTGTTTCCTCCTCTAAATACCTCATTCTTTATTTAATTGCGTCATGCTTCCCGGCATATGCACGCTATCTACTATATATATACCTTTTGTGTCAACTTGTCAAGGTTTTTTCACGACGCTTCAGTTCCTCCCAGGACAATGCTGCTGCTTCTTTATCCTCCGGAGAAAAGACCTTTGGATGACGGTATTTCATTTTGTTCATGACACCCATAACAACATCCTCTAAAGTGAAAAGCCCTTCTTCCTCTGCAATAACGCTGTGGAGAACAATCTGAAAAAGTACATCTCCCAGTTCCTCGCAGAGATTTCCGGCATCCTTCTGCTGTATAAGACGATCCACACCCTGAAGGACTTCTTCTGTCTCTTCTCTGAGATAAGGTTTCAGACTTTCGTGTGTCTGTACACTGTCCCAGGGGCATTCTTTACGGATCTGCTTTACAACTTTCAGAAATTCGTCAAAACTGTCCATCTAAGATTATTCTGTCATGGCAGAAACCATATCCAGCACTGCCTTACCCATGATCTCGGATTTCTCATCTGCATCTTCCAGAGAAATTCCTTTCACTCCGTAGTAGAATTTAACTTTTGGTTCTGTTCCGGAAGGACGAACGCATACCCATGCATCGTCTGTCAGTTCATAGTAGAGAACATTGGAGTTCGGAAGTCCTGTTGGCTTCACTTCTCCTGTAGTCAGATCCTTAATGGTATCTGCTTTGTAGTCTCTTACTGCTGTTACCTGATGTCCTGCAAATTCTTTTGGTGGATTTGCGCGAAGAGAATTCATGATCTCCTGGATCTTTGCAAGTCCTTCGATACCTTTCATCGTAACTGCCTGGATTGCATCTTTATAATATCCGAACTGATCGTACATTTCGATCATTGCATCCCATAATGTCTTGCCCTGAGTTTTATAGTATGCAGCTGCTTCACAGAGAGCCATAGTTGCAACGATGGCATCTTTATCTCTTGCATATGTACCAATAAGGCAGCCGTAACTTTCTTCAAATCCGAACAGATAGGTACCTTTGCCGCTGTTTTCAAATCCGAGGATCTGCTGTCCGATAAATTTGAATCC